>OCOJ01033325.1_pt1 | contig 73842 bp, 66 predicted proteins | sample 1539251 | NCBI WGS metagenome assembly OCOJ01 (sample SAMN01911457, study PRJEB22624) | soil metagenome | biome: Soil | place: Malaysia | collected 2012-04-30 | depth RA_metagenome m
TCTTCAAGAAAACCTGGGCGCCCATAAGCGCGCCAATTTATGCGCTGTGCGAAGGCCTTGCTCTCGGTGGCATTTCCGCAATCTTTGAGCGTGCGTATCCCGGAATCGCTATCCAGGCGGTGAGTCTCACCTTTGGCGTGATGTTTGTCATGCTGCTGGCGTACAAGTTCGGCATTATCCGTGCGACGCGTGGATTCAAGCTAGGGGTAATTGCAGCCACCGGAGCCATTGCCGTGGTGTACCTCATCAATATGGTGATGAGCCTCTTCCTGCACACGCAGATGTCTTTCCTTTACAGCAGCACGCCGCTGGGAATCGGCATAAGCCTGGTTGTGGTAATCATCGCGGCACTGAACCTGATCCTCGATTTCGACATGATCGAGAATGCCGCACGCATGGGTGCGCCGAAGTACATGGAATGGTACGGTGCCTTTGGCTTGATGGTCACGCTGATCTGGCTCTACTTGGAGATTCTGCGTTTGCTTGCCAAAACGCGCCGGCGCTAATTGAGCGTGCGGTCAGCCAACGCGCGATGTTCAGCGGACGCTGGCGATTGTCGCTTTGCAGCCTATCCAGGCCGAAACAAACCTCGCGGCTTGCTGCAGGCGGTTTTGAGACTGCTGTGCAACAGCTTTGCGCATTCTTGGGGGATTGATTTGCTTTCCATGAGGAAAAGAGACGCTGGCCCCCGGAACACAAACCCCCGCCTCTTTTCCCCAAAGTTCATAAAGGCCTTGGGATACGCAGCTCGTGTGCATGTACGGCAGATTCGCAAGAAAACCGATAGGCCATACATTGGCCACCTTTTGGGGGTAACTTCCATCGTGATTGAGTACGGCGGCGACGAAGAAATGGTCATTGCGGCGCTGCTCCACGATGCCGTCGAGGACCAGGGCGGACTCCCGAGGCTGCGTGAGATCGGCAAAAAGTTCGGCAAACGCGTGGCCCGCATTGTTGATGGCTGTACCGACGCGTATGTCGATCCGAAGCCGCCTTGGCTGGAGCGTAAACACGCCTATCTGATCCGCATAGGTAGCGAATCCGAAGACGTGCGGCTGGTCTCCGCAGCGGACAAACTTTCCAATGTACGTGAAACGCTGCACGACTTGCGAACACATGGCGACGCGGTATTTGAACGCTTTGCCGGCAAAAAAGAGGGCACCCTGTGGTACTATCGCGCGCTCGTGAACGCGTTCCGCAAGGCCGGCAGTAATCCGCTCATTGAGGAACTGGACCGCGCTGTCGCCGAACTTGAATCCCTTGCCGGTGCCGCCGTTTTGGTCCGCGAAGGCTGACTCACGTTGGTCGCATGCCCGCCACGCGTTACAATTGTGATTGTCCAGCACCCAACCCATGAGTTCCTCCAAATCCTCGCCGCACCACCTGTTCACCATCGGGCACTCGAACATGGAAATGGCGGATCTTGTGGGTATATTGATCCGCCACGAAATCAAGATGGTCTGCGACGTGCGCAGCCGCCCCGGCAGTTTCCGTTTCCCGCAGTTCAACCGCGAACCACTGATGGCCCGGCTGGCCTCGGCGAAAGTCGTTTACCAGTTTTTCGGCGACCAGTTTGGCGGGCGGCCTCTCGATGCACGCTATTACCGGGCCGACGGACTGGTGGACTATCCGGCGCGGCGCAAGGCGCCCGATTTTGAAGAAGGCATGGATCGGCTGGTGGGTTTCGCGAAGAGCCAAAACCTGGTTCTCATGTGCGCGGAAGAAGATCCGCTGCATTGCCACCGGTTTCTCCTGATTTGTCCAGCGCTGGTTCAGCGAGGGCTCCTGCCTGTTCACCTGCGGCGAGGAGGAGTGATGGAGTCCCAAAGGGACGTCGAGGATCGCCTGCTCCAGTTGCATGGTTTTGCCGATGTCACCAGCAATTCTCTTTTCGCGCAGGGCCGGGAGGCTGCTCTGGAAGACGCTTTACGATTGCAGTCGGAACAGTACGGTTTCCGCACTTCCCCGGAGGCCATTGAGTATTTCTGATGGAACAACGCTATTTATTTGTTCGATGTCTTAACTGGAAATGGGCTGCCATCTGCCCGATGATAGATGCCGGTCCGGAACTCTCTTAGACTGACTTCTCCGCACAGCCTTCCAGCCGGGAAGAGAATGAGGTTTTTCCTTTGACCGCGACGAATGTCTATTTGATCGGCTCAGCCTGTGCCTTCGGTTCACGCGTCGTGCCTTCCGAGGAAGTTGATCACGCCTTTGGCATGCCCTCCGGAAAATTGAAGAGCCGCGCGGGGATTCACTCCTTCGCGCATGCGGCCGAAAGCGAAGATGAAGGAACACTGGGCGCGCAGGCCTGCCAACAGGTCCTGCGGAACGCCGGGGAAAAGCCCGAAGATTTGGACTGGATCCTGGCCGCAAGTGAGACGCACCATGCTTATCCCTCGCTTGCGGCGGTACTGCATGGCAGGCTTCGTTTGCGGGAGAATTGCGGTGCCCTGGACGTTGGCAGCGGTTGCCTGGCGTTGCTGCAGGCGCTCGCCGTGGCTCAAGCCCTCCTGACTTCGGGCCGCCCAAGGAAAATTATGGTGGCTACGGCCGATGTGCACAGCCGCACGCTGGGCCCGGGGCGCACCGCGGGAGAATTTGGCGGTCTTTTTGGGGACGGCGCGAGCGCTTTCGTGCTTTCGTCTAAATTGCGCGACGCGAAAAGTCTGGCCTACCGGCTGGGCGAATTTTTCTTTGGTTGTGCCTCGCAATATGCGGAGGCGATCGCCATCAGCGATGCGGGCGGAGGCCGTCTGGACGTCCAATTCGACGGCGATGCTCTCTCCCGGGCTGCGGTCAACCGCATGGAAAAGGTCATCGATGAGGTGGAACAACGCAGCGGCATTTCCCGGGATCATGTCGGCGCCTTCGCGACGCACCAGCCGAATCCGCGGCTGGTGAAACTGCTGGCCAAGCAGTTGGGGGTTGCTGCAAGACACTTTCCTCCGATTGGCGTTACGCGCGGGAATCTCGGTGCTTCGATGTGCGGTGCGGCACTGGACGCCGCGCTTCATCACGCCGCCGGCCAGCCTGCGGAACAGCGGCAACCCGTGTTTCTGGCGTCCCTCGGCCCTGGTCTGCTCTTTGGTGGCGGCTGGATGGTTCCTGTTGCGGGATGACCTTTTTCAATTCACGCAAAAGCCACGGCAGCTAGCACGTATGCGGACTGAGACCTATGGCCCAGGCAGCGTGCGGGTGGTGAACTGAGTATCGGCGGGAGGCACCACACACCCTTGCGCAAGCGGCCAGCCTGGGTCGGTGGTCGCATTGCGGCAAATTGTAACCAGCGCATCGGACACATCCGAGGGCGCAACCGCCCCATCCAACGGTTCTGCATAAACTTCGTACGCGCGGCCAACCGGCAGATGGTCGATCACGTAGCTTCCGTCAAATTGCACGGGCCCCGGCGCCTGGCAACTCCAACCTCCGAAGGTACCCGCAATCACGGCGCCGGAAGACGCATCCACAGCCACCACATGCGCCCCGAAGATGCCGGTCACTCCCGGCGGTGATGCGGGAAGGGAGAGCGGATTCGCCGGCAGGATGCGTCCCTGGATGGAACCGACATACTGGGTGTCGTTTGGATCGCTGTATAGCGCGCGCAGCCCCGTGCGGTCATCGTCCGCCAGGGGAGCATCCGGTTGTTGTGATGTCGGTCTCACGCCTGTGTAAGTGCCGGGCGCTGGCGCGAAAGGAAACATCATTGCGCTCCACACCGCGGAATGGCTGAAGCCCAGGAAGTGGCCGAGTTCGTGTGTGAGGATGGATTCCAGGTCGTATGATTTCGGGTTGGCACTGAGGGCGTTGGGAGTCGCGAAAGTCACCGTCGAATCGCTGGGATTGAAGTAAATGTCCGCATCTAAAATCTGGCCGACTTCGGTCGACGCCGGCCCACTGCCGACCTGAATTCCAATAGCATCCGCAGTGATGATGCGCGTGAACGCCAGCACTCCCGGCGTGAACGCAGCGTCGGGCTGATCGAAACAGATGGAGTTGATGCCATCCGAGGCACAGGCACTGGCCGAGCCAAACCTGGTCAGCGAGCCCAGGGAACTCGGGGTTAACGAAGTTCCGTTCACCCCGGTCCAGACACCGAGCGATTGCTGAATCACTTGTTCGATTTCGTTCAATTGTCCTGTAGGTGTCTGATCGCTGGTCAGGATGGTGGCCGGACTTGTGCCGAGAACGGTGCTCCACCGTACCGCGATGCTGCCGGGCGCTGTCAATTGATGTGCCGGCACGGGGCAGGCGGAGCCCCCGGAAACACTCGCCGGCTGGCGCACGTCGGGAACGATCTGATTGAACGAGTAGCCGTGTGCGGCGATGACGGACCAGAGCACATAGAAAAAGACCATACTGCTGGCTGCGGTTTTTCGGAGTATGTTTCGCATGGCTATGCCCTCGTTTTTGCGTCTCCTTTCGCGGTTCCCGTCTTTACCTGTTATTCCCAATTCACGGTGAAAATTTCAGGCTTTTATCCGACTGCGCTTTTAGAGCGATTGCCGGTGAATCTCTTTGTTCATCTTTTCCAGGAATAGGTCAATGCGCAGATCCTTGATGCCTGCCTTCGTGAACTGGCTTGTTTGCGGATCGAAAACAGGAACCTCGGCGGAATCCTGTGTCACGGTTTCCAAACCGGTTCTGAGGTTCTTCCGAATGCGGAATGTGCCTTGGGTCCAGCCGACGATTCGGAAGGGCATTCCCGGACGGCCGGTAAGAAACAGAAAAACCTCTTCGCCTGGCCGAAATTCGGGAACGCCGTCAACGTGAGAATGCAGATGCTGGAATTTCCCGCCAGGTGTACGAACCACAATGGGCGATGGCAGATAACCCTTATCGTGTTGTACGACTTCAAACACCGTGTCGGTCCAGATTTCTCCGTCCTCAAACCGCGTTTGCGTGTCCACGCACCGCATGCGCCCGATGGCCGACGAATGCTGCACTAGTTGGAAGAACTGCAGACGAGCCAGGGTAGTGGCGTTTGCCACAATGACGATCAGCACCAGTCCGATCAGGAACAGGGCCCAGAGGAACCTGCGTCGTGCGACATAATTCATTACCAGCCTCCCCACATCACTGAATCTCCAGAGCCCCCGAGGCCGCCGTGCGGTCGAGATTGGTGTTCTGGATGAACAACGTTCGCGCACCTGGCGCGGCAGTCGCGGGCAATTGCAGCGTCAGGTGGATGATTCCGAGTCCCGCGGGCTGTTGAGAAATCACGGCGGCGTCGCCCGGACCAGACACCATGTAGGTCATGCTTGTGTCGAAGCCAGCTTCCGAAAACAGGCAGATATCCGCAGAGGTAGAGCCGCTCGCGGGGCGCACCAGCGGGATCGGGTTACCGCCAAGATTGCAAGTGTTGCTGGAAGTGTTGAATGTTCCGATCGCCGCGACGGTGAGGTCGAGATTGTAACCAGCCGAATCGATTCCGGAAGTTGTGGGCTCTACAACCGTGATGTTTAGACCGGTGGCAGCAGGCGCCGAGCTGGTCAAAGTGATCACGTCGTCGGCGACGTTTGGCGCCGCGACCACCAGTTGCACTGGACTCGAGGCCGTCCCGTTGGGATTCTGCACCACTACGCTGAGGGTTCCCGGCTGTGCAACATCGGTGCTCGTCACTGGTGCGGTGCAGACGTTTGCGCTAGAGCACGTGGTCACCCGTGTGGTGCCACCAATCACGAGCGTCGATCCGGGGCCAGGACTTGTGGAGACAAATCCGCTTCCGTCCACTTGCAACGTGAAGCCATTCAAACCTCCGGCATAAACGCTGGCCGGATGGAGTGTCAGAACGTTCGGGCCGCTGGAGATGGTCACGTTGGCGCTGCCGGATTGCGTGGGATCGTCCTGGCTGATGGCCACGACTTGCAGAGCATCCGGGGTGGGAGCAATCGAGGGAGCAGTGTACGTTCCCGAAAAATTGACGGTCCCGCAACTGCCAGCCGTTCCGCAGTCCGTTCCTTGCACTTGCCAGGTGACGTTTTGATTCGTGGTGCCGAGAACAGAAGCGGTAAAGCTCTGCACCGCCATTGGCGCCAGTGTGACGTTATTCGGGAGGACGCTGACCAGAACGTGGTTCAGCACTGTAATCTGCGCCGAGGCTGCGAGGCTGGGATTCGATGAACTGCTGACGGTGACTGAAACCGGGTTGGGCGAAGGGATCGCTCCCGGGGCCAGATAATCCACCTGCGTTGCACTGCCGCCGGTAACCGTCTGGCAAGGACTGGAGCCGGTAACGCAAATCTGTCCAAAGGTGGTATTTCCACCGGGAACGCCGTTCACACTCCAGTTGTATGATCCACTCGACGAACCTCCTTGGGCCGCCGTCAACGTAATGCGGTGATTTATGGCAAGCGTTGCCGCTGGGGGCGTAATCAGAATGCTCGCGCCCTGCAGAATGGTGATGTTCGCTTGGGCCGTTTTCGTTGGGTCCGCTTGCGGCGTCACAGTAATGAGGACCGTGTCCGGCTGGGGCGGCGTAGCAGGAGCCGTGTAAACGGCCGTGTTTGCGGCGGGGCTGCCACCCGCTGACTGCGTTGTTGTTACCGTCAGGACTCCGCAGGCACTTCCCGTGCAACCGCTGCCTTGAACGGACCAGGAGAGCACATTGCTGGGGTTGGAGCCGGGAACGGGAGTCAGAATGGCCACGAGAGTGGCACTTGAGCCTGTCTGGAGGTTTGCCGGTGCCGTAAGCTGTAGTGTGAAATGGCTGGTGATGGTGATGCTCGCCGTGCCTTGCCGGGAAGGGTCGGCAACGCTCGTGGCAATCAGACTCACGCTTGAAGAGCCGGGCAGAACTTGCGGCGCGGTGTAGTTGCCATTGCTATCCACGGTTCCGCAGGAGCTCGGACAGGACGCACCGGCGAGACTCCAGCGGACCGACGGATCGGGGTGCCCCTGGCTTTTGATCGAAGCTTGAAACGACTGTGTTGCGCCAAGCTCGACATTGGCGGCGGTGACTGTAAGGGAAACGGAAATGTCGCTCGTGATGGTTACATTTGCCGTTGCAGATTTGGACGAATCGGCGTGGCTCGTGGCAGTCACTTGCACCGCTTTGCCCGGGGGAAGATCCGAAGGCGCCGTATATAGTCCATTCGCTGAAATGGTGCCCGCTTGAGCCGAGCCTCCTGCGACGCCGTTGACACTCCAGATCACGGAAGTGTCCGTGGTGTTGGAAACGGTCACGGAAAACGCCAGTGTGTCGCCCAGCAACACGGATCCCGAATTGGGTGTAATGCTGACGCTAATGGAGGGAGGTGGTGGCGGCGGGGGCGCTACTGAGCCTGCGCCTCCCCCACCGCAGCCCAGAGTCCACGCACCCATCGCGAGGAGAACAACTGTCCCCACAATCTCGTAACGAGTGGACAAATCCACGTTCCGGATGTCTTTCGGGTTTCGCATTCGCGGAAGGGGCCGCATGCCCGCGTCCAATGCAGGCCAGGGACCAGGCAAAACAATGAACTCTTTGTTTCGGTCTGGTTTTCAATTGCTCTGGGGCGCCACGCTTAACATCGCTGAATCGAAGGACTTGTGGCCGGCGCGGGATTTGCGCTTGCGTGACTTGACATTGCGCGGGATGTCCCGCGTTGAAGCAGCAGTTCCGAAGTGAAATCGTCCGGCCCTCTAAATTCCGATTTGGGAGTTTGCCGACCGCTTTGGTTGACTTTCCTTCGGGCTCCTCCAATAATCCGCCCATGGCGCGTCCCGATGCCGTCCGGCGAGTGAAGAGCTACTCCGCTGCGAACGGTTATGTCTATCAATATTGTTTTTATGAAGTGAACCGGATTGTAGAGAGAGGCAGCCCCGCGGGCGAGTTCATTTATGCGATCTCGGCGGACCGCAAAACTCTGTTTGGGCTGCGAATCATTGTCCTTCAGGCCGCGCTGGAGGCTTGGGCGCAATCCAATGGCCGGGCGCTCACGCCGAGCGAGGAATACGCGGTCGCCAAAATGCGGCTGTTCCGGGCATTTGACGAAGGCGAAGTGCCTCCGACTGCGGATGCCGCTTCACCGGTATCTCTCCTGGTCGACGAATCCAATCTCGAAGATCTGCTGCAAGCCCTTAACATCTGATTGCCCAGGCGGCTTGTCGTTGAACCGAAAGCGGTTTCGCGGCGTCTAGTAGGTGTAACGGAGCTCATGGATGCAGGAGCTGATTCTGAACCCGCCGGGAAGAACGCTCGAGGGAGACGCGCCAGGCGAAGCCGGACAAACCGGAATCCGCCGCGAGTTTGAAGGACTCCTCGTGGAATGTGGCCCGTTGGCGTTCCGTGTCGCGCAGGGAATATTGCGCAATGCAGCGGACGCCGAAGACGTGGCACAGGACACGCTGCTGCGCGCCTACCGGCGATTTCATCAACTTCGGGATCCGGCTCGCTTTCGGGCGTGGATTGTTCGCATCTCCTCCCGGCTTGCGCTGGATCGCTGGCGGTCCGCCAGGCGTCGAGAACTGCGGGAAACGGCCTGGTCGCTGCCAGAGCGCCGGCCTACTCCGTTTACGGTCGAAGAGATGGCCTTGTCCAGCGAATTTCAAAAGCGGCTCGAGCACGCGCTGGAAGAATTGCCGGACAAATTTCGGCTGGTGTTGACTCTTTCCGCGATCCAAGGCCACACCCTCGAGGAAGTTTCCCGGTTGCTCGGGATTCCCATGGGCACCGTGAAATCGAGATTGTTTTTTGCCAGAAAACAACTGGCGGAGAAACTGAAATGAACTGCGAGATGGCGCGCGAAAAAATTACGGATAGTTTTTCGGCCGGTGAGGCTCTCCCGCCGGAGGTGACCCTTCATCAGGCGTCTTGTGCGGCCTGCCAAAACTTCCATAGCAANGCAACGCAACCTGTTTCGGTCCATGGAAGCCGGGCTGCAGGCGCTGGCCAATGAACCCGTTCCCACATCGCTTCTGCCGCGTGTACGCGCTCGACTGGATGATGCGCCTGCACCGCGCGTTATGTGGAAGCTCCGAGGGAATNGCGTACGCGCTCGACTGGATGATGCGCCTGCACCGCGCGTTATGTGGAAGCTCCGAGGGAATGTCCTGGCCCCGGCTACAGTCGTCGTTCTTGCTCTGGGCGCATTCCTTATGTTGCATCAGGCGCAGCGCCGTACAGCCGGCCCGGATAGCTCGCATGTGGTAGCTGGTGGAGATGAACATCCCGTCCTCCTTACGCCAGTGCCGGGGCATGTCGCAAGCGTACCCGCAAGTCAAAACCGCAGGTCCAAAGTTGTCCCTGTTTCTCGCAAGGAAGCTTCTGAGCCTTCGCTGGAAGTGCTCGTACTGCCCGAGGAACGGGCGGCTTTTGCCAGATTTGTTGCCAGGCTTCCCGAGGAAGAAGACGTGGCCATGGCGTTGGCGCGGCCTGCTCCTGAGAAGGAGGAGTCCGCGCTAGAAATCGCTTTGCTGCAGATTGACGGAGTCGAAGTGAAGCCTCTCGATCTGACGACTCGGGAATAATTTTGGTTCTAAGTTTCGCTCGCAATTCAGACACGGGAAGGCACCGAGAATTCAGGGAGGGATACATGAGAAAAGCACGTTTCGTGGTGGCAACACTGGCTGCGCTCGCCGTCATCACCCCGCATCTGTTTGCCCAGGAAAAGACGAGTTCCGCAAGCAAGACTCCTCAGGCAACGCTCAAAATGCAGGTGGTCATTACCGAACACGAAGGCGAAAAGAAATTGATGAATCTGCCCTACACCTTTTTTCTCCGAGCTGGAGACCAGGGATCCACTTCTCCTTGGACCAAAGTTCGCATGGGGAGTCGTGTCCCTGTCCACACGGGCAAGGAAGGGAGTATGCAATACATCGACGTCGGAACGAACATCGACGCCCGAGCGATCCTTGCTGACAATGGCGGATTCGACGTCAGTTTGAATCTTGAACGATCGTGGGTCGAAGGAGATGTGATGGTCCCGGCCGAAAAATCAGCTAGCGCCCCCGCCGAAGCAAATTCGGGTCAGTTCAAAGAACCGGTCATTCGACAGTTCAGAACCGAGCTCACTCAAATCATGCACGATGGCCAGACCATTCAGTGCACACAGGCCACGGACCCCTTGAGCGGCAGGATTCTCACCGTCACCGTAACAGGGAACGTGGTGAAATAAAGAGCTCACTTTAGCTTATGTGAGCAACGCGGACAGCGCAGTCTTCAAATCAGGGTGGAGAAATCGGTAGCCGAGCCGCTGCAGTTCCTTTGGGACAACGCGTTGGCTAGAGAGAAGCAGAGCGTCCGCCATCTCTCCCAGGGCCAAACGCAAAGCAAACGCAGGAGCCGGGAAGAGTGCCGGACGGTGCAGCACCTTTGCCAGAGCATATGTGAACTCCGCATTTCGCGTGGGTTGGGGCGAAACGACGTTAAGAGGCCCACGCACCGCTCCGTTCTCCAACGCCAATCGTAAGATCGCCACGACATCATCCAACGTGACCCAACTCATCCATTGCTGTCCTGACCCGATCCTGCCTCCCACTCCAAATCGAAAGGGGCGCGCCATCTGCGGCAATGCCCCGCCATTTTTGGCGAGGATGACACCAAGTCGAGCACGCACGACCCGAATGCCCAAGACCTCGGCCTTCTCCGCCTCGGTTTCCCACTCTTTTGCAATCGAACTGAGAAAACCGGTTCCTGGCAGGCTGTCCTCGTTCAGAACTTCCTCTCCCCGATCGCCGTAATAACCGATGGCGGACGCCGAAACCAGCACGCGCGGCCGCGCCGCCATTTTGGCGAGTGCATTTACCAGTGCCCGCGTGCTGTCTACTCGGCTCGTCCGCAACAGTTTCTTGCGCTTCGCAGTCCACCGCCCCTCGGCTATCGAAGCGCCAGCAAGATTCACGACCGCATCTGCCCCTACAGCCGCACCCCCCAAATCGCCCGTTTCCGGATTCCAGGGCACGTCAAATCCTTCGCTGCCACGGAGGGCCTCCGTTCTCGTGCTCGGGCGCACCAGTCGGCATACAACGTGGCCCTCCCGCCTCAAATCGCCCTTTAAGGCCGTTCCCACAAGTCCAGTGGAACCTGTAACAAGAATCTTCATGCTGGTCTGATCCTGGTCGCGGCCGGGAGGCCCGAATACAGCCAGAGCCGCTAGCAGGGCGCGCTGGCTCAGGTTACAATTTTTGCATGCCGCACGTCTCACCAAATCTTCGTGTAAACGTGCTCTTCTTCGGGCGCGTCCGCGAGTTGACCGGCATGAGCGAAGATGCCATCGAAATGCCCTCCGGAGCCACCCTGGCCGACCTGTTCGACCGTTACGCAGCGCGCTTCCCACAATTGACCGGCTTTCGCGGTTCGCTCGTTGCTTCCAGAAATGAGGAGTTTGCCGCTTGGGAGACCCCCCTTTCTGCGGGAGACGATGTCGCCTTTCTGCCGCCCGTGAGTGGAGGGTGAACTCACCGCCTATGAGCAAATCTGCCGAAAAGGACTGGTTTGAGCTACGCCGCGCGCCAATCGACCTGGCAGAAGTGGCCCGGCATGTGCGCGCGGATCAGGATGGAGCCATTGTCACTTTCGATGGTTTTGTGCGGAATGAGTCGCATGGCCGCGCTACCCTCTACCTCGAATATGAGGCCTATGAATCCATGGCACTTGCGAAGATGCGAGAAATCGGCGCTCACCTTCACCAACACTTCTCCATCCACCGCGTGGCCATCCTCCACCGCCTAGGCCGCCTCGAAATCGGCGACACCAGCGTGCTCATTGCTGTCAGTGCACCGCATCGCGCCGCTGCCTTCGATGCCTGCCGTTTCGCCATCGATACCCTCAAGCGGACCGTTCCCATCTGGAAAAAGGAGTATTTCGAGGATGGCGCCGTCTGGGCCGATGGAGAATTGCCCCCGGCACCACCTTCCACTCCCAAAGCCGCATCTTAACGAGTAGATGATTTTTCAGGTCACCAAGACATTCGCAGCCGGAATTGCCCTGCTCAGTCTGCCGCTTCTCGTCGCAGCTCAGGAGAAGCCGGACCGTCCTCCTTGGGCTCAACCGTCCGGCACGCAGCAAAGTAAGCCTGCAGATTCCCCGGTAAAGGACAAAAGCCAGGAACCCGCTTCGCCACGCGGCACAATAAAAGTCACCGTCAATCTTGTGAACGTCCTGGTCAGTGTCTTAGACGAGCACAATCGGCCCGCCCCGAATCTGCCGGTCGAAGCTTTTCAAATTTTCGAGGAAGGCGTACCACAGAAGATCGACGTGTTTGAATCTGAGACCAAGTTGCCCTTGGACATTGCCTTGATGATCGACGCCAGCATGAGTGCGCACAAGGAGATCACTTTCGAGCGCGATGCCGCCGCGCATTTCATCCAGCAGGTGCTGCGCCCGGATGATCGTCTTTCGGTTTTCGCTTTCGATGAGAATGTGACCCAAATGGCTAAGTATTCCGCCGACGTCGGCGGTCTCCAGGCGGCTGTACGGAGGATCCCCGATGGTGCTGGCACCTCTATCTACGACGCTGTCCTGCTTGGTTCCAGATCCCTCGAAAAGCAGCCTAATGATCGCCGCCGCGTGATCATCATGGTTACGGACGCGGGCGAAACCACCAGCAGGTCGGATTTCGAGTCTGCCCGGAGAGAAGCGCTTCGCGCCGGCATCCTGCTTTACACCATCGTGGTTCGGCCCGTGAAAAATGAGAACGGGCGCAATACCGCCGGTGAGCACGCTTTGCAGACCATCACGGAAACGACCGGGGGCGCGATGTTCTTCCCGGATTCCGCCCAGGAACTCCCCATCATCTTTGATCGTATCGATAGCGAGCTTCGCACTCAATACCGCCTGGCCTACTACCCGAATCCACGCGGCCCCGCCAACACCTACCGTACAATTGAGGTGAAGGTCCTGCCGGGCTACACGGCTCGTCACCGGACGACCTACCTCACCGGGCCCCAGTAGGACGCTTTGGAAATTCAGAGAAGCTCATGATCAAAACCTACCTCGAAGTCGCCGTTGATATCGCGCGGGAGGCGGGCAAGGTTCTCCGCGAAGAGATGGAACGGCCACTGGACATCGCCTACAAAGGTGATTTTGACCTTGTCACTCAGGCGGACCGCCGGTCGGAGCAGGTCATTGTCGGCCGGCTCCAGAAGCGCTTCCCCGAGCATGCCATCGCCGCTGAGGAGGGCACGGGAAAGGACACCGGATCGGATTTTCGCTGGCACGTCGACCCGCTCGACGGCACGACCAACTTTGCCCACGGTTATCCTTGTTTTTGCGTGTCCATGGCCTTGGCGCATAGGAATGAACTTCTGTTGGGCGTTATCTACAATCCGATTTATCAAGAGTTATTTGCGGCAGCGCGAGGTGAGGGCGCCACGTTCAACGGCAAGAAAATTCATTGCTCGAAAATCGACAGCTTGAAGAATAGCCTGCTGTGCACCGGCTTTCCGAACCACAAACGGCAATCTCATCCCAACATCCACTACTATTGGGATTTCACGTTGCGTTCCCATGGCGTCCGGCGGGATGGTTCTGCGGCGCTGGATCTGGCGTATGTGGCCATGGGGCGCTTTGAGGGTTTCTGGGAATTCGGTCTTAATCCCTGGGACACGGCTGCCGGCGTCGTTCTTGTCGAAGAGGCTGGCGGGAGAATCACAGACCTTCAGGGGCAACCCTATATTTTGGGAGGTCCTTCGATCCTGGCTTCCAATGGATTGGTGCACGCAGAGATGTTGAAAGTGGCCGCCGCGGTGGCCGAGCAGAGTTTTACTCGCAAATGACTTGCTCCTTGACCTGACTACGACACTGGCCAACAATCTTCCAATACGGTGATGGCGGGACACAGAAGGAATTGAGCAGCCTTCTCTTGTCATTCCGGCCAATCATTCTGGTCTGCCGATCGACTAATGGAAGGCTGACTCGGCCTTCACAGAATCCTTATGCCAGTCAGGATATTCTTTGTCGGCAACGACAACGTACCCGTTGGATCCTCGCTGGCAGCGGAAAACTGCCATTCCCACAAAAATTCGTTGCCCGATTTCTTCGAGGGGAGAACCTATGCGCATGTTCACTGAACGGAAATCAATGCTGGGGTTAGCAGTTCTTTGCCTGCTTGGCCTGGGAATCCCGGAAATTGGCCACGCAAACGATGAAGCCAAGGACACGGGTGCCGCGGCAAAACCATCGCCCACAGTGGCGTCCCCGGCCAAATCATCATCCGGCTTGACCGAACGCGAGCAATGGCTCCTGGATCGCGTTGAACAACTTGAAAGAAGAGTCGCCGAACTCGAAGCCAAGCAGCCAAAATCGCCGACTGAATCGGCTGGCCTCGGCTCCGGCGTGCCCAATACTTCGAATCCCTCTACGTCGCCTGTAGGCTCCGCTTCACCCGGGTCACCGGACACGGTCGTTCCAACCACCGTCAATAGCAATATTGGTCCTGATTCCTCGACGCCACAAACGGCGCGTGCGGGATTGCCCAAACCACAGCCCTCGCAGCCTTTTGCCTATGCAGATTGGACTTGGCTAAACGGTACCGCGCGCAACAAGGACGCCGTGTGGGATTCGAAGTACTTCACGCCGGAGTTCCGCGTGGACACGCACTTCATGAAGGATTACAACCAACCGAAGGACCACACCATGGGCGGCTCGACGGAGAGCTTTCGAAGCGGCGAAGTGCAGCTGGAGCAGTTGAGCTTCGGGGGCGACCTGCATGTCGGCAACGTGCGCGGCCGAATCTTGACCATGTTTGGACTGTTTGCGACAACGACGCCGCGTAATGACGCCAGCGCGGGGGTGGGGCAGTGGAATCTCAACGACGCCTACAAGTATTTCTCCGAAGCTTACGGTGGGTACCACTTCAACGTGAACCACGGGCTGAACATCGACGCGGGTATTTTTGTGTCGTATATCGGCCTTTTTAGTTACTACAATTTCGACAACTGGGCCTATCAACCCTCTTATGTTTCTTCGAATACTCCGTGGTTCTTCAACGGGGTCCGAATCCAGTGGTTTCCAACCGACAAACTGAAGATTGAACCTTGGATCATTAATGGATGGCAATCCTATGCCAAGTACAATGGTCGTCCAGGACTTGGGGGACAGATTCTGTGGCGCCCGAAGCCGTGGCTGTCGATGGTCTTTAACAACTATGGAATGGGGACGGATACGCTGGGTGTTCCGGGGCGTTCGCGCATCCACACCGACGATAGCATCGAGGTGAGATATTTCAATCAGCCGGAAAACACGGGCCTGGACAAGATGGCCTTCTCCTTCACGGGGGACTTGGGATGTGAGTATGGTGGTTCGGCTCCAGGTACAGTCGTGAGCTGCCATAACAATAGCAATGGACACCCGAAGCAGAGTTTTGCTGGCTGGATGCTCTATAACCGTTGGTGGTTTAACAGAGACAAGTATGCCGTAACGCTCGGCGGCGGTAGGATGGACAACCCAGGTCGCTACTTGACGTTGCTTCCACCGATCAATGGGGCAACGGCCGTTTCCGGATCGCCATACTTTCCGGGCAATCCTGGGAGCATCTTCAAGGGGTGGGATACCACCGCTACCTTCGATTGGATGCCGGCTCAGTACATTACCTTCCGCTTTGAGACGGGATATCGCCATGCAAATGTGCCGTACTGGTCAGGCCGCCAAGGGATCACTCCGCCTGGCGGGAATGTCGCGCCTGTAGCCAGCAACGGAGTTGTGGGCACCGCTGCCAGTTACATCTGCACGAATGGCTCGACATCAGCAGTTTCCAGTTTTTCACCCTCTGGAAACGGTTTCGCCGTAGACAATGCAGGCGGTGCTGTGACGGCGTCCTGTGTAACCACCTATGGCAGTGGCTGGACCGCGTGGCAGCCCGACCTTCGCAGGGGACAAGCGGTCAACACGATTGCCATCATGGTCAAATTCTAGGCCGCTAGGCGTCGGTGAACGGTGTCAAGGAAAGCTTGGGGAACTGCCGGCATCTTGCGGGAGTTCTCTGGCGGGTAGAGACCGCCTTCTGCCTGGCGAAGGAAGGAGGCGTTCCGCAGAGTGAACTGCAATCTTGCGAGTCGATGGATGACTCCCTCAGGATGGGCATTTGCTTGCAGCACTGCGCCTGTCATGGGAAAATCAAGGCTTGTGAGCTGTGCCTGTTTTCCTCGCTGCTGACTTTTGGCGATATCGTCTAGGGGTCCAGGACGCCGCCCTCTCACGGCGGAAACCCGGGTTCGAATCCCGGTATCGCTACCAAATCTTTAGAAAGCCCCATGAACAAAGCGGAATTCTGGCGCGTCAGCTCCGGAACGATGGTCCACTTGGGGGTAATCCAGGACAGCGACCTCACGTGGCAGCAGTTGGCAGCATGATTTGCGTCAATTCGAGCCATGACAGGGTTCTGCGGTACAGTTGAGGCCCCCCCTTAAATCAGAAGCTGGATGGGTGTATGCTGCATCTAATCAAAGGGATGTCTGATCCCTAGGGAGAAGCCTTATGAGACTCAAGCTAATGTGCGGATTGGCTTTCCTACTCTGCTTCGGGGCAGCCATTGTCCAGGCGGACTCTTTGGAGCTGAAAAATGGCAGCGTGATTAAGGGCAGATTCGTGGGTGCCACGGAAACGGACATCAAGTTTCAAGTCGGTTCATCAGTGCAACGCTATAGCATTGCTGACATCGTTTCGGTTACGTTTGACTCGGACAGACCAGCGAGTGACGTGTCGGGAACAAGACCGTCTGCAAGCGAGGCACCCGCGTCTGTGACCATACCGGCAGGGACGCAGATCTCAGTACGGACCATCGATAGCATCGACTCAAGCAAGAACCACGTGGGAGACCGCTTCCAAGCTTCGCTTGAGGTGCCACTCTCCGTCGACGGGAAGGTGGTAGTCCCCAAGGGCGCGGATGTCTACGGACGCCTGGAAGAGGCGAAGACCTCCGGAACATTCACGGGCAAGTCAGAGCTTCGTTTGGCGCTGACGGGAATCGTGGTGAATGGGCAGACCGTGCCGCTCGTAACGGGAGAATATCAAACGGCCGGCAAGTCTAAAGGGGCGAGCACGGCGAAGAGAACGGTTGGCGGAGCGGCGGTCGGAACGATTATTGGCGCCATCGCTGGTGGCGGCAAGGGTGCGGCCATCGGGGCGGGCGCAGGTGGTGCCGTAGGCGCGGGTTCGGAAATCATCACCAAGGGCGACCAGGTCAAGGTGCCCAGCGAGACCCTGCTCGATTTCACACTGCAGCAAAATGTGTCGATACCGGTGCAGCGGAACTGAGTACCGAGTAAGCAAGTGCGGTTTTAATTGGATTCCCAGTTAAGGCAAGCAATTCAGGCGATCATTTCCGCGTCATGCAATTCGCGCTGCATCACCACGCGCGTGGATGGGAAGTTCATTCATGTATGGAGGATTGTCGCACTGGCCGTGCCTCGCCAGCGCCGAAACTCAGGATGGATTCCCGGCATTTTTGCGCAGAACCATGCGCTCGCCCTGCAGTTCAAACTTGCTGCTTCGCCATGCGATCTTTGTCCCCGAAAAGCTCACGCACCATATGATAAATCCCAGCAAATCACGAGTCGGATAAAGCCAGATCTTTTGCAACAGCGGCTTGTCCCGCAGCACCACCCAACCTACTGCGAATGCCTCAATCAGCCGGTTGACCACCGCCCAACCCAGCAGACCCACACCCAAAATCCACTGTCCCAGCAGTCCCCCGGCGAGCAATCCCAGAATTCCGAAGGGCATCGCAAAAATCAGCCCCATGCCTGCATACCCCCTGGGGCGGCAATAGCGTTCTGTTATTCGCCACCGCAACTGGTTTTGCCACATCTTTTGGAAAGTACTCTGGTTCACGATGTGATCAATCACATGGCTTGAAAGCACCACCTGGTAGCCTGCTCTGCGAATCAGATTGCCCAGAATAAAATCATTGGCCGAATAGTCGTGAAACTTTTCGTATCCTCCCACTTGCTCCAGCGCTTCCTTGCGCACCCCAATCGTCGGTCCCAGCCCAAACTTCATCCCCTCGAGCAAATTCGCCACCAGCACACCAGCAGGCTCTTCCACGCTCATGAGCATTGCCGTTTGATTCGACCAGAAACCCCCGAGGTTCTTCCCACGATACAGACAGGTAGTCATAGCATTGCCTGGCTTGAGCAGAGGCGTCACCACTTCGCGCAAATAGTTCGGCGCAACTTCCACGTCGCTGTCCGTCGCGACTATGACGCCATACTTTGCCTCTTTCGACAAACAATGCAGCGAGTACGTCTGCGGGTTGGGCCACGGAGATTCCCCATGCACGAGGATGCGGCTCGCCACCTGGGGATACCGCGCGCTCACCTCACGCACAATTTCCAGCGCTGCATCGTCCGCGGTGTCAGCTCCGAACAAGATTTCGTGGTGGGGATAATCCTGTCGGAAAAAGCTCTCTATATTCTCTTGCAGTTGTGGCTCCAACCCATGCACCGGCTTGATCACGGACACCGGTGGCAAGTTCGCGTCCGCAACCGGAGGTTGCAGCAGTTTCCGCGAATCCGCGCGGAACTTCACGACCCCCGCCAACACCAGTCCTAGATACGCTGTGGAACTCAATGTCCCGACCAGCGCCACCGCCAACAATGTGTAAGCGACAATTTCCAATCGTTCTCCCCGTGCGGGCGCCGGGCTTTCGCCCAGCCAGCCTTCCTCAGAATTTAGCCCAAACAACCAGCGCCAACCGGGGCCTCTCCTACGCCCCGTGCTTCGCGTACAAGAATTCCGCATCCCGGATCAGCGCCATCATCGATTCCCGCAACGCCTCCCGCGAGTTCCTCTTGCTGTTCCATCCCAAGCTGCGAATCCGATCCGTGTTCAACCGGACCACGGCCACGTCGCCCTTCCAACCGCGGTTGCCGCCCGCAAACTCGAACTTCACTCTCCCGCGCTCCAGACCCACGCACTCCACAGCTAATTCCGCAATCTCTTTCACGGTAACGTAATCGCCTGTCGCCACGTTGTAGGTTTGAAACTTTTGAGCCGTCTTCTCATGCGCAGTAAGCACGGCCGCAATCACATCCTCCACGTGGATATATGACTTGCTCTGCCCGCCGTCTCCCAGGATCCGCAGCCGCGTCGGATCTTTTCGCAGTGCCCTCACAAAATCGAAGCCCACGCCATGCGTCTGCCGCGCTCCAACCACGTTTCCAAAGCGGAAAACGCAACCTGTCATGTCAAACATGTGGCAGTACGAACTGATCAACGCCTCGCCCGCCAACTTGCTCGCGCCGTACGTCGAAATCGGCACCATAGGCCCATAATCTTCGTGCGCATCGATCATCCCCAGATCACCGTAAACCCCGCTGCCCGACGCGTACAAGATCCGCTTTGCCGAGCTCAGCCGCATCGCTTCCAGCACGCGCTCGGTCAGATACGTCCCCTCGCGAAAATCGATGTCCGGCTCTGTCGCCGCGCGCGCAATGTCCGGATTCGACGCCAGATGAATCACCACTTCGCTGCCGTCCATCGCCCCCTTCAGCGAATCCAGGTCCTTTACGTCACCTTTCACGAATTTGAACTTGGGATTGCTCAGGTGCTTCGCAAAATGCCACTCACGCCCCGAACTCAGGTTGTCATAAATCGCCACGGACTCCGCGCGGGCTTCTCCTAACAGCACATCCGTGAAGTGCGACCCGATGAATCCCGCCCCGCCCACAATAAAGAATCGCCCCAAACTCATACTCTTCTCCGTGACCTCTGTGTTGGTCCCTCGCTATTCTCTGTGTTAAGAACCCAGTTTTGTACTTCGTCATACTCGGTGACGAAGCTCGTTTCACAGATAATCTCTGGAAGCGTGAAGGCGAATAGGTGCCGCACCTAAATCAATGATAGTCGACTCCCCTCCCACCGTCGACCCGAAAACCCTCCGGATTTCTTACTCTCATGTTTTAATAGAAGTGGAAATTCCCTGGAGCAATCTGCATGTCTTCTTCTATGAATTCGCCGCAGCCTGCCCGCATTCTCATCACTGGCGGCAGCCGCGGCATCGGCTTCGAGGTCGCTCGTGACTTCGCGAACACCGGCCACAAACTCTGGCTCGCCGCCACCACCGATAAAGTTCACGAAGCCGCTCGCCAGCTTGGTCCCGACCACTGCGCTTCCTGCCTCGATGTCTCCGACCCGCAATCCGTGGCTTCCCTCTTCGCCGAAATTCGCAGCGAATGGCAGGGGCTCGACGCCGTCATCCACGCGGCTGCCGAACTTGGCCAAACCGGCAATTTCTGGCAACTCGAGCCCGAGAAATTTGCCCACACCCTCCGCGTGAACACCACAGGCTCCTTCTTCATTACCCGAGCCTTCGTTCAATTCTGGCTCGAAACCACTTCCCGAAGCCAAGACCGCCGCGGCAAAATCGTTCTCTTTTCGGGAGGCGGCGGGGGCTACGGCTACCCGCAATTTCTGCCCTACGGCACTTCGAAAGCCGCCGCGGTCCGCATGTGCGAAACCATGGCCATGGAACTCGACGCCGCGAATCTTCCCATCGACATCAACATCATCGCCCCGGGGGCCAACGAAACCTCCTTGCTCGCTGCCGTCCGCGCGGCAGGCGGAGAAGTCCGCACCGTCGTTCCCTTTTCCAGACCCATCGCGCTCTGCCGCTGGCTCCTCTCTTCCGCCTCCGACGGCATCTCCGGCCGCTTTATTCACGTCAACGATCCCTATCCGACGCTTTCACCCGGCTCGCTTCGCGCGGAAGCCTTGAAACTGAGGCGGATCGACCTATGAAAATTCTCGTCATTGGTGCTGGTCTGATTGGTGCGCAACGCATTCAGGCCCTCACCAAACTTGCCTCTGTCTCGGAAATCGTTGCCTACGACCCCAAAGTTCCCGAGGGCACCAAGCTCTCCGCCAAGGCCGAAGCAGTCAACGAGCTCTCCGCCTTCGCCAACAGATACGACGCCGCAGTTGTCGCCACGCCGCACGACACCGCCGTCGAAATGCTTCCAAAAGTGTTCCCGCTCGCTCCGTTCGTTCTGGTCGAAAAACCTTTGGGCCGCAGCGCTGCGGAAGCTGAATCTCTTATGGCTGCCGGAAAAAAGTCTGGCGGCCGCATCTTCGTAGGCCTCAACTACCGCTTCCTCAAAAACGTTCAGCATCTCCAGAAACTTCTGTCTTCCGGCGAATACGGAAAAGTCTTAGGCGTTGACGGTGTTCTCGCCCATGGCGCGCAACCCGGCTACGAAAAAAGCTGGAAAACCGATGCCGTCCGCTGCGGCGGCGGTGTCTGCATCGATCCCGGCATCCATCTCTTCGATCTTTTGCAATGGTTTTTCGGCGGAGCCGAACTCGCCGCCGGGCATCTCAGCCGGCAGTTCTGGCCTGTTCAGGTCGAAGACCATGCGAGCCTCGTTCTAACGCTTCCAGGAGGGGCCGTGGCCAATCTCTATCTCTCGCTCTCCAGTTGGCAATCCCGCATGGAAATCACTGTCGAAACCGAAAATGCGCAATTCCTTCTTCGCGGCCGCGGCAAATTCTATGGCCCGCAGCGCCTGACCATCGTCAACAAATGGCCCTGGTTGCAGCCCGAACAGCCCCGCGAAACCCGATTTGACTACGGAATGGAAGATGTCTCCCTGCAGTTGGAGACCGAGGAATTTATCGCCGCCTGCAGCGGCAAAAAAGCTAACCTGACCATCGCCACTTCAGACGATGCATTGCGCTCTATGCGCATNTGTCGACGCCTGCTACGCCAAGTTTCCTAAGACTTACTAGATTTGGCGCCTCGCGCGGCCACGTCCAATGAATACCCCGCCTTAGCCGCATCGTTGTGAAACATCTGCACCGTATCCAGCGAATAGTCGGCCAAATCTTTTCCCACTAACTTCAACTTTGCCAGAATATCGTTTGTCACCGCAATGATGTGGCACCCGATCTCATCGGCTTGAAAGATGTTCAATAGCTCCCGCGGGCTCGCCCAGATCAATTCTGTGTTCGGACATTCCGCCAGAATCTCCAAAGTTTGTTTCATCATCGGCACCGGATCCCGCCCCGTGTCCGCTACGCGCCCTGCAAACACCGATACGTTCGCCGGCGCGCCACCCTGCAGAGCCTTCCCCACCTCACGCACCTGCTCCAGTGTCATCATGGCCGTCGCGTTTACCTGAATCCCCTCGTGGCTCAGCCGCCGAATCAATCTGTACATCGGCTCGCGCTTTGTGTTCGTCACCGGAATCTTCACATACACGTTTTTCGCCCAGCTCGAGATGTGTTTCGCCTGCGCCTCCATCGTCTCTTCGTCGTCCGCGAACACTTCGAACGAAATCGGCAGGTCCTTGATGTGCTTGAGCACTTCTGCGGCAAATTCCTCGTAATCCACTACGCCCGCCTTGCGCATCAGCGTAGGATTCGTCGTGAATCCCTGGATGTAGGGCAGCCGGCTCAGCTCCAGAATTCCCCCCAGATCCGCTCCATCGCCAAATATCTTCACCTTCAGATCGGAAACCGCCTTCATCGTGCGCTCCTCCTTAGGCACTCCTGCAAAATCCAATCCGCCGCCTCTCGCAATGAATGCACTCGGGCATCCGCCGGTCGCGCCGGCTGCCTTTCCTCGCACCCGCCGTCAATAAGGATCGTGCGGCATCCAGCGTTTTGTCCCGCTTCCACGTCGCGCCACCGGTCGCCAACGAGAAAACTCTCCGTCAAGTCCACGTTGTACTTCCTCGCGGCGTCCAAAATCATCCCCGGCTTGGGTTTCCGGCAATCGCATCCGTCGCCGTCCTGGTGGTAACACACGAAAATTTCGTCCACTGGCAGCTGCGACGCTAACTTCCGATGAATCTCCTCCACGGCCGCCCGTGTCGTGATTCCCTTCGCCACGTCCGGCTGGTTTGTCACCACCAGCAGCTTGAACCCCGCCTCCTTCAATTCGCGCAGTGCCTCTTCCGCTGCCGGCGCCAATGCCAGTTCTGCTGCGTTCGCCGGCGGATACGGCTTTCCATTCCGCACCACCGCGCGATTCAACACTCCGTCGCGGTCCAGAAACACGGCCTTGTTGATCAACGCGTCCCTGCCGTGGACTCCCACTTCGTCTGCTCCACTTTTATTGCCGGGTGCGACACCAGCAGGTGCCAAACCACGGCCTGGAACGCTTCCGAATGCGGCGTCACGTGCGTTGGATTCACCACCGGGATCAACACACAAGCATCCGCCACCTTCGCCGTATACCCGCCGTCTCTCCCCACTACGCCTATAATCTTCGCACTTACCGACTTCGCCAGCTTCAGCGCCGCCACCAAATTGGGACTAACGTTGCGCTCCAGATCCCCTCCGCCCACCGAAAAAACCAAGACCGCATCGCGCGCGTGCAGCTTGCTGGTCTTCAGCCAGCTTTCAAAAACCGTTGCCCATCCTTCATCATTCGTCCGCGCTGTCAATTCCGAAACGTTATCCGTCGGCGTATACGCTTCAATCCCGCCGATTTTTCGGAAATCGTTCACTGCATGCGACGCATTCGCCGCGCTTCCGCCCACACCCAGAATAAACAGCCGCCCGCCCGTCGTGCGCAACTCTCCAATCAGCTTCGCTGCTTTTTCCAGGCTGGTGTGATCCAGCCGCGCTAGGATCTGCGCGACCTCGGCCAAAAACGATTCCGCAAAAGTCGGCCCCAAGCTCATGCCTTCGCCACTCCCTGTGATGCGATAAATCGCGCCGTCTCCTCCAGCCCAGCAGGCGAACCAATCTCGTAGAATCTCTGCTTGATCTCCATCCCCGCAAGCTCCCCTTCTGCCAGAATCTCCTCGTAAAGTTCCGCCAGGCCGAACGCCTTCTCCGCCGGCACGCGTTCGAACGCCTTCGCCGTAAATGCGCCCAACCCATAGTCAATGTACTTCATCTGCGGCGTTCTCTCCTTCTTGTTGTATGCCGCAATGCGTCCATCCACGAACTCCACGTTGCTCGTGTCCCACTGTCCTTCATTCTGAAAAACCGTCATCAGCGCCAACTTCCGCGAAGCCTCAAACTCTCTCGCCACACTCGCGTAATCACAGATCAAATACGAATCCCCATAAAGCGTCAAGAATGCTCGCCCGAGCAACGGTAGCGCCCGCTTCAGCGCGCCCGCCGTCCCTAACAGCGCCGGCCCATCAAACGAATACTGCACCTGCAAGCCAAACGCGCGCCCATCTTTCACAACGTCGCGCACCATTTCGCCTAAGTATCCAACGCACAAAACTACCCGCGTAACGCCGTTCGCTTTCAACAGCCGCAATTGGTGCGCGATGAACGGTTCGCCATTCACGTCCAGCAGCGACTTCGGCACCTTCTCCGTCGCAGGCCTCAGCCGCGTCGCCAATCCTCCCGCAAGTATCGCCACCGGCAGCATCTTACTCTGCGTCCTCGCGCCCCCGTCCTCTGCATAAGTCTTTTCTTCTTAGGAGTGCACCACCACCGTAGTCCCCTCGAAGTCGAAATTCAACCGCACTTCCCGTAAGCCCGCCCGCCGCATCACCTCGCGCACGCGCGTCTTCTCTTCCGTGTACAGCAACAAAAATCCCCCGCCGCCCGCACCCACAAGCTTTCCTCCGAGTGCCCCGTTCTTCCTCGCCAGTTCATACAACTCATCAATCGGTCCGTTGCTCATCCCCGGCGATCTCTTCTTTTTGTGCTCCCAATGTACAGCCATCAGCTCTGCAAATTTCCGCAAATCGCCCTTCACCAGCGCATCGCGACTCTTCAGCCCAAGTTGCTTTGTGAAATGCAGGTTTGCCAGCATATCCTCGGCGTTTTCCTTGCTCTTGTTGTCCTGGTCCCGCAATATCTCCGAAGCTGACCGCGCCGTCCCCGTGAAAAAGAGCAACAAATTATCTTCCAGGTTCGCCAGCGCCTCCGCCGGAATCGATAACGGCGTAACATTCACCTTCCCGTTCGGCAAAAAGTCAAAACTGGTGATGCCGCCAAACGCTGCAATGTACTGGTCCTGCTTCCCAATTGGCTCCTTCAACAGATCAATCTCGATGTGGCACGCCTGCTCTGCCAGTTCCTGCGGCGAAACAAATTGCCGCTTCAGCGTATGCAGTGCGCTCAGCAATGCCGTGGTAAAACTTCCCGACGATCCCAGTCCCGTTCCTGCCGGTATATCTGAATGGCTCACAATCTCCAGATATGGCCCTGTTACCCTGGCCAGCTTCATCGCCTCGCGGATGATCGGGTGGCGAATCTCGTCCACCCGCTCTACCTCTTCCATCTTCGAATACTTCAAGTGGATCTTCGGCCAGAATCCTTCACTGATGGTGATGTACACATACCGGGTAATCGCCGCGGACACCACAAATCCTGTATGCTTCGTGTAATAGGAAGGCAAATCCGTGCCGCCTCCGCCCAGAGTGATGCGAAGAGGGCTGCGCACAATAATCACACTAAGGCTCCCTGGTTCTTCTCCATACTTTCACCTAAATCCCTCACACCGGATTGCTGCGCGTCGACTCCCGGCGGAATTTCCCCTGCGACCCGCTACACTTCCACCGCTGCTAGGCGAGGTTTTAAGCCCTAGAATATCACGGCTATTTGCCTATGCTCTGTGAACTCTACGATCTTTTCCCTGTGTCCTGTTGAATCCGCCTCTTCCCGTCAGGTTCGCGAGCGCAAGCCAACTAATGTTCTGCAATCACAGGCGCATTCACGCCAGTTGCGGGCCGGGAGTATCACCCGAAAAACGCCTCACGTGGGCGCAAAAGGAAGGACCTGAATACTTAATTCGAAAATGTCAGTGACCGTGGTCTTCGTCAGCAACCGTTTCATGAATCGCGTTGTTCATATTTACTGAATCCAATAATTCCTGGCTTAAATTCTTTGTGCCTAAAGCCACACTACGAACTCCGCGAAAAACGCGCATCGCCTGTCCGAGCCGTATGGGCACTCGCTCGCGCAAATGTGACGTTTTCTGCCTCCAGCGGCTGAGCGTTTGAACCCACGTTCGTGCTACGCTTCGACCTCACTGTCAATTCATGTAGCCACTCGAAAGCGGCTGCCGACAGCATCTCCTCGGTGCAGCGCCATCGCCAGTTTCCGCCTGGACGACCAGGTACGTTCATCCGACTTCCAACGCCGAGATCAAGAATGTCCTGTAACGGCGCGACCGTCAAAGCTGCCACGGATGACCATGCCAGTTCGATCAGAGTTGGTGCAGCTTCCGCGCTATTCACGAGCCGGCGCTTCAGGTAGCTCCACAAAGTTTGTTTCTGCGAATTGGGCAGTTGTTCATACCATTCCCGGGTCGGCGGATTGTCATGCGTGCCCGTATACGCGACTGTGTTGCTGACGAAGTTCTGAGGAAGATAAGGATTATCGGCGTGGCCGTCGAACGCGAACTGCAACACCCGTGTGCCTGGCACTTGAAATTGATCGCGCAGGGATGCCACGTCCGCCGTAATGGTCCCGAGGTCCTCGGCAATAAATGGCAAACGTCCCAGTTCTCTTCGGATCACCTGGAACAAGTTTCCACCTGGGCCTGGCACCCACTCGCCAGACTGCGCTGTCTTGGCCCCGGCTGGCACACACCACGCAGCCGCGAAACCCCGGAAGTGATCCAGGCGAATCACATCTACGTGACCGAGCAGAGTGCGAATCCTGTCGACCCACCACTGGTAGCCCGTGGAACGAAGCGCATCCCAGTTGTAGACCGGATTACCCCATAGTTGCCCTTCGGCGCTGAAGTAATCGGGCGGAACTCCAGCGACGAACCGCGGCCGCCGCTGCTCATCCAGGAGGAAAAACTCCGGATTGGCCCAAACATCGCTCGAATCCGGCGACACAAAGAATGGAAGGTCGCCAATCAAGCTCACACCCTTGGCATGGGCGTATTCCTTGAGCCGATCGGCTTGCCGCAGCAGCAAAAATTGTTCCAGGCGAAAACGATCAATTTCATTGGCCAGTTCGCGGTGCGCCTTCGCTAAAGCAGCAGGCCTGCGCTGGGCTAAATCCTCCGGCCACTCGAGATAATAGGAGCCGCCAAACTTGTTCTTTAGTGCGCGAAAGAGCGCATAGTCTTCCAGCCAGGCTTCCTGGGTTGCGCAGAATTCCTGATAAGAGGGACGGAGATCCCCGCGTTCGCCACCATCGAACTTCGCCCATGCCTTGATAAGCAACTTCTCTTTGAAAGGAATAACGGAATCGTAGTCGACTAGATCCGAAGGGAAGTGTGACGCGCAGTCACTCGCGTTGAGCAGTCCGTCCGAAATGAGGCACTCGGGGCTGATCAGCAGACCATTGCCCGCAAAGGAAGACAGTGATTGGTATGGTGAATTTCCATAACCGGTCGGGCCAAGCGGCAATGCCTGCCACCACCCTTGTCCCGCGTCATGGAGGCGGTCGACCCAGGAAAACGCGGATGGTCCGAGATCGCCGATCCCATAAGGCGATGGCAGAGACGTAACATGCAGCAGTATGCCGGAACTGCGGTATTNCGGACGGAAATGGCGGAAGCATTCCCACCTCACAACTGGCGCTTATTGCCGATGCTCTGCTGATGAACGCAACGCGTTGTTCACTATCTTCTGGGCCTCAGCCACAATGGAGCTAAGATGCTGCTCGCTCTTGAAGCTCTCCGCATAAACTTTGTAGATGTTCTCTGTCCCCGAGGGCCGGGCAGCGAACCAGCCGCTTTTCGCCACCACTTTTAAGCCCCCGATGGAGGCATTATTGCCGGGCGCCCGGGTCAGCTTGGCGGTGATCGGCTCTCCTGCGAGATCCGACTCTTTCACTGCATCCGGCGAGAGTTTTTGCAATTTGCTTTTCTGCTCCGGGGAGGCCGGCGCGTCGATGCGCGTGTAGTAGGAAGTGCCGAATTCGGCTGTCAATTCGCGATAGTGCTCACCTGGATCCTTGCCGGTGCGGGCGGTAACCTCGGCGGCAAGAAGGTCCATAATGAGGCCGTCCTTGTCCGTCGTCCAGACTGTTCCGTCGCGGCGTAGAAAACTCGCTCCAGCGCTCTCCTCACCGCCGAAACAGTAGGAACCCCCGAACAAACCGGGCACAAACCACTTGAATCCCACCGGCACTTCGCGCAAATCACGGCCGAGTTTTCTAACGACGTTATCAATCATGCTGCTGCTCACTAGTGTCTTGCCAACTGCGGCTTCGTTAGGCCACTGTGGCCGGTGCGTGAGCAAGTACCGTATCGCCACTGCGAGGTAATGGTTCGGGTTCATCAGACCGCCTATCGGAGTGACAATTCCGTGCCGGTCTGCATCTGGATCATTCGCGAAAGCGACTTGGTATTGGTCTTTCAACGCTACGAGTCTGGCCATGGCGTAGGGACTAGAACAGTCCATGCGGATCTTGCCGTCGTGGTCCACGGTCATAAAGGAGAAAGTCGGATCAAGTACCGGGTTGACGACCGTGACATCAAGCTCGTAAATCGCGTTGACCGGCTCCCAATACGGGCGAGAGGCTCCGCCCAAGGGATCCACGCCAAGCCGTAATTTCGCGCCGCGAATGGCCTCCATATCGACAACATTTTTGAGATCACGCACGTACGGCAAAATCAGATCTTCCTGGTGTGTGGTGACGTTCGTCACTGCCTTATTGAAAGGCAGTCGTTTCACCCCCACATTGCCCGCTCGCAGCAATTCGTTCGCCCTGGTTTCCACCCAATGGGTCACATCGGTATCGGCGGGCCCTCCNGTTCGGCGGGTTGTACTTAAAGCCTCCGTCATCTGGCGGATTGTGTGATGGCGTAATCACAATTCCATCCGCGAAACGTTCTATGCGATTGCGGTTGTACACAAGAATGGCGTGTGAGATCACCGGCGTTGGTGTGACGCCATCGTTTTGCTGAACGACGGTCTCCACGTTGTTCGCCGCTAGCACCTCAAGCGCGGTGCGCTGTGCGGGACTGGACAGTGCGTGGGTGTCTTTGCCCATATAGAGCGGACCGTCCGTTCCTTGCGATCGCCGGCAGTCGCAAATTGCCTGTGTAATAGCGAGGATATGGGCCTCAGTGAATGTGCCTTGGAAAGGCGAGCCACGGTGTCCGCTCGTTCCGAAGCTGACAAGCTGGTTGGGGTCTTGCAGGTCGGGGCGGCGCTCGAAATAGTCCCGCTCCAGCCGCGCGACATCCACCAGTGTCTCCTTAGGTGCCGGTTTGCCTGCGAGTGGCGAAACCGAATTCTGATTCGCTGCAGGTACCGCTGACCGTGTTTCTACGGAATTGGGCATGGTTCGACCCTCCAGATCTCGCGGGCGTATTCGGCGATGGTGCGGTCGCTAGAAAACTTTCCGGAGCTCGCGATGTTCAAAATTGCTTTTCGGGCCCACTCACCGGGATTTGCATATAAGGCGCCGACGGCTTCTTGCGCCCGGCAATACGAAGTTAGGTCCGCGAGATGCATGTAGTAGTCGCCATTCGTCAGCAGGGTGGCGCGTAACGGAGCGAAAACTCCCGGTTCGTTCCGGCTAAAATAATCGGAAAAAATGAGATCCAGCGCCGCTCGGGTCTCCGGCTCATTCTCATAGTGCCAGTGCGGGTTGTACCACCCCCGGCTATTCTCCACCTGCTCTACAGTGAGGCCAAAGAGGAACAAGTTGTCTTCGCCCGCTTCCTCCGCCATCTCGACGGTTGCGCCATCGCGGGTCCCGACGGTCAAGGCTCCATTCATCATGAACTTCATGTTGCTCGTCCCGCTCGCCTCATAACCGGCCGTTGAGATTTGGTTCGAGACATCACTCGCAGGAATCAAGCGTTCTGCAAGGGAGACGTTGTACTCGGGTAGAAAAACGACTTTGATTCTGCCGCGCACAGCGGGGTCACCATCAATCGTCGCCGCGAGATTATTGATGAACTTGATGATCAGCTTGGCGAGATGATAGGCGGGCGCCGCCTTTCCGGCAAAGAAGAACGTGCGCGGCACAATCTCCAGATTCGGGTTTGCCCGCAGCCGGTTGTAAACCACCACGATCCTCAACGCGTTCAGCAATTGACGCTTGTACTCATGGATGCGCTTGACTTGGCTATCGAAGATTGAGCCCGGGTCGACGACCTGATTGAAAGTTCTCTTCAGCCAATCGGCAAACTGCGACTTGGCCTCTCGTGTGGCTTTGCGAAAGGCATCTTGAAACGGGGTGTCCTCGGCCAGTGGCTTGAGTTTCCTGAGTTGGCTCAGGTCCGTGATCCAAGCATCGCCGATGGCCTCAGTAATTGTTCGAGCCAGCGGGGGGTTCGCGTGGAGAAGCCACCGGCGCGGAGTGACACCATTGGTTTTGTTGTTGAAGCGCTCCGGGTACATCTCCGCCAGATCTCTAACGGTGGTCGTCCGCAACAGTTTGGAGTGAACTGCGGCGACGCCGTTCGTACTGTGCGATCCAGCAATCGCCAGGTTGGCCATGCGGATCTTGCGCTGAGCGCCCTCTTCGATGAGGCTTACGCGTGCCACGCGTCCGTCATCTCCAGGGAAGCGAAATCGAACCTCGTCGAGAAGACGCTGGTTGATTTCGTAAATGATCTCCAAATGGCGAGGAATAAATGTCTCGAACAACTCGACAGGCCACTTCTCGAGCGCCTCAGGCAGCAACGTGTGATTTGTATAGGCGAGCGTCTTCTTGGTCAAATCCCACGCTTGGTCCCATCCCAAATGTGCATCGTCCAGCAAGATTCGCATCAACTCCGATACCGCCAACGACGGATGCGTGTCATTGAGCTGGATTGCGGCTTTCTCCGGCAGTTGCTCCCAATCCTTATTGAAACGTCGAAACCGCCGTACGATGTCAGCTAGTGAGCAAGCCACTAGAAAATATTCCTGGACGAATCGTAGTCCCTTCCCCACAGCTGTTGAATCGTCGGGATAGAGCACACGTGTGAGTGACTCCGCCCCGAGAGTCTCGGCAAATGCGCCCACGAAATCACCAGTGCCGAATTGCTGAAAGTCGAAGTGCTCCGGCGCGGCCGCAGCCCACAGCCGCAGGGTGTTAATGGTTTTGCCGCCATAACCCACCACTGGCCGATCGAACGGTATGCCGAACCAGGTTGACGGTCGGCCGGGGATCAGTTGAAGGCTGCCCCCGATCAGCTTAATCGAGCAACCCAGCTTCACTTCGACCATTTCGGGAGGCCGCACGACCTCCCAGGGATCGCCCAGGCGGATCCAATTGTCGGGAGTTTCCTTTTGCCAGCCATCGACAATGGATTGTTTGAACATGCCGTACTCATAGCGCAGACCGTATCCCGTGGCCGGCAATTGCATCGTTGCCATCGAGTCCAAGAAACAAGCGGCGAGGCGACCGAGGCCTCCGTTGCCCAGGCCCGCGTCGGGTTCCTGCTCCATCAACTCGAGCGGATCGATACCTTCCTGCTGCGCGACTTTCTCAGCCAGCGGGTCGAGCAAGAGATTGGTTACGTTATTCGCCAGCGAACGACCGAGCAGAAATTCCATTGAAAGGTAGTAAACGCGTTTGGCATTTGTCTTCTCATACGTGCTCCTCGTCAGCACCCAGCGCTGGGCGAGGACATCTCGTATCGNCATGCGCAACCGCCTCGAAACGTTCTCGCGCAGTCGCGACCTTGAGGTCGATTACACGGTCGAAGACGAGATGCCGTTCGTAAAGTGCGTTTTCCGAGCCCACAAACGGGATCGGGCCACATCCGTACTGTTTGAGAAGCTCGGAAAGACGCCATTCCTCTGGCGTTCTTGGCGCTGTCACATTTGTTCTGCTCATGGATGATCCTTCGATTCAGACGTATAAAATTCTGTCATCAGAAATAGCGCGCTGATGCTGTCCTTCCTTAGCCTATTGCCGCGCGATTCGCGGCAATGGAGGTTCTTCAACGAGTACTCTCGAAGTCATAATTGGCCCTTGCGTTTGCACTTTTGATGAGGATGGCTCCTTTTGCGATTCTTCGGAAAGCACTGCTAATAAAATCGCCTACACAGATCGATAAGGACCCTGAGGCCGAATCATCCAGAACAAGAGCTGAGCCTGGTAAAGGTCGGCTCGGAACACACGCCGTGCAGGCTCTTTAGACTCAGTCGTGGCAAAGCAAGCTGAGTGCCACTCACGAACAATGAGAAAACAGGACTTTCGGCACCGGGCAGGGATTCGTGTGCCCGAATGCAGGCACTTGGTCACTGGCAGTCCCTCATTCCCATTCTTCATACTAGACAGACGCTAGACGCCCCGTTACGGTTACTTGCCGGAGCCCGCAGTGATTACATGACCCGCACAGGATGTCTCCGCCACAAACTACGATAGCAAAGCCCATACCAGAATCAACGACTCGCGCCCCGCTGGATCGACGGGACTTAGTTCCAATGACTTCCCACGCGACCCGGTCGAAGCAACATTCCTTTTGAAGGGGGCTTTCAAGTCGATTGTCCAGCTGCTTACAAGCGTTCTGCCAACATGGATACCGGAGACTGCCACATTGTCGAGTTGCCCTTGGAGCATTTGTTTTTCCCGTTGGCGACCTTGGGTCGGTCGCTTCACATCCACCTTAGGGGCAAGGCGAGTGCCAAATCTTCGATCCGACAAACAGTTGTGACTTGCCTCAGCGTGAGTTGAGGGTACAGTGTCCATTCGGGGTCAGAACCCAGCACGAGCTTTGAGCGGCGCAAACTTTGCAGATTACTCTGACCGCATACAGTCAGCACGCTCTTCCTTGCCCGCATGCGGGCAGCAACACTCTGTCTTGGACCCGCATTTTGAGTACGTTGCGAGTGCTCCCGCTTGCACGCGATTTGCACTAGTATTATAAGGTCGCGAGTTTGATCTGACTGAGGTTGCAAGCGCACGAGAGCGGAGGATCTCGCTTTGCTCCCCTTCGTTCGGCCAGCCGCCCATTTGTTCATTGTTCTTGCTGCCTTAGCTGTGGCGCAGATCGCATGCAGGCGAAAGGATCACTCCGTGGCCAACAACTCTGAGGCAGATTGCTTGATATCGCCATTCCTAGTTCTCGAATCTAAGCGCGTCGGGAGGAGGTACCGTCCCGTACTGGTGGGTCTTTCTTGGATATTCACGTTGATACTTTTCGCGGGTGCCAAGCAAGCGAGTGCTCAGTGCGAAGGGCCCCTCGCTTCGTTGGAAGACGCGGCGCGTTGCACGGCACGAAGCAGCGTGCCGATGTCCCGGGCGCAAATCGATCCAACCAAGCCTTATCGTTTGGAAGAACTAATAGACATTGCGGAAACCAACAATCCGCGGACACGTATTGCCTGGGAGGCAGCCAAGCAAGCGGCGAATGTTCTGGGGATCGCACGCAGCGATTATTTCCCGCATTTAGCGGCCCTGGCGCTCTCGGGAGACCAGCGCGTTATCGTGCCATGGCCCAAGCCGCTCGGTGCGCCGAGCGGATACTTCCTGATCGAGGCTCCGGTTGCGCAGTCTGGTGTGGACTTGAAATACAACGTCTACGACTTCGGAAGACGCGCAGCGAGAGTGGAAGCCAGTAAAGCCCTTCGCTTAGCGCAAGTCGCTGCATTCCAGCGAACCAATCAGGATGTCGCATTTCGCGTCGTCACTGCCTATTTTAACCTCATCACGGCGCAAGAGCGGCTGAGAGCGTCACGCCAGATTGTCAAAACTGCGCAGACCACGCAGGAAGCCGCCGAAGCTCAGCTCGCCAATGGCAGGTCGACACTTCCTGACGTGCTGAACGCCAGAGCTGCCGCCGCACAGGCCCTTTACGACCTTCAAGCCAGTATCGGCGCGGTGGACACAGCTCGCGTTGTGCTGCGTGAAACTATTGGCGTCGAGCCTTCCGACGCCATACTCGTCGAAGAACCTGCCGGACTGCCTTTGCCGACCGAAGTCGCCGAGTCGATCGAAAACCTGGTGAACACGGCGATGCAACAGCGACCTGATTTGCGCGCAATTTCCGAACAGCTCCAGGCGGCCAATGCAGAAGTTAAGCTTGCGAAATCCGAATACCTACCTACCGTGCATTTCGGGGCGTCTGTGGCTCAACAATCACTTTGGCCCACTATAAACATTCCCGGGCCCAATCCGCTGGGTCATGCGAACCAAACGGTGTGGGACGTGGGCCTGACCGCCCGTTGGACTATTTTCGACGGCGGATTGCGGCGAAATGCGGTTCACCTTGCCGATTCGAAACGCCGCGAAACCCAGGATGAAGAACGTGAGAAGGAAGACGCCATCGGCCGCGAAGTATGGGTTGCGTATGTGCAGTTCCGAACCGCTGTGCGCCAGCACGAAGCGGCCGAAACGCTGCTGACTTCTGCCAGCACTTCCTACGATGCATCGCTTGACGCGTACAAGTACGGCGTAAAGAACCTGGTCGATTTAGTCACGGCGGAGAATCAGCTTGCCCAAGCGCGGCTGGCTTTGGTGCAGTCGCGTTCCGCGGTCCGCATCGATGCCGCCAATCTCGACTTTACAACGGGAAACCTGTTGCGCCAGCAGCCGCCAGTAGCGCAACCGGCTACGAAGAACCCGTAAAGGTAGAGGAAGTAGTTGTGCGTGAACTCGGAAAAAGTTGGCTACTCTGGCTCGCAGTGATGGGTTGCAGCGGCTGCTCGAAGGCTCCGTCCATCGAGTTGATCGGGACGTTTTTTCCGGCATGGATGTTTTGCATCGTTGCCGCTCTTATCCTTACCGGCCTGCTCCGGCTGGAACTGGCTCGCCGCGGACTAGAGAAGAAGCTCGGTCCACTGGTGGTCTTCTATCCAAGCGTGACGGTGGCCATCTGTTGTTTGCTGTGGCTCATCTTTTTTGCGTAGGGAGGAGGTTGCACGATGAATGAAGCTTTGTCATTTCTCCGATTGAGAGGAGTCCAAGTATGTCTGGGAGTGTTGGGATTTGCCCTCATTACCATAGCGGCGGTGCTTTGGAATCTGGACAGACATCCCCGCACGGACGACGCTAGTGTGCGAGCGAATTACATCCAGTTCGCTCCTGAAGTCAGTGGCCGCATGGTCACTCTAGCCGTAAAAGACAATGCTTTCGTGCATCGCGGCGACCTGTTGTTTGCCATCGATCCACGTTCTTACGAATATGTGCTACGCCAGGCGCTTGCCGACCAGCGGCTGCTGGAGGCTCAAATTGTTGACGCGCAGCGGCGAATTGCAGCGGAGAACAGTGGCGTCAGTGCGGCGCGTGCGGGATTGAACAGTTCGCAGACGCAGACCAAAGTGCGCGAGAGCAGCGTGGAAGCGGCGGTCGCGGCAGTGGAACGAGCCCGGGCGGCGCTGGAGTCCGCCGAGGCCCAGAAGACACTCGCCGCAAGTAACCTGAGGCGTATTGAACCGCTGTTAGCCAAGCAATATGTAACCCCGGAGCAGGTCGACGAAAGTAGGACGAAAGCGCGCGTCGCGGATCGCAATTACGAAGAGGCCCAGTCAATGCTCCAGCAGGCCCTCGCCAACGAAAGCCAAGCGCGCTTCGCGCACGAGGAGTCGAAGATTTCGGTTGATGCCTCGCGGGCTCGCCTGGAGCAAAGCGTCCATGCGGTGGAGATTCTCGACAGTTTGCTGGCACAGCGTCCGGCCAAGGCTGCGAAGGCCGGTGATGCACAACTGAATCTGGAGCGCTGCACTGTCCGGGCGCCGTTCGACGGATACGTAACCAATCTCAATATCTCCGAAGGCGAATATGCCAAGCCCGGGGTGCCCATCTTCACCCTGATCGACAACCGCACCTGGTATGTCGTCTCCAACTACCGGGAATCGGAGTTGAAGTCCATTCGGCCGGGCAAGCATGTTGACGTGTACGTGATGAGCCGACCCTCCAAGCGTTTTGACGGAGTCGTGGAAAGCATGGGCTTTGGCGTAGCCCCCGACGATACCCGATTGAATAACGGCCTTCCCGACATCGAGCACACTTTGAACTGGGTGCATATTGCCGCGCGTTTCCCTGTGCGTATTCGCGTTCAGAACCCGGACCCAGTGCTGTTTCGAATCGGCGAAACCGCTACCACCATCGTTAGATAGACGGCCGTGTCACTGTTCACCTCAGAGAACGTCTCGGAACTCGGTCGATTCTGGCGGGAGATGGCGCCCGTTCCCGGCCGGATGGAGGCGACTTTACGTTTCGCCTTGGCTTCCGCGCTGGCAACACTTGTGCTTGTAATCGAGCAGCCTGCGGTTGGCTTCATTGCGCCATCGCTGTTCATGTTGTTTTTGGTGTCGCACGATACGCCGTTCCATTGCTTCAAGGATCTGTTCACGTGCGTATCTTTTGCAGCTTTAGGAACGGGGTCAGCGCTGCTGCTGGTGATTGTCACCGGCAATCATCCTGTGGCGAGGGTCGTGGGTGTCGGCGTATTTACATTTCTGGCTACGTTCTTCTTTCGTGCTTCCACGTTTCCGCTCGCCCCGTTGTCCTTCGGCTGCCTTGCCTTTATGACCATTTCCCTGTGGGAAAACCAAATCCGCGCGGAAAGAGTACTGCGTCTTTCTTTGTGGCCGATCGGAACCCTGGCAACGGTCGCCGCTTGCGGGACGGTGCTGGATTACATGTTCAATCGCAGCGATCCTTTGCTAGCTTTGCGCAGCGAGATTAAGGCCAGATGCCAGGCACTCCAACAGCTCTGCCAGTTTTGCGCCACACACGCGGGCCCTAAGCAAATCGAAAAACAATCCGCTATCGTGCGGCGCTATGCTGTCACTGGCGAAGGGCGATTGCAGGTTCTCCTCGAGCGCATATCCAAGCGCGAAAGTTGCAGCAGTGCGGAACTCCGGAGTCTCACAACCATCACTCTGATGCTCGACCGCCTCGTGGTCCTCGGTGCGGGTTTTGCTGTTCACGGCGATGTTGAGGCCGTGGACCCAGCACGGCTCGAGCGCATCAGCCGCGCCATCGGGGCCATCGGCGAAGGGCACCTGGAAACGGTCAAGGACATTCTTGGCGATCTACCAGCTTCTCTGGCCGACGAACTCGATCACATCGAGCACACTCTGCATTATGGAGGCTTTCCAACGAGTGCGGCTGGTCGTCCGCAAGCCTCACTTTCCAGCCGCTCCTCGGAATCCTCCTTGAAGCGTTTGCTTCTCCCGGATGCCTTCACCAACTATGACTATTTCATGTATGCGCTCAAACTGAGCGTCTGCGCGACGATTTGCTACGTGTTTTACAACGCTGTCAAATGGCCAGCAATCGCGACTGCGATTTACTTCACGGTTTATTTCACTGGCCTGAGCACCACAGGAGCCAGTAATCGCAAGATTCTTTTCCGCGTGATCGGGTCGGCCGTCGGAGGGCTGATTCTGGGCATCGGTTGCATAGTATACGTATTCCCGAATATCGAAGGGGTGACCGGCTTCCTCTTGGTCATCGCGGCGCTGGCATTCCTCGGCGCATGGATCGCTGGCAGCTCCTATTTCGGCTATATCGGTATGCAGATCACGTATGCGTTTAATCTGCTTGCCTTTGAACGGCTCAGTGCGCCGGACCAGTTGAAGCCAGCCAGAGACCGCTGCCTCGGCATAGCCATTGGTTTTGTCGTGATGTTCTTCGTCTTCCATCAGGTGCGGCCCGAGCGCACCGTGGACACCATGCGGCGGCTGCTTGCGCGCCTGCTTCGCGCAGGGGCCGACCTTGTTGGCTTATTGAAGATGGAACCAAATGACGAGAGAGACGAGAAGATTGCTGAAATCAGAAAACAGGCCGCGGCGATGGCCGTGAATCTGCAGAGCTTTGCGGATGTAGTCAAGTTCGAGTTCGAGCCGGATCGTTCGGCAGACATGAGATTGAGTAACGAGATACTGAACGCCGCGTCCAGCGCGGCAGACGTTGTTCTTGGGATTCCAACCTGGCCACAAAAACTCGATAGCGATCAGCAAACCGCACAACTAACAGACATCCGAGACACGCTCGAAAACGGTTTCCGGGAGATGGCGTCTTTGCTGGAGCAACTCCCGCGCGAGCCGCAGCTGGTTCCACAGGAAACCATCCTACAGAGGCTCCGGAGCACGCTGCCGGGTTCCGTCGCAAAAACGATCGACACCTATGGGGAGTTGAAGATGCTTTGCGATGGCATTCTGCGTTCCGCGGCCTGGTAACAGTCTATTCGCCGATCTCCGGTTGTCGTGTGGAATCTCGTACGCAAGCTAAAACTTGAAAGCGGCCGAAGACTTACATAGCCATTTCTGACGACATCCAATCGGAAAGTAGATTCTTACAGGGGCAGGGAAGGTTGATCAACGCTATCATTTGGATCTCAGCGTTCGTGTTGCCAGGAGTTTCGTTCGGTCTCAACCCACTTCTGTGGCGCAGGCGACGATTCTCAAGCACGTGGTGGGCAGGAAGGAGCAAAGGGTGATCGAGGTTTGCGGGTTGCTGAAGAGGGGGCATGAAAGGAGACTTGCATGACTATCGAGAACAAAGACCAGTCTGTCCTCAGCCATATAGACGGATTAGTTAAGGAAGAAGAGCTTCTGTATGGGCAGAGTAAACTTGCCGATGATGATCGGGAACGTCTCGCCAAGCTGAAAGTTGAACTCGATCAATGTTGGGATCTCTTGCGCCAGCGTCGTGCACTCCGAGAGTTTGGGGCGGACCCGGACAAGGCGGAAGTGCGTCCGGCCAAGATTGTCGAGAACTACGAGCAGTAGAACCGTGTCTCGACCTGAAAGGAAACAGAATGGATAGCGTGTCGGTGAGACGTGCAGAGACCAACCTCGCCGCTAAGGCTGGCGAAATAACAATTGGAAGCGATCTTCGAATCACTCGGCTGGGATTTGGCGCAATGCGTATCACCGGCAAAGGAATCTGGGGCGAGTCGGCGGACCGAGCCGGCAAACTCCTCTTGGTGCAAGTCTGTGACAAGCTATACGGCATCGAAACACACGGAGGCAGGATACAGAAGCACTGTCGCCTCGGGTAAACAGTTCGGCACCGCTTAAGGCGTTACGATGAGCTTCTTTCCGGAGTAGGTGACGGTTTTGTCCGGCGTTGGCGTGAGATTACTGCCAACCCCGTGATNTCTCTCTGACAAAAACGACGCGGAAGGTGCGCGACTCCAGCATTCCGGGGAACGATCCGGTCCGATCCCCGATCCTGAGCATGTGAGCAAATTCATCCCAGGTGAAGGGGATGGTGGCGTGCACGCCTTTTTCGTAGTTGTAATTGTCGTTTTCGTCTTCGTAGAGANGTGAAGCTTCCGTTCGCGCCGCGATAGACACGAATCTCGATGGGATCGGCGGGCTTTTCGGTTGCGTACTCGATGTCGGGGCCTAGCGGCAGGATGGAACCGGCACGGATAAAGAGGGGAAGGAGATCGATCGGCGCGGGGGAGTCGATCGAGCGGGGGCCCAGCGTGGCCGATCCGGTCCAGAAGTCGTACCAGGTAGAGTCCGGGAGATAAAGATGACGCGAGGTGGCTCCCGGCTCGGTCACGGGATTTACAAGAATGGCAGGGCCAAAGAGAAATTGGTCGGCGACATTTTGTGCTCNGTGCTCGCGTATCGACGCGGAAATCCATCACCAGCGGCCGCAGGATCGTGTAGCCTTCGCTGGTGGTTTTCCACGCAAGAGAATAAATGTAGGGCATCAGACGGTAGCGCAACTGGTCGTAGGCAGTGAGGATTTTTTGCGCGCCGGGTCCGTAGGACCAGATTTCATTCTGATTAGTGGTCCGGGTGCCGTGGGCGCGGAAAATCGGGCAGAACGTGCCGAACTGGAACCAACGAATATAGAGCTCACGGTAGCGCGGATCATCTGGGTTTGCTTCCACGAAACCACCGATGTCCGTGGTCCAGTAAGGAATCCCGGAAACGGAAAGATTTAATCCCGCAGGGATCTGCCGGCGAAATGTTTCCCAGTTGGGGTCCACATCGCCCGACCACACCGCCGTTGCATTGCGCTGAATTCCGGCGTAACCGGAGCGCGTGAGAATGAAAACCCGTTTCTGGTCCGACGCCGCGCGCTGGCCTTCATATACGCCGGTCGTGGTAAGAAGCGGGAACTCGTTGGCGTAGCGAGCGCCGTTGCCGAGCGCGACTTTGTGGGTGACCAGTAGGTTGGTTTCCAGACCTTCGGTTTCCGGCTCGGTGGTGTCCAGCCACCAGGCATCCACACCAATTTTGAAAAGTGCGTCGTCCATCAGTTTCCAATAATATTTGCGCGCCTCTGGATTGAAGGCATCGTAAAGCGCTTGGCCCGCGGGGTGGAAGTCGGGTGACACCGTGCGGGCGATGAAGAAGCCGCGCTTGTCCATGTCATCGTAAACCGGCGAGCCCGGGCGAAAGAACGGCCACACCGAGATCATCAAGTGGACGTGGTCATTGTGCAGAGTCGCGACCATTCCTTTGGGGTCAGGATAATTCTTGTTGAAGACCGGCTCACCCATGATGTTCCACCAGAACCAATCCTGAACAATGTTGTCGAGCGGAATGTGGAGTTCTCGATATTTCCGGGCGATCGATTCCAGTTCCTGCTGCGAAGCGTAGCGGTTTTTGCACTGCCAGTAGCCGTAGGCCCATTTGCCGAAGAGCGGTGCCGGTCCAGTGAGTTCGCGATATGCGGCGACAATCTTGTCGAAGTCGGGGCCGTAGAGGAAATAATAGTCGATGGAATCGGCCATCTCGGAGCTGATGTAGAAGGCATGGACAAATCGATTGTTAAAGCGGCTGCGCGAGCCGTTGTTCCAGAAAATGCCGTAGCCGTTGCTGGAAAGCAGGAGCGGAACGGAGATGTTGGTGTTGTCCTGAGAGATGTCGACCGATTCGCCGCGATAATTCAGGACACCGGCCTGGTGTTGCCCCAGGCCATAGAACGCCTCCTGGGTATCCCACATGCTGACAAAGCGCTCGGAGTGATAGGTTTTCTCGCCGTTGACTTCTGTGGGAGTGAGAGTGCGGGTGTCCTCCTGCGTCAGCTTATGCCCAGCGGCGTCGTAAAAGGTGATGGAGCTGTCCGCACGGGTTGCGGCAATCTTCAGCTGCGCAGTCGCCAACGTAACAACCTTGGGGTCGTCCGTTTGGAGCGAAAAGCCGACCTTCGGCCAATCCCTTTTAACCACCAGGAACTCCGGTCGCTCCGGGACTTTCCGCTCCACTGAGTAACTGATGTGTACGATGGCATCCGTACAGACCTGGAAGCGTAAGTAACCATCTTCCAGAACAAGCAGGACGCCGTCGGGTTGTGCTTCCACACTCTTGACAGGGTTCACAGGAAGCCACTGCGCGAAAAGGGTCGGCGTGCAAAGAAGACAAAGGGTAGAAAGAAGGAAAGCAAAAACACGACTGGATGACATGGTAACTGGACTCCGTAAACGTTTACAGACCCGCGCTTACGAACCTCACGCGAATGTCGCACTCCCTGGGGTTCTTGTCAACGAGTTGGCACCACGCACAGGCTGAATCGTGCGTGGCGTTACGTTGTTGACGAGTTGGACGGGCCCGTAAACTTAGATCGCCCCGTAAACTTTGAAGGTAAGGGCATACTTCGCTCGCGTTGGTTCGGGCAACTGGATTTTCAGGCCCGTCTGCTCTTGCTGCCAAGCAAGCCTGCCCGGGAAGCCGAGCAGCTCCAGGTGCGTAATCTTGCGGATGCCCAGATTGCCGCCGGTGGCAAGTGCCGGCACGACGACCTGTTTTTCAGGCACGCCCATCACGAGAGCGTAGAGAGTATCTCCTTTTCTCGTGAAACGAACATCTTCGGGAGTGAGTTCCTTGCGGTCTTTTTCATTGAAATTAGTTTCCGTGGAAGACGGCTGCTTCGTGCCGGGGCCGGTTCCGGAAATCTTCCACGGGCGCGTCGCGTAAACTGCTTCGCCGTTTACCCGCATCCAATCGGTGATCTCCGCCAAGATATGGAGTTCTTCGTCATCGAGCATGCCGCTGTTCGGAAGAGGAAAGTTCAGCATGAGGTTACCGTTGCGACTGACAACATCGACGAGCATGTCGATCACGAACTTAGGCGATTTGTATTTGATGCCGCGCGCGTAGTGCCAATTGCCAATGCAGGTGTCCGCCTGCCACGGATTGGCGGAGATTTCGTCCAGCACGCCGCGCTCATGATCCAGCACACAGGTGCCCACGGCACAATCTTCCGGCCGCTTGCTGAGATAGACCGCTTGCGTCCGACCGCCGTTGCGCTCCGCGCTTTGATTGTAGAGATACGCGGCCATCTGCAGGCCACGTTCGCCAAAGGGCAAAGCACCATCGCTGTAGAGATACTCTGGCTGTGCCTGAGCGATCAGGTCGCTGATACGCGCGGACCATTGCGCCTTCCACGTCTCCGGGATGCCCTCCTCGTTCCAATCGAGCTTTTCCGTTATTTCCCTGGGATCGGAGTAAGAATGGTAGAGGTCCGCGTTCTTCGGGTCAGTTCCGTCGTAGGGGACACCGGCGAGGCGGCCTTCTTTGTCACTCATGTGGCTAACAGCGAACCACTTGTAGGAAATCCAGAGATGATCGCTGACGCCGAAGGGGAGACCGTGCTTTTGGGCCGCGCTGCGGAACGCGGCGACGATATCTCGCTTGGGCCCCATGCGCACAGAATTCCAGCGCGTGTGCCTTGAATTCCAGAGATCGAAGTTGTCGTGATGCACGCCCATGCTGACGAAATATTTCGCGCCCGCTTTCTTGTAAAGCCCCACGAGATAATCTGGGTCAAATGCGCTGGCCTTCCACGTGGGGATAATGTCTTTGAAGCCAAATTTGGAGGGGTGGCCATAATGGGCGAGGTGATACTTGTACTGTTCGGAGCCCTGAATGTACATGTTGCGGGCGTACCAATCGCCGGCCTCCGCGGCAGATTGAGGTCCCCAGTGCGCCCAAATCCCGAACTTGGCGTCGCGAAACCATTGAGGGGCCTCATATTTTGCGAGGGATTCGTGGTTCGGCTGAAACGGCTGTTGAACGAGGTGCGACGAATAGTGAAAGAGTGTAAGCGATGCCGCAGATTTGGCCCCTGGTAGCGCTCCCGCCAAGACCCGCAATGCAGTTCTTCGATTCATCACGCGACCTCCTGTGTTAACGGCCCCCTGGTCCGGATAATTTTCACTGAACAAAAGAGTTACAGAGATCACTCGCGGTCGAGCGTCTCTTTTGATGGCACAGCCCGCCAAGGGAGGGTGACGTGAGGGCCCGGGCCCACTTGGGGCAGGAGAAATCGAAGTGGCGTCTCGCGCGCAGAGTTGGGCTGCGAACCCTGGTCGCTCTCGTCGCGCCCTGAGGTGACCTGTTTGCCGGGAGCGGTCAGTCTCAACCGATCGCATAGCCTTCTAGATCCGCACTATCGATGGAATGCCGAGAATTCTTGTTTGTTTTGGATTCCTCCGTCTGGCGCTGCATAAAGAAATCGAGATTGCCACGCATCACGAGATGCGGGGCCAGAGTCACCTGATACGCCGGGCACGACCCTCCCACCAGGAATTCGTGGAGAACGCGGAATGCCATCCGCCCCTGGGTATAAGGGCGCTGATAGATCGTGGCCAGAACCCGTCCAGAGCGGATGTGTTCAACAAGAGAAGGGAACAGGTCGGTGGTGATGATGGCGAGCCGAGGAAGTATACCGGTGTCTCGCGCCGCCTCGATGACTGGGATGGAAGCTTCCGTGGACACATAGATTCCGGCGAGATCGGGGTGAGCAGTGAAGAGGCAGTGGCATTTGTCGTAGGCCTCGGAATTAATGTCGTGTTCCTCGATGGTTTCGACCAGCGACATTTCCGGATAATATTTTTTCAAAGTTACTTCGAACGCCTTGCACTTCTCAGCGTGCTCGGTGATGGCCAGGTCGCTCAACGTAACAGCAACTTTGCCCTTGGCCTGCAGGAGCCTTCCCAGAAGATCAGCGGCGAGAGAGCCGCTGACCATGGTGTCGATGGAAACCACGGCGAGGCGGCCTGTTCCCGGGGCATCGGTGGCAACGCAGATCACCGGGATTTGCGCGCGCATGGCGCGGCGCATCCACGTGCGCATCAACTGCGGTCGGCTGGGAAACGTGATGATGCCGTTGACCCTGGAGCGCACAGCTTCTTCGAAAGCTTCGGCTTCTCCCTCGCCGAGCCGCGGATAAGTGCGAAATTCAATTTCGGCGCTGCCCATGCTGAGGGATTGCGCTTCCCTCTGAATGCCCGCGCGGACATCGTCCCAGAATGAAGTGGTGCCCTTGAGAGTATTCACGGAGATGCGCAGTTGTTGGCGACGGGAAAGATAGCGCGCGGCGAGGTTGGGGTGATAGCCCATCGACTTCGCCATTTGAACGACGCGAGTTTTCGTCAGGGGGGAGACGCCCCGGTGGTTGTGCAAAGCACGGTGGACCGTGCCGGTGGAAACCCCTAGGGCATCGGCCAGATCGAAGAGTGTGACCTTTTTATCCACGGTGCGTCCTTTGGGCGGAAAAAAACGAGAAGAAGATGGGTTCGTAAACGTTCACGAGCACAATGTAGGGCCATACTACCTCCATTGTCAACGCCCGTCATCACACCGGCGCCCTGGAATGGGGGAGTAACTTTTTCTTGGGAATGCCCTGGAGCCGCGAAGCCAGGGTGTTAGCGGAACTCAGACCTAGCAGAATGTCAAACACGCCGGGCCCAACCACGCGTTGCATTCACTCACCCTAGATAGAGAGGCCTTCCGGTGTCAGAGTAAAGATGAGTGCGGTCTTCTCCGCTGCCCGGAGGTGAACGCGCTGGAAGCCCTTGGGCGCAAGCACTGGACGCGTCAGGGAGCTAACGCGCTTGACTTCCCTGGGTTGTGGGGCTTAACTCGAATCAAGATGACGCTTCGGAATAAAAATAGCCGTAATCGCTTCCTGATCGCGAACAGCGGCTTGCGGCTGCAACGGGTGGCAATTTGTCTTGTTTTCGCGGCTTGGACCTGTCTGCCAGCGCGCGCGCAGTCAACGGACGGGCACAACTCTCCTGAGGACTCGATGCGGGTGCATTACGAGGCCGCACAGCAAGCCCAATCGGCGGGAGATCTTGCTAAAGCAGAGATCGAATACAAGAGATTTTTGTCGGAAGCAATGCAACGGTTGGCCAGCCGGCGCGCTGCAGCGGGGGCTTTGCAAGAATCGATCCCGCTGCTGGAGGAAGGGCTCGAACTTACGCCAAACGATACGATTCTGCGGCTGGACTATGCAAAGGTTTGTCGCTCCTCAGGCCATCTGGCAAAGGCAAAGGCTGCGGCGGAGAACGTCCTCACCCTGGAGCCGAGGAACGTTCAAGCCCACCTTGAATTAGGCCGAATCCTGGCCCAAATGGGAGATGACGCTGCGGCAACCTCTCACTACGAGACGGCGGTGGCCATTGAGCCTACTTATGAGAATGGCTACGCCCTTGCCAAAGAGTACTTGAGGCGTAAAGACCCGGATCACGCCTCCAAAATCTTCGCCGAGATGGTGGCCGGGTTTGGAGACACGCCCGAACTTCGTTTGGAGCTCGGGAGGGCCTACGCCGAGGCAGGGTATCCGGAACGGGCAGTTCCGGAATTCGAGAGCGCTCTGGCCAAAAACGACAAAGTTCGCGGTGGGCATTACTCGCTGGGTGCGGCTTATCTTTTGGGGCTTGGAAACGTGGTACAAGACAAGGCGGAAGCCCAATTCCGCCAGGAACTGGAAAACTATCCCGATGATCCCCTGAGTTTGTATCAACTGGCCAGCATCGAATTCAACCGGCACCAGCTCCAGGACGCGGAAAGGGAACTGAGCAAAGCCGCAAAACTCGACGAACGGAATCCGGACGCCTATCTTCTCCTTGGGCAAATTTACAATGAGACCGGACGCGCGGAGGAAGCGGAGGCGGCGCTGCGTAAGTCGATTGCGCTTACAACCAACGTTGCCAGGAACCATTATCAGGTTCAGGGAGCGCACTACCTTCTGGCGCGCATCCTGATGCAGAGCGGGCGAGCCGAGGAAGCCAAGCAGGAAATGAAGATAGCCAATGAATTGTTGAAGCGAAACACAAGCTCCATGCAAGGGCTGGACACACCCAGGAATGACGGCCTAATGCTCGGATCTGTGCCAAGTTCTACACCGATTGACCAAGAAAAGATGCGCGCCGCAGAAGCTTTTGCACTGAAAATCAACGGTGCCGTTGCCGATAGCTACAATAACCTGGGTGCGATGGCCGCAACCGTCGGCAACTTCCCCGTCGCGCTGCGCTCTTTTCAGCAAGCGGCAAAGTGGAATCCGTCGCTTGAAGGGCTGGACTACAACTGGGGCCGCGCCGCGTTCTCCGCCAAAGATTACAAAGAAGCGATTGCGCCGCTGGGGAGGCATCTCGAAAAAAAACCCGACGACGAATGGAGTCGTGCCGCTCTCGGCGCCAGCTACTTTTCCTTGCAGAAATACGCGGAGGCCGTGAAAACACTTCGGCCCATGGAGGGGTTGTTAGATGGAATGCCGCAACTCGACTACATCTACGCGGTCTCGCAACTGAAGACGGGTGAACCAGCGGCGGCGATCAAGCGACTGGAAGCTTTGGAAAAAGCAAATCCCGAGATTGCGTCGATTCCAGAAGCTTTGGCGGAAGCATACGCAAGTGTGGGCGAAAACGAAAAAGCCGCCCGCAAAAGAGAACTGGCAAACGCAATGCAGAAGAAAGATTCCTCCCCATCCTCTCCAGCGCAGCCCAACTGACTCGAACCCAGCGCAGAACTGGAACTGAGGGTGTATCCGAGCCAAGCCTTGCTTTCCGGGGTACTAAACCAGCAGGCGTAGGGGCAGGTCTTGGCGGGCGAGTGGACCGGGCAGGATGCCCCTGGCAGGAAGGAAATGGCACTGCCCTGATCGGGGTAACCTTTTGCTAAAAAAAGACTAACGAGAGCTCGGAAGAGACCTGACAGAGGCGGAGGAGAAGCGGCGGGTCGCGGCAGATTCTCGTAAGCGATTGCGCTTCATCTGGTCCGGGATGTCATCTGCGCCTGAGGCTAACGGGAGTTTGTAATGTGGAGGAAATAAGGAAAAATAGATGAAATGAAGAAAAATCTTGACAACAGCAAATCGATATTCTAAAAGGTAGGCATTGTAAGCGTTTCCGGTATTTTCGCTCCCATGTAAACGTTAACGCAGCCCCGTTGAGCCGCACGGTACAGGGCTCTAGGTGTACGGGGTTTGATGGGATTCGCACTTGTGAGCCGTCGGGCTCAGGAGGTTTTCGATGCACGAGTTTCTCAACCGGCTTACCCTTCCTGCAAAAACCTTCACAGCAATATCGACCTTGGTTCTGACAATCGTTTTAGCGTTACTTGCGCCTGTTGGCATGTTTGCCCAGGTATCAGGCTCTATCTCTGGGACAGTACTCGACGCTTCGGGAGCTGCCGTTCCGGGTGCAAAGGTCATTCTGACAGATCAGGCGTCGCAGGTTAGCCGCGACACGGTCACGAACACCGCCGGGTATTTCGCGTTTGCCGCAGTGATCCCGGGGACGTACACAATTTCAGTGGAAGCAAAAAATTTCAAAACATGGAAGCAAGACGGCGTTGTGATGCACACGAGCGACGTGCGCACACTGAGCAATATCAGCCTCGAGGTTGGTGCGGCCACGGAGTCCATCGAGGTCAGCGCCTCCACGATGACGCTCGTGCCGGTTGACTCCGGCGCCCGCGAAGATGTCCTAACGACACGGGATATACAGGATTTGCCGTTGGAGAGCCGCAACATCTCTGAATTGGTTAAAGTTCTTCCCGGCGTCACCAACGTTCAAAATGGCATAGGGGGCGGCGCCAAGTACTTGAACTTCTTGAATGCGGGAGTTGGGGGAAGCGACATTGGCGTTGGACTAAGCGTTAATGGGGCCGCCTACCGAGGTGGCACTGCGTACTTGAACGATGGCGCGAACATCATCGATCCAGGGTGCAACTGTTGGGGCCTGGCCACCATCGAGCCACGCATGACGCAGGAAGTGCAAATCGAAATGTCGAACTTCGGCGCCGACGTGCAAAAAGGACCGACGGTGATTAACACCATCGGCAAGTCCGGCACAAAGGAATATCACGGTTCGCTCTGGTTTGATGCCAGAAATGATGTGCTAAACGCTAACGATTGGCAGAGCAACGCCTCAAACACCCCAAGAGGGCACGCGCACTACTATTACCCAGGCGGGGATTTTGGCGGGCCAATTCCGTTTACCCAGAAGAAGCTCTTCTTCTGGTTTGGCTACGACCACTTCATTCAGAATACCGGGAGTGCCGCATCCCTTACGTCGTATATACCCACAAATGGAACGCTGAGCGGGGGACCCGTGAGCGGCGTCTTCAATTCGACGGATCCGACCACGGCGGCGCTCTGCCCGAATCTGAGAGCCGATGGTAGTTCGACCACCGCCGTAAGTGGGACGGCGTGCGCAAGCATCAACGGTATGGTGCTGCCTGACGGCACAGTGGTTACGAATGGTGTTATTCCCGCCAAGTACTTGGATCCTGGCGCCCAAGTGCTGGAAAAAGTTTGGCCAAAACCCAATATCACGAACACGGCTGCGTTCGGCGGCAGCAACTATTTTCAGACCATCCCGGCAACCCACAATGGTTACATCTACCGGATGCGCTTTGACTATGACCTGAACGACTCCAACAAGTTTTTTGTCTCTTACCAATATGGAGATGACAGCGCGCCAGCCAGTGGCACGGGCGCGCACGTGTGGTACAACCCGGGGAACATCATCCCCTTCCCTGGCGGAGGACTCCAGAGCATTACGAAGTCCAGGACGGGAACCGCGCACTTTGTGCATGTGTTCGGTCCAACAGCCACCAATGAGTTCATCGCAGCCTGGGGCTGGCAGAGCGGTCCTACCACGGCCAGCTTGAACGCCGTTTCCAAGTCGACACTGGGATACCCGAGCAGCTATGGGTTGGTTTTCAACAATCCAAATATCCACATGATTCCGTCCTACAACGGTGTAGGCCTTGCGTTCCCGGATTTTTCACAGCCGGACCTCTTTGAAGGCGGAGCCTGGGCTTCCAAGAAGCAGACGCCGGCCTTTGCTGACAACTTCACGAAGGTGTGGAGTACCCACACGATTAAGATCGGAGGCTATTACGAGACGGTCGGTAACCTCCAAGGGCCCTACAGCTACCCAAACGGCGTGTTCTCCTTCGGAGGAGCGAATCCGGGCCTTTTCCCCGTGAATGGTTACGCCGGGGCGATCGGATCATCCGTTAATCCTTTGGCGGACTTCATAACCGGAATTGCCTCGGGGTACCAGGAAGCCAACTACCTGCCGTATCAGAATATGATCTATCATGTCATCGCCGGCTACGTGGACGATTCCTGGCACGTCTTCAAAAGACTCACCGTGCGCGGAGGATTGCGCTTTGAGCATATCGGGCGCTGGTATGACCGCAGCAGCACTGATGGCATGGCGGCTTTCTACCCGGACTTGGTCCTAAGCGACATAGCGGCCGGAAGGGCGCTGGCTGGAGTCCGCTGGCACGGGATCGATCCAGGCGTGCCGCTCGGGGGTTCCCCCGTTCGCAAGGTTTTCACCTCACCGCGCATCGGGATTGCCTACGACGTGTTCGGCAATGGCAAGACGGTCCTTCGCGGAGGCTGGGGCCGCTACCGTTGGAACGACCAGGTGAATGACTACCTGGGTACGTTGACCGTCTCACAACAACAGATCACATACTATTTGCCGGGCGGTCGCAACGTCTTGATGAGCCAGCTCGGCAACGTAACGCCACCAACGGCAGGAGTTGTCAACTACGCCGGGGGGGTTACCAACGGTCAAATCAATGCCACGGACCCCAATGACTACGAGTTGGCTTACACCGACAGCTACAACCTCACCATCTCGCGTGAGTTCCCTTGGAAGAGTCTTTTCGAGATTGCCTACATGGGTAGTCGAAGCAGTAAGGTCCTGATGGGCGGCCAGAATGTCGGCTTCAGCACCGGCAATGACCTGATCAATCGCAACAAAATGCCCTTGGGGGCTCTGTTCAAGCCGGACCCAATCACCGGCCTGGTTGCTCTAGACCCGCAAAACCCAGGGAATACCTGCATGACGGTGGGCGGAAAGCAGGTCTGCAATTCTTATGCGGATTACACGCCCTATGGCAGTTCTTACGGCACAAACGCCATTTATGTTCCGGAGCATGAGGGCTGGGACAACTACGATGCCTTGGCGATTACCTGGGGAAAGCCTGCGGGGGCCCTCACCTACACGCTGAACTACACCTGGTCAAAAGCCCTGGGAACAGCCCTGAACATCAATCCCTTCTCTGTGGGGGCGAACTATGGACTCCTGCTCATTGAACGTCCGCATGTCTTTAACGCCTCCACTTCCTATCGCATCCCGCTGTACTATCGTGGCGGAAACACATTCGTGAAAGGCGCTCTGAGCGACTGGAATATTGGAGCCTACTTCACTTGGCAGTCCGGGGCGGACTTGACCTCTCCCGACAATTACAGCTCGAACCTCGGCTTCACGCTGAATTATGACCAGAATACACTGCCGACCGGATATGGTTCTGCCAGCATTGGTGCGCCCACCTATTTCGGAACGACGGCCGGCATGGCGATCATGCCCACGCTGTCGTGCTCCGCGTCGTCTTTGAAGCTCTCCTGCTTCGGAGTCCCCGCGGTGGGATCAGGTCAGGCCTACCGAGGGTTGCCCTACATCGGGGCACCTGCATTCTGGGTCACCGACCTGGCGATCAGTAAGACCGTACACATCAAGGAACGGCATTCCGTCGAGATTAAGGCGGCAGCTAACAATTGGTTGAATCATCCGTTGAAGACCTACAGTAGTTCGAACCCACTGCAGCTGAATTTTCTCAAGAACTATCAAACCGGCGCGATTACGGCAGCGCCCAAAGTCAGCGCCAATCTTTGGGGCGAGGTCGACAGCAAGGTGGGCCAGCCCAACGAAAGGATAATTACCCTCAGCGCCACGTACCGCTTCTAAAGAACACATCGCCGTGTCGAGGATGCCGGAAGGGCAATTAACCCCTGCCCTTCCGGTGTCGGCCTATGCTGCAAAAATGTGCAGCAGCGGCCGATCCACTGCGAGGTGCGAAGGTTGCGCGAAGTGGTGGGAACTCCCGGATCATCTGCGGTGCAACGGTTTCTGCGTCTGGGGGCCGTGGCCAAGAGTCTGTGCCTCGACGGTGTGCTTTTTTCCGGCCGTCCTTCTTCTGCGTGCTAACATTACCCGCATGGAGGCGCTATGCGATCTGCGCTGGCCTTCCTTTTGATCTTTGCGATAGCTCCCATTGACGGCACGCTGTTGGCTCAAGGCGGAGGACATGTCATCAGCGGCATTGTGCGGGACGAGGGGAGCAACCGTCCGCTTGGCGGCGTCAAACTAGAATTGCTCAGTTCCGGCAGGCCAGCTCGACCTTCGGTTATTTCCGGGATGGAGGGGGACTTCGCTTTCACCGGCCTTACCAACGGAGAGTATTCGGTGATTGCCACAAAGACCGGGTACGATCCTGCGACCGTCAGTGTGACGGTCATGCGAACAGGAGCAGAGCCGGTCATGATCCTGCTGCATCCCAGTGCCTCGGCAAAAATCATGAGTTTGAGCAGCGCCGTCTCAGCTCACGAATTGAGCGTGCCGGAACGAGCGCGAGGGTTTTACGAGAAAGGCCGCAAGCTGCTCGAAGACGAGAATAAACCTGCCGAGGCCATCCCGGAATTTCAACGTGCTGTCGAAGCTTACCCGTCCTACTACGAAGCCTATACAGGAGTCGGTGTAGCCAACTATCACCTGGGCAAGTTCCGCGAAGCCGAGGACGCTTTGCTCAAGGCCATCGACCTGAGTGAGAGTAAATCGCTCGAGCCGCTCTATCTCCTGGCGGACATCTGCAATGGCCAGCGAAGGTATCAAGACGCCGAGTTGCTGTCGCGCCGGGCGATCGTGCTGGACGAATATGCCTGGAATGGTCATTTCGAGTTGGCGCGAGCCTTGGTAGGGCTTAGAAGAGGCACGGAGGCGGAGACCAGCGCCTTGCGGGCCCGGGAGTTGCAGCCAAATAATCCGCCTGTCCATCTGGTTCTGGCCAACGCGCACATGCTCGAACAGAATTACAATGCTGCGGTACAGGACTTTGATGCTTATTTGAGCCTGGAGCCCAACGGCCCACTCAGTCCTGCAGTGCGTCAGAAGCGGGAGCAATTGCAAAAGCAGCTTCAATCTACCCCTCAAACTGCGGTGCCGGCGCCCCCTTCTGCGAACCCACCCAAGCCTTGACAAGAAAACGCAAATCGTCACTTCGCGTCTGGCTCATGGGCCGAGCAACGCGCGTCATCTTGAGCGTATTCTGTTTGTCCGCGATCGCCGCGCCTGCGGGGCAGACTCCCTATTATGAGGACGTGGCAAAGCAGGCGGGCTTGACGGCCGTGCATATCTCCACTCCCGAAAAGAAATACATCATGGAGACCATGAGCGGTGGAGTCGGTTTTATCGACTGCGACAACGACGGAAAGCTGGACATCGTCATTGCAAATGGCTCCAGTGTGGAGAGCTACCAAAAAGGGGGCGACCCGATGGTTACCCTCTACCATCAGGACGGCGACCTGAAATTCTCGGACATCACCACTTCCGCGGGTCTGACACGCAAGGGTTGGGGCATGGGCGTCACCGTAATGGATTACGACAATGACGGCTGGCAGGACCTTTACGTTACCGGCTATGGAGGAAACGTTCTTTATCACAATCTTGGCAACTGCAAGTTCGAGGACGTGACGGAAAAAGCGGGCCTGCGCGTGGGCGGATTTTCCACGGGGGCGGCGTGGGGGGATTACGACCGCGACGGCCACGTGGATCTGTTTGTACCCGGCTATGTTCACGTGGACATGGATAACCTGCCAGAGTTCGGCAGCGTGGAAGGATCGTGCACGGTCATGTCGGTCAAGGTGCAGTGCGGGCCAATCGGGCTACCTGGGGAACCGGATCATTTGTTTCACAACCAGGGAAACGGAAGGTTTGAGGAGGTCTCGAAAAAGGCGGGAGTCGAAGATGCGATTCATGCTTACGGAATGCAAGCTGTCTGGTTTGACTACGACAATGATGGCTGGCCGGATCTGTACGTCACCAACGACATTGTGCCCAAGTATGTCTATCACAACAATCACGACGGGACATTTGAGGATGTCAGCCTGATGTCCGGTGCCGCGGTCGATGCCAACGGCAAAGCACAAAGCACCATGGGCGCGGCCACGGGCGATTTCGACCACAGCGGCTATTTCGGGATTTTCATTACGAATTTCAGCACCATGTCCAACACGCTTTACCGGAACCAGGGACCAAGTGGATTTACGGATATCGGTTTTAGCTCTCAGCTAGGGCCGGCGAGCTTGCCGTACGTTGCCTGGGGCACAGCTTTTCTCGATTTTGATAATGACGGCTGGGTCGACCTGGTTGTGTCCAACGGTCACGTCTATCCCCAGGCCGATTACATCAAGGGAGTGACGCCGTATTACCAGCCCATGGTGCTGTTTCGCAACAAGGGCGACCGCACCTTTGAGAATGTGAGCAAGGCTGCTGGATTCGACAAGTTGCGCGCTGCCTCCTGGCGGGGATTAGCGGCTGGCGACGTCAACAATGATGGGAAGATCGACATCCTGGTCATGGATGCGGATGGGCCGCCATTACTTCTGATCAACCGCATGGAGTCGCACAATCATGCGGTACTGTTCCGACTGATCGGCACCAGGAGCAATAAAGCGGCCATTGGGGCGCGCGTCACGGTGACGGCCAGCAATCTGACACAGATGAGCGAGGTGCAATCCGGCTCCAGTTATCTTTCCCAGAATGACCTTCGTTTGCACTTTGGCCTGGGCGTTCACAGCATCATGGACAAAGTCCAGATTTCCTGGCCCAGCGGACAGAAAGATATCTTCACAAATCTACCTGCCGATTTTATCTACACCATCGTAGAGGGAGAGGGTGTACACCAGAAATCACAGTTCGAAACAAGGAAGGTAGGCAATCCATAGCGATGCATTGGATGCTCACTAGCACTTTTGCAGCAAAAGGGGTGCGTTTATTGTTCTGGCCAAGAGAGTGCCGGCGGGCAGCAGGCCTATGGTGCGACAGTGAACCTGTCAAAGAGCAGGGGTGCCGAGTTTTGCCGCTCCTTCGCCCCACGGCGGCAGGATCTTGATCAATACGTACAGAATGATCAAGGGAAGAATCATCAGAACGATCGCGGGCAGGAGTCCTTCGCGTGTGACGAAGCCCACCTTGTAAGTCGTGTACCCCAGGAAACTCTTCGAGAAGAGCTGTCCGCCAATCACCACATTCCAACGCATGGCAAAAATCCCGATCATCGTCAGTGTCGCGGCCACCGCGTAGATCCGCTTTCGAACCTGCTCCGCAAATTTCACAAATTGCGTTGCCGCCAGGAGCACCAGCGGTGTCACGGTTCCCAGGAAGATCTGTAAGACAATCTGCGATAAGAACAGCCGCGTGTGCACCATGAAGTCGAGGCTCCGAAACGATTCGTCGGCTTCATAAATCCGATGAATCAGGTCCAGCATTTCCAGCGTGAAGTCGATGACGAAGGTATAGAACAGATATTTCGCAATCGTGTCCAGACAATTCATGTCGATTTCAGTCCGGCGAATCGCAGATGTCACCATATACACCAACAATACGAGAGCGATTCCCGACACCATCGCGGAAAAGAGGAAAACTACCGGCATCAACGGAGTCGACCACCACGGATTCGCCTTGACGGACCCAAAGATGAAGCCAACATAGCCATGAAGCAGAAACGCGGATGGAATACCAACCAACGTGATCACCCAGCCCACGCGATCATCCACGTGCAATGCCCCGGGACTGATGTTGTACGAACCGAGGGTCAGGATCCGATACAGCAGTCGTTTGGATCCGGTGGAACCCTGCGCCATCAAGACAATATCCCGGCGATAATCCAGCCAGATTTCCAGCAGCAGCACGGCCATGAGGTACCAGAGGTATACAAAACCGAACATGGCCATTGCCGACGCTCGATGCGGCGTCAGATACATTTCCAAGGAGCGCTCCGGGTGGCCCAAGTGCAGTTGCAGAGGAAGCGGCGCCACGAGCAGGAACGCCAGGGCCGTGAGCAGTGCCAGCCGGTACGTGGGCCTGACCGCCTCGACACGGAAGACACGCTCCAGGGATGCGAGAATGAAAGCCCCCGCCACCAGTCCCGTGAGGAACGGATAAAGCACGATCAGCACACTCCACTGGAGCTCAACTTCGTTCGGGTACATGAATCCTTCCATCCGGCATTTCTCCTTAGCGGACCGATCCGTCCAGCCCGTTGTAGAACATCTTCGCTCCCGTCGCGAGATGCGGTTTGAGCACCTGCACCGTGTGTGTCTTCAAGAATTCGTGAATCGGGTCCTTGGGATTTTTCAGGTCTGCCAATTGGCGCGCTCCCGTCGGACACGACTCGCAACACGCCGTGGTCAATCCCTTCGTGATGCGGTGGTAGCACAGAGTGCATTTTTCTGCCGTGTGCCGCTCCGGGTGGAAAAACCTGCATCCATAGGGACATGCCTGAATGCAGTAGCGGCAGCCCAGGCAGTAGTTGTAATCGATCAGCACGACACCGTCGTCGGTGTGAAAGGTTGCGCCTACCGGACAGACTTGTGTGCAGGGCGAGTCCACACAGTGGTTGCAGAGCTTTGGCACAAAAAAGTTTTTCCCGCCGTTTAGGTTACTCTGCAGGAAGCCGTCCTTGCCGCCGTTCGGTGAATCCACGATGGGGTTCTCGATGTGCCAGTCGGACACGTGATAGCGTTCCACCCAGGTCCGGAAGTAGCCATCGGGTACGTCGTTTTCCATAGCGCAGGCTCGCACGCAACTCCCGCACCCGATGCACTTGGTAATGTCCAGCAACATCCCCCACCAGTGCTCCGATGACTTGTAGTTGGGTGATTCTTCCGGTGTGCCCGCGAGAACGAAGTCCCACGCGACGGCCGCTGCCGGCAGCAACAGAAGAATTTGGCGACGATTGAGAGTCACTTTTTGCCTCCCACATCGATGCTGGGGCTATGCGGCAGATGACACGTGTTGCACGCTTGGCCTTGTGCGTGTTCCTTGGGATCGACCTGAGGAAAGCTGCTGGGCTTGGCAATATTCTCGGAATGGCAGCGCACGCAAAGTTTTGCCACGTCGGGCCGCGGTGGTTTCACGGTGCCTGGATCATCGGCATGTTTCGCCTGGGGGCCATGGCAGGACTCGCAGTTGACATGCGCATGGACGCCTTTGGATTTGATTTCCAGCACGTCCGGGTGACAGCCCTCGCAAGCTTCGTGGCCCGCATAAGCCACGGGGCGCGAAGCAAGTTCCCGGAGGGCGTCTCCCCGATACGGGCCGTAGCGCCCGTAGCTCTTCGGAATTATCGCAGCGCGCACGGCGACAAAAACCAAGGCCCCCAACACGAAGACAGCCGCAAGGCGAATCAGGTGGGCAGAGTCTCGAAACTTACTCATTGCCACCCTCGTTTGGGAGCAGAACGAGGAACAAGGACAGCGGTCGGCAAGCTGTTGTGGGGAAAGCTCCCAGACAAACCCTATAGCGAGAAAGGCAGGGGAGGGCTCGAAATAACATGCAAGTATCCCTTACCGGAGCGAGAGAACGTATCGAACGTACGTTCCTTTTACCGCAGGGCCCACCTATGGCTAATGACTGCAGTCACGCAAGGTTGTGACGTGCGTCACAACCTCGGCCTGTTGTCACAGACCTGACTTTCTCATGAATTCTAACAGGCAGGATATTCCCCGTTGAAAATCCATTGCTGGCGTGATCAGACTCACCACCATGTATCCATCGGAAGGGAAATCATAAAAGTGGCCCGGATGCACCAGCGTATGTGTTCCGCGCAGAATCTCGATCACCAGATCCTCGTCGGAACGATCCCCGGCGTGCCGCAGGACGGCATACCAGCCTCCTTCCGCTTCGAGCAGTTCGCAGCAAGTCTCCTGGCTCAGCACTGATTTCAGGTAGGCCCAGTTCTGGAGCAGGCGCTCGCGAATCTGCGGCTGCAAAGATCTGCGCTGCTCAAACAGCGCCGGAAACGCCCACTGTGTTGGCGAGTTCAGCGAGAGATATGTGTCCGCAATGATCTCCAGTCGGTCCATGGCTGGTTTCTTGAGGGCTTCTGGCCCTGTCGTTGCCACCCACGCCACTTTCATTTGCGGAAGTGCAGCGATCTTGGATAGTCCGCTCAGCGTAAAGGTCAATAAATCCTGATTGCCCACAAAACTATTCCGTGGATGATCGGCAAAGTGGAAGTCCAGAAAAACCTCATCGACAATCAGTGCCAGGTTCCGTTCGCGGCACAATTCATTCAGGCGCTGCACTTCCTCGGCCTTGACATAAGACCCGGCCGGATTGTTTGGGTGCACAAGCAGCACCGCCCGTGTGCGCGGCGTCAGCGCGCGAATCATCGAGTGAAAGTCTACAAACCAGCCATGCGCGTACTCCAGACAATAGGGAATCAACGATACGTCCTGCAGATCCCCGAGAAAATCAAACAGCGGATAACTCGGCCTGGGAACCAAAATTTCATCATGCGGGTTACAGAGCAGGCGAAACACATACGAGTATGCCTCGCTCGTGCTTGTTGTGAGCAACAAGGATTCCGGATCGATCGTGATGCGGTGGTCCTCTTTGTAATAGCGTGCCACTTCTTCGCGTGCCGCAAGCAGGCCTTTGGCCTCCGGTTCGTACGTCAGCGCCCTTGGATTCTGGAACGCGGCCAGGATGGTTTGCGCATCGTACTGAAATCCGCAAAGGGTCGGGTTGGAAACCGTCAGATCAAAGATAGGCGTGCCAGCGGAGCGCATCTCCTCTACAGCTTGCGTGTACTTGTTTGTCGAAAGCTTCCAGTTCGTGCGCTGAGAAAACATGATAGAAAAGCGACGATAACATACGGCAGAACAATTCCCAATTCTGAGAGCCCATAAACCAGACAAGACCCCCAAAACGAGGCTATTGTGGGGAATCACTCAACAACCGATGAAAATCACAACGCCAGGTGCGCAGAAAAACACAAGCGCTCCCGCTGATGAGGCTTACAAATCTAACCTAACTATCTTATATATCAATAAGATAGAACGGATTTAGCAGGGCTCTGAGTTGGTATGGCAAATGCCTCTGTTGTCTTGCTGGGGCAGTCCGGCTCATTTAGTCGCCCCATTTCCCGGAAGGGGGGAATCGTGAAAGCCACTCTAAGCGATACGCTGCCAAGAATCGGAGAGGACACAATTGACGCCGAGCACGACCTGCAGATGCAGTTGCTCGACTCTCTCTCCAAATCCCTGGAAAAAGGCGGAGATTTCTCTCCCATCAAATATATTCTCGAACAGTTCATCGAATTCTCCGATATGCACTTCCTGTCCGAACAACTGGTCATGCGCCTCCACAATTATCCTGGCTATGAATCTCACCTCGAGGCACATACACGTCTTATGAAAAAGGCCCGCGAGATTCGCGACAAGGTTTTTCGAGGTGAAAAGGCTCCCAGCCTGCAGCTCATTCAGGAGTTGCGCGCATGGCTTGTCAATCACATTGCGTCGGAAGACGTCGCCTTCGGAGAATTTCTGAAGAAAGAAGAAGGCCATTTCGCGTGACGCCTTTCCAGCGGGTGGGTCTCCTCGGCCACTACAACGATCTAAAGCACGACCGCGGAAGCCCTCCCTGCCTCCCTTCCATTTGGCGCACCGAACAAGTATCCTTTGAGTCTCAACCTGGGGAGACCACATATGTGCCTGGCTATTCCGGGTAAAGTCGCCCAGATCGACGAGAAAGACGGCGTTCGCTGCGGCCGCGTTCAATTCGGCGGTATCACACGCCAGGCCTGCCTCGATTTCGTTCCCGAAGCAAAAGAAGGCGATTACGTGATGGTTCACGTCGGCTTTGCGATCAGCGTTGTCGACAAGGACGAAGCCGAACGCACCTACGCCCTTCTCGAAAGTATGGGACTGCTTGCCGACGAGTTGGCCCCGGACCCAGCCCCACCGGCGGAATCATGAAGTACCTGGATGAATACCGCGACTCCCGCATCGCGCGCGCTCTCGCCGCGGAAATTAGTCGGCGTTCCACGCGACCCTGGGTACTCATGGAAATTTGCGGTGGGCAGACGCACACGCTGATGCGCTATGGCATCGACGAACTGCTGGGGGATAGTGTGCAACTCGTTCATGGGCCTGGCTGCCCCGTCTGCGTCACTCCTCTCGAGACCATTGACCGCGCCATCGCTCTCGCGCGCCGCCCCGATGTCACGCTGGTTTCCTACGGCGACATGCTGCGCGTGCCCGGTTCGGAAACCGATCTGTTCCACGTCAAAGCCGAAGGCGGTGACGTCCGCGTCGTCTATTCGCCGACCGACGCCGTCCAGTTGGCCCGTTCCCAACCCGAACGTAAGATCGTTTTCTTCGCCATTGGTTTTGAAACTACTGCGCCGGCGCACGCCATGGCTGTTCTTCAAGCCGAACGTCTCGGGCTGAAGAATTTCAGCCTGCTGGCTTCGCACGTCCTCGTTCCGCCCGCGATCCGCACACTTCTCAATTCTCCGAAGAACCGCGTTCAGGGCTTCATTGCTCCTGGCCATGTTTGCACTGTTGTCGGCTGCCGGGAATACGAAGATCTCGTCCATGAATTCCGCGTGCCCATTGTCGTCGGCGGATTTGAGCCGATTGATTTGCTCGAAGCCATCCGTATGCTGGTGATCCAGCTTGAGGAAGGCCGCGCCGAAGTCGAAAACCAGTACGTTCGCTCCGTGCAATATGAAGGGAATCGCCCCGCGCAGGAAGCCATCGCCCGCGTGTTTGAAGTGGCCGATCGCAAGTGGCGTGGCATTGGACCGATTCCCGTGAGCGGTTTGCGTCTGAAAGACTACTATGCGGCGTTTGACGCTGAGCGCATCTTCGCTCTCGCCGATGTGCGCGCCGAAGAGCCGGCCGAGTGCATCAGCGCCGAGGTGCTTCTTGGCCACAAGAAACCCACGGACTGCACGGCCTTCGGAACACGTTGCACTCCCGATAAGCCGCTCGGCGCTCCCATGGTTTCTTCGGAAGGTGCTTGTGCCGCCTACTACCAATACCGCCGCCACCTCGTTACACTCGGAACCCGTGCGTAGCGATGAGCCCAGGGACCTGGCCGCCTTCTCTTGCCCCTTGCCTCTGCCCACCGGGGAGCGCATTCTCCTTGGCCACGGCAGCGGCGGCAAGCTCAGCGCCGAACTGTTGAAAGACGTCTTTCTTCCCGCACTCGGCAACCCCGTTCTGAATCGCCTCGAGGACCAAGCCGTCGTTTCTCTCGATAGCGCCCGGCTCGCCATCACCACAGACTCCTTCGTCGTGAAGCCGCTCTTCTTCCGCGGTGGGGATATCGGCTCTCTCGCGGTGCACGGCACCATCAATGATCTCGCCGTGGGCGGCGCCGAGCCTCTCTGGCTCAGCGTGGCCTTCATTCTCGAAGAAGGTTTGCCTCTCGAAACCCTGCGCCGTGTCGTGGCTTCCATGCATGAAGCTGCGGCCAAGGCCGGCGTTCCTATCGTTACTGGTGATACTAAAGTCGTCGAAAAGGGAAGCGCAGACTCTCTTTTCATCAATACCACAGGCATCGGTCGCGTTCGTGACGGCGTCTCCTTGTCGGCGAGCCAGGCGCAACCAGGCGACATCATTCTTGTCAGCGGCTATCTCGGCGACCACGGCATTGCCATCCTTGCCGAGCGCGAAGGCCTGCAATTCGAAACTCAAGTGAACAGCGATTCCGCGGCGTTGCACACCCTCGTCGCCTGTCTCCTCGAGGCCACGCAGGAAGTCCGCTGTCTGCGCGATCCCACCCGCGGAGGCCTCTCCAGCACGTTGAATGAGATTGCCTCCAGTTCGCGGGTCGGCATGGAACTCGACGAGACCTCCATCCCCGTTCGTGAGGAGGTTCGCGGTGCCTGCGAAATGTTGGGCCTGGATCCTTTGTACGTTGCGAACGAGGGGAAAGTTGTAGCCATCGTCGCGCCATCCGCTGCTCAGAAAGCCCTGCATGCCCTGCAAAGCCATCCGCTAGGTAAGGACGCCGCCATCATCGGCCGCGTGATCGCCGAGCATCCACGCATGGTCGTGATGCGCACGCCACTCGGTACAACTCGCATCGTGGATATGCTTGCCGGCGATCAACTGCCGCGGATCTGTTGAGGAAAGTGCCGTGCACGAAATCGGAATTGCTTCTTCAATTCTCGACTGTGTGGAAGCCGAATCCCGCCGTCATCCGGGTGCGCAAGTCCTCGCTGTTGGCGTACGTATCGGGGAATTGTCCAATGTGGACAAGGATGCTCTCGAGTTTGCCTTCGAGGCGCTAACGCATGACACTCCTCTTGAACACCTCAAGCTCGAAGTCGAATGGTGTCCCCGTCGCCAAAGGTGCCCCGCCTGTGCCGAGGAGTTTATCGTGCACGACCTGGAGTTGGCCTGCCCCAAATGCGGCCAAGACCATACCGCCTGTGTCGGCGGAACAGAACTGGATATTGCTTACTTGGAATTGGAGGAGCCATGCGCGAACTCGTAGAGAAAAAAGTTCTCAGCGAAAATGACCGCCTGGCCGCGGAACTGCGCCAGCGCTATCGCGAACAGAACATTCTATGCGTCAATCTCATCAGTGCGCCCGGGTCCGGTAAGACTGCGCTTCTCGAAAGAACTCTTGCCTCCTTTGTGCCCGAAAGGCCCGTGGCCGTGCTCACCGGTGATATTCAGACGGACAACGACGCCCGGCGTCTTTCGCGTTTCGGTTTTCCCGTGCGCCAGATCGTCACCGGCGGCACTTGCCATCTCGATGCCCGCATGGTCGATCGCCACCTCAACGAACTGGGTTTTCATGGTCCGGGCCTACTGCTGGTAGAAAATGTTGGCAACCTGGTTTGCCCCTCCAGCTATGACCTCGGCGAAGCCGCAAAAGTCGTCCTCCTCAGCGTCACGGAAGGAGAAGACAAACCCCTCAAATATCCGGGAATCTTCCATCGCGCTTCACTAATGATTCTCACCAAGACCGATCTGCTCCCCCACGTCGAATTCAATCCCGAGCTTGCTTTCGAAAATGCCCGCAAAGTCCACCCGGAAATGGAGTACATCGCCCTTTCTTCTCGCACCGGCGAGGGTTTTGACCAATGGCTTCGCTGGCTGAATGCACTCCAGCACAAGGTCCAACAGGCAGCCGCCGCTATCAATTCCTGAAGACTCTGCGATAATTCCAGCATGGAGGAAACGACCAGAGCCGTCGCTGTGCGCAGAGCCATCGATGTCACAGGTATTGTTCAGGGCGTGGGCTTCCGTCCGTTCGTCTACCGTCTGGCGCACGAGTGCAACCTCACCGGATTGATCGCCAACACACCCGCTGGCGTCACCATCGAAGTTCAAGGTGAGGGTGATCTCATCGTGCGATTCCTCGCCCGCCTGCAATCCGAAGCTCCTCCGCTCGCCAAAATTACGTCGATCAGCCCTCGCGATATTGAAGTCCAAACAGACACGGCCTTCCGCATTGTCTCCAGCCGTTTGGACAAGCCTCCCAAAGCGCTCATCTCTCCCGATGTGGCCGTTTGCGCCGATTGTCTCCGTGAAATGATGAATCCGCGCGATCGCCGCTTCCGCTATCCCTTCATCAACTGCACAAACTGCGGGCCTCGCTTCACCATCATTCGCGATATCCCCTACGACCGCGCTCGCACGTCCATGGCTTCCTTCAATATGTGCGCTGCCTGCCAGGCTGAATACGACGACCCCGCCAATCGCCGCTTCCATGCGCAACCCAACGCTTGCTGGGACTGCGGTCCCCAGTTGCAACTTTGGTCCGCGGATGGCTCACATGTTGACACTGCCGAACCGATTCGCGAAGCGGCCCGCCTCCTGGAACTCGACGCAGTCGTCGCCGTGAAGGGCCTCGGCGGATTCCATCTCGCTTGCAATGCCTGCTCCGAGGTAGCCGTCAACACCCTCCGCGAGCGCAAGCGTCGCGTGGAAAAACCCTTCGCTGTGATGTTTCGCCGCGCCGAAGATATCGAGCGGGCCTGCGACCTGGATGACCAAGCCCGAAAACTCCTGCTCTCGTTCGAAAGACCGATTGTGCTTCTTCCTCGTCGGCCCGGCGCCAATCTTTCCGCCAGCATCGCCCCGCACAATCGCTTTCTCGGCGCCTTCTTGCCCTACACGCCTCTCCACCATCTCCTCTTTTCCAACACGAAGCTCGATGCACTGGTCATGACCAGCGCCAACCTCAGCGAGGAGCCCATCGCCATTGATAACCAGGAAGCGGCTCAACGGCTTCAGGCCATCGCCGATGCTTACCTCGTCCACGATCGCGACATTCTGCGTCGCTGTGATGATTCCGTAGTCCGTCTGGCCGCTGGCCGCTCGCAGCAATTGCGTCGCTCGCGCGGCTTCGTCCCCGTTCCCGTATCCATCGAGCGCGAATCCGAGCCTGTCCTGGCCGTTGGCGGCGAATTGAAGAACACCATTTGCGTGGTTCGCGGCAGCGAAGCCTTTCTCAGCCAGCATATCGGCGACCTGGAGAATTTGGAGAGCTACAAGTTCTTTGAGGAAGCTGTCGAGCATCTTCAGCGCATCCTCGAAGTCCACCCGAAGATCATCGCCTACGATCTCCATCCCGACTATTTTTCAACCAAGTGGGCTCTCGCCCAGGAAGGCATGCAGCTTGTCGGCGTGCAGCATCACCACGCCCACATCGCCGCTTGCATGGCGGAGAATCATCTCGATGGAAAGGTCATCGGAATTGCTTTGGATGGTACTGGTTACGGCACCGATGGTGCCATTTGGGGCGGGGAAGTGCTGCTCGCGGATTACATCGACTTCGAGCGCGCCGCTCACTTCGAATACGTTCCTTTACCTGGCGGCGCCGCCGCGATTCATGAACCCTGGCGCATGGCCGTCAGTTACCTCGCCAAGCATTATGGCAAGAATCTCAGCAGCCTCGATCTCCCCTTTCTCCAAACGATCGATGCCCGTCGGTTACACGTTGTGCAACAGATGATTGACCGCGAGATCCATTCCCCGCGCACTTCCAGTTGCGGCCGGCTTTTTGATGCGGTGGCCGCACTCGTCGGCGTTCGCTCCACGGTCAACTACGAAGCCCAAGCCGCCATTGAGTTCGAAATGGCCAGCCACGATTCCACAGACGAGCGCGCTTATCCCTTCGCTCTCATTCCGGACGGCGCGCATTGGCAGATCGGAACTCTTCCCCTGTTCCAGTCGCTGCTTAGCGATATTCAGCGACAGGAAAGTGTGACGGACATCAGCCGCCGTTTCCACAGAGGTTTGGCAAACATTTTTATCGAGCTTGCCGGGAAAATCCGCGAACAAAGCAATCTGAACCGCGTCTGTCTCAGCGGCGGCTGCTTCCAGAATTTGCTGCTCTTTGAATTGCTACTCGATGGCCTGCGCACCAAGTCCTTCGAAGTCTACTTCCACTCCGAAGTGCCCGCGGGAGACGGCGGCATCAGTCTGGGACAGGCGCTCATCGCCACCACCCGCCTTCAATCAAATTCCCTCAAACCTTAGTGGGAATTTCTTGCCGTGGCCTCTTACGATTCACAGAATCAAGTAGGTGCCAAAAAGTAAGCGCGTCTGGTCATCCTGAAGGGCGCGTCTTTTGCGCTCTGAAGGATCTCAAACAAAAATCCATTCTCAAATGTCGACCTGAAAAGGGCCCACAGGACCCAATCTACTTCGTCCCGTACTTCCGGCTTTCCGTCACCCCTCTGCCTTCCGTCACCGTGACCGTCTGACCCGCTTCAACATTGGATAGTCTATCGACTTGCCCACTGGTCCAGCGAATCTCAATCGCATCCGCCTTCTCATGCCGTGCCAGGCCAAACGTCAGCACCAGCTCGCTGGCCGACAAATAACTCGAACCACTGCGCATCATCTCCGACTGCGTATCGCCTCCCGCAGTCACCTTCACTACCGTCCCAATCCCATCCCGATTCGATTTTGTGCCTACCAGCTTGAACCGCAGGCTTTTCTGGAGAGCCGCATCGCCGGTCGCCACATTCTCAAATAAATAAGCGGGGCCGCCATTGGTGGAAAGCAGCAAATCCAGCCGCCCGTCATTGCCGATGTCGCCGTACGCGGCACCTCGCCCGACGCGGGGTGCCGCGAACGCTGCTCCCATACTTTTGGTCACTTCCTGAAAATTGCCTTTCCCCAGATTGCGAAACAGATGTGGCGGCATCGCGTACTTCACGTTCGGCTGGACATGCTGAATATCGTTGTCGATGTGTCCGTTCGCGACCAGAATATCTGGCCAGCCATCCAGGTCATAATCGAAGAAGAAGCATCCAAATCCCAGCGTCAACAGCGTATCGCGACCAATTTCCGAGCGCGGCGCTTCATCCACAAACAATCCCCTGCCCTCGTTGTGGTACAGCGAAATCATCTGGTTGGAGAAATTCGTGATTAACAGGCTTGGCATTCCGGAACGGTCGTAATCCGCTGCGTCCACGCCCATTCCCGCCCGCGCCACGCCGTCTTCGCTGAAGGCCACCCCGGCCAGCACCGCCTTCTCCGTGAATGTTCCGTTTCCATTGTTGTGATACAACTTGTTCGGCTGCGTATCATTCGAAAGCAGCAAATCCGGCCAGCCATCGTTGTCATAATCCAGAACCGCAATTCCCAGTGTTTTGGACGTGGGATCTTCCAAGCCGGCTCTCTTGGTCACGTCCTCAAACGTCCCGTCGCCCCGGTTACGCCACAGCCGCACCGCCACACCCTTGTACGATTCCGGCGTGCAATACGATTTGTCCTTTCCGTCCAATGTGCAGTACAAGTCTCCCTCGATCGACCATTGCACATAATTCGCGACCACCAAGTCCAGCTTTCCATCCCTGTCGTAATCCACCCACGCCGCACTGGTGCTGAATTCCTTCGGGCCTAGCAATCCGGCCTTCGGCGTCACATCCGTAAACGTGCCGTTGCCATTGTTGTGAAACAGATGGCTCTGTCCCATCGCGGTCACGAACAGATCGTCATAGCCATCGTTATCGTAGTCGCCGACCGCCACCCCCATGCCGAACATCTCCACGTCTAGCCCAGCTTTATGTGTCACGTCGGTGAACGTACCGTCGCGATTATTGTGGTAGAGCCTGGGCGTGCTGTGTTTCGAAAGGCGTCCCGGCCAGTCCGTGCCGTTCACCACAAAAATGTCCGGCCAGCCATCATTGTCATAATCAATGAATGCCACGCCCGGCCCCATCGTCTCCGGCAGATATTTCCTTCCAAACGCCCCGTTGTTGTGGACGAAATGAATCCCAGCCTTCTGCGTGATGTCCCGAAACGTAATAGAAGCAGTCCCCGGCACATCCTTCGGTGCCTCTGCAAGAGCTGCCGCGGCACAACCCACCAGCAGTATTCCCCAGAAAGATCGTCTCACGCCTTCTCCACTTTCCCGTCGCGCCCAACTCCGAGTGCATCGGCGACCTTATTGATGTAGTTAAACCACGCGGCGATCAAAGTGATCTGCAGGATCCCCCTGTCGTCAAAGCCAGCAGCTCTCAGCTTCTTGTGGTCTTCCGGGCTGCATTGCGTGGCATCGCGCGTCAATTTCACCGCGTATTCCAACATCGCCTTATCCTGCTCGCTGATCGGTGCCGTCCGAAAATCCTTCCGCAACGCCGCCACCATCTCTTCGTTCAACGTCACCCGGCGCAGAAACTCTGCGTGCGATTCGATTCAATAAAAGCACCGGTTCGTCACCGAAACCATCGTCGCGATCATCTCGTGCTGCTCCCGCCGCAGCGGAAGCTCCGGCGACATCATCGCGCCGAACGCGCTGAACGAATGGAAGAGAACATCGGGAAACAGCGTGTGCGAGCCGACGATGCTGTTCTCGAAGCCCCGATCAACAATCGGCACCGGCGTCGCATATTCCTGGGGATAGAGCTTGCGCTGCTCCGTCACCGCGTTGCGTACGCGCTCGTCATCTTCCAGCCGAAACGTCTTGATCCAGGTCATAGGTGATTTCCTTCTCTTCCCATTTCTACAAGGCCCGGTGGCAACTCATTGTCCCCCGCCCGCCGCAGTGGTGGTGCCTCCATAAGCACGCTTCACAGGTGCCACATGGCCGAGGGGCACGCTTACGTGCTCATGAATTGCCTGCCGCTCATTGTTGTCCTCGGGGTGCGCTTGCCGGTATGCGCCCGTCAGCGCTTGGGACGCTTCGTCTGCCTTAAAGCGCAAGTAGCGGTCCTTATGCTCGTTCGCCATCTTCTCGTCACCCAGGCCCGTGTAGCACAGCATCAGGTTGTAGTTGGCCTGCAAATCTTCCGGATCGATGGCCAGCGTTTGCTGGAACTCCTTCACCGCATCCGCATACCTTTTTTGCAGAAAAAGCACGCGTCCCAATTCGTTGTGCACCACGCGATCCCGCGGATACTGTGCCAGCACCTCGCGCAGAACCTGCGCGGCTTCGTCGTATTTCCCCTCTTCTTTCAACACTCGCGCATAAAAGAAATTGGCCCGTGCCAATCCGGGCTTCAGAGCCAGGGCCTTCAGGAGCACCTCGCGCGCGCCCCCCGTGTCTCCTTCCTGCACGCGCACACGTCCCACATTCGTCCAGCCGTCAAAATTGCCCGGATCCATCTTGGTAATCGCTATGAACGCCTGTTCCGCGCCCTTCAAGTCGCCTTGCAGGAACAGTCCGATTCCGTAGTCATTCCAGCGCGTCCAATCCTCTTTCGACATCTCCACTTTCGGAGCCGGAGCCGCGGCAGAATGTGGCAGCACATTGATCGTCTTTGTATCCTCGGCCACTGTAATGATCGGCAGATTGGGAATCACCTTTTTCTTGCTCGAAACGTCAGTCAGGTCTCCATTAAAGGCCCACTTGCGATCGTCATGGTCTCTCGTCACTTCTCCCTGTGGCCGCTGCGAAGGATCCGGCACCCCGCCAAACGAGAACTGCGTATTGAACCATTGGAACTTCCGGTAGTTCAATTTCGAATGAAGTGTAATGTGTCCTCCGGCGCTTTCCGGAACATGCATCCGGAAGTGCACCGTATCTGCCGCGCCCGGGGGAATCAGGTGCACATACGCCACTGCTCGGCTGGCCCACGCATTGCGTTTGTTAATCGGGTTTCCATGGCCGTCGATCTGGAGCGACTTGTAGAAGTGTGCGCCGGGATCGACAGGCCCTTTTCCATCATCCTCTACTTTTCCGCTCCAGAAAATCGTTTGCCCCTTGTCGTCCGTGGCTTTCAGTTCCAGCCATACATCGAAAGCGTCCACGGTCCCGCCGGGAAAGAAGTGGCCCACCTTCCGCGTGCGCACCACCACATCCACCAGCACGTCGTCGCCGCGTCGCACAGCCGCATCGACGCGTCCCAGAGGTGCGGTGATCGGCCGCAATTCTCCCGCCGGTCCTTTCGGCAGCGAAAGCTCCGCTTCCTCGCCAACGGCAAAGGTCGTGGAAAGTTCTTGCCTTGGATATCCCGCATTCTTCGTCTCGCCTTCGTTCTTTCCCGCGGGCGATATGGCAAAGATATCCACGCTTAGCTGATTGTCCTGCAGAAATTTCTTGCTGGCCTCGAACTGCGCGGAGTCCTCGTTGGCGAAAGGAACCGCCGTGTTCGCCCCGGGGAATCTGTGCGAATGCACATAGCCGTCGATATTCCCATCATCTTTCGAAGGCACCAGTGGCATGTGGCAATCTGCGCAAATTATCGGTGTCGCTGGGTAATAAAAAGACCGCGCGCCTTGCCCGGAAACTCCGCTGCCTTGCCAGTTGTCGTACTCGTTGAACCCGCGAATCCAGCGATAGCTGTTCAGCGGCACATCCAGGTGCACCTTATGGCACCCGGAGCAGAATTCCGGCACCTGCTCCCGCATGAACGGTTTCAGGAACACGCGCCGATGAGGCTCCGGGTTCAGACGCACCATGAAATCATGCAATCCCCGCATCAAGGGATTGGGGCTTGCCGCAAGCGCGTGCAGCTTTGGATACCCCAACACGAAATCCCCCTGCCCCATCGTGCTTTTCACCTTCACGATGCTGTGACACATCATGCAGCTCAATCCCGCCCGCGCTTCCGGGCGGTCCACAATCTGCTTGATCGGTGTGTCCATCATTCCGCTGAACAGAAGCGCCGGATCGTGGCACCCCGCGCACCACTTCGACGGTTTTACTCCGTCCACCTCTTGCATGTATTCAATGCTTTTCCGGTACCACTGATTGTTAAACGAGGAAAAATGGTGCGCCGAGCTTTCCCACTGTTTGTAAATGTCAGAGTGACAGCGCTCGCACGCTTTTGACTGCAGGAAGTAATCCGCGGGAATATACTTTCCGTCCCTGGTCTGCACGGAACTCGGGAAAAACTTTCCCGACGGTCCATCACCCTCATCGTTCATCGTGGCCGGAGAAATTGCCGGATTCTCAATCTTGTACGCGTTGTGCCACGCAACGTTGCGCACCCACCAGCTCCCCGCAGCAATCCCCACTGCCACAAGTAGCAGCACCGCGAAGCCGACTGACCTCTGCAGCGCGCCGGACCCCAGCCACTCGCGCTCGCTCATCCACGACCACGCCAGTAGCAACACTCCCACGCTGCAAAGCGCGATGTGTGCATAGAGCCACGCCTTCAGCCGGTGCGGCGTGCCCAGATAAATCAGGGCCACGCCAAGGATCGCACCCGCAGCCATCGCGAGCCAACCCAGCCGCGCGAGCAGCCGTTCTCTCCCCATTCCGCGAAAGAGAAATACAACCAGTCCCAGCGTCAGAATCACTCCCACGCCGGTGTGCAAGATCACCGCGCCTGCATAAACAATCGTTGCTGTTGGGAAGGCGAAGAGATAAACCGCGGTGACGGCGAGGACGAAAACGCTCAGGGAGCGCCAGCGTTTCATTCCAGATTCCCCCGTTCTGAGCTCCTTCGCCGAACCCGCCAACAATCAAAATGCGGCCGGGCGTCGGGACCCGGCCGCAAAGTTTGTTGGGGTGCTTCCGTGTCGGCGAAGCTGTGCCAGCGCAGGAAGCGACGTACGAGTTGTCTCCTTATACGGTCGCTCGGAACCACTGACAATAGTGTGAAAGTATTACCGCTCCGCCTCTTCCGTAATCCCTTTCCCTTCAATCACTTGAAATATCTTGCCCGCTCCAAGCTGTTTATACTCCTCGTTCCTCCCACTCGGCCATTCAATCAGTACTTTCTCGATTTGCTCCAGCCTTCCGAGCCCAAAGGTTACCGGCAATTCGGACTGCGACAGGTAGCTCGACCCACTTCGCACCATTCGTGTTTGTTGCTCCCCATTCGCAAATGCGCGCACCGTCGCTCCGATCGCATCGCGATTCGATTTTGTGCCCACCAGCCGAAAACGGATGCTCCGATTCGAGTTCATCACATCATTGCGGTACAGATACGCTCCCCCATTGTTCGTGGTTAGCAGTAAATCCAGATCCCCATCCCGATCAAAGTCGCTCACCGCCAGCCCGCGCCCCACTTTTGGCTGGTCGAAACCGCCGCCCACTTCCACTGCCACATCGCGAAACCTTCCTGCGCCTAGATTCAGAAATATCTGTGCCGCTTGGGCATAACCAACGTTCCCTCGAATGTTCCGCACCGTTTCGTCGATGTGCCCATTGGCCACCGCAAAATCCAACCGGCCATCCAGATCCGCATCGAAAAAGACGCAGCCGAAGCCCAGCGTATTCCGCGAGGCGGCTCCTACGCCATCTTGCATAGCCACGTCGTCATAGCCCTTTCCTGCGTAGTGGTATAGGCCGATCATCTCGTTGTCAAAATTCGTTATCACAATTCCGGCCTTGCCTGAATTTTCGAAATCGGCCACGTCCACGCCCATTCCGGCTCGTGCCTTTCCATCCGCGCTGAAGGCTAGCCCCGCTTCCACGGCGACATCCTTGAATTTCCCGTTGCGCAGGTTGCGGTACAGCTTGTTCGGCTGCGTATCGTTTGCCACCACTAGGTCCGGCCAGCCGTCCTGGTCGTAATCCAGCATGGCCACACCAAGCGACTTGCAACTGCTGTCAAAAACCCCGCTGCCTGCCGTCACATCCTCAAACGTTCCATTTCCTCGGTTGTGATACAGCCAGCAGGTGTCTCCCCGATAGGCCTCCGGAGTGCAATACGATTTGTTCTTTCCGTCCAGGCTGCAGAACACGTCGTGCTCTGCTGTCCAGCGCACGTAATTGCACACGAACAAGTCCAAAAGCCCATCGCGATCGTAATCGAGCCACACCGCCGACGTGCTGAGTCCTTGCTTGCCCATCAGCCCGCTCGTCTTCGTCACGTCGATAAACGTGCCTTTGCCCGTGTTTCGAAACAACCGGCTTTGTCCGACACAACTGATGAAAACGTCCGCGAATCCGTCGTTGTTGTAATCTCCCACGGCCACGCCCATTCCGTACATCTCGACGTCTAGCCCTGCCGCCTTGGTCACGTCGGTGAACGTGCCATTCCTGTTGTTGCGGTAGAGCTTCAGTGTGGTTCGCTGGCGTTTGTGCCCAGGCCAGTCCATGGAGTTCACGAGCAGAATGTCCTGCCAGCCATCCGCGTCGTAATCGAGGAACGCGCATCCGGATCCCAGCGTTTCCGGCAACAATTTCCCCCCGTACGCGCCGCTGTTGTGTTCGAAGCGAATTCCCGCGGGCTCCGTCACATCCACAAAGCGGAATCCCGGCCCTGCCGCAAACAGCGGCGAAGGGATTGCCCCAGCGATTAGCCCCGCCCCAATTCCTTGCCAGATGAACTCGCGTCGCTTCACGGAAGATTGACCAGGCCATTCCGAATCGCATACACAACCAGTTCGGCGGTCTTATGGATTCCCAGCGCGTCCATGATGTTCGCCCGGTGCACGGATACCGTGTTCACACTCAGATTGAGCTCGTTGGCGATTTCCTTGTTCGATTTGCCCGCCACAATATGTTGCAGAATTTCCAGTTCCCGCGGCGTCAGGCCAGTATCGCGCTCGCCTTTCAATGTACCGCTCCGCGCAATCTGCGGGTCAAGCACCGTCTTGCCTTCTGCCACTTTCTTGATCGCGCTGACCAGGTCCAGGTCCATCGCGTTCTTCAGCACGTACCCTTTGGCGCCCGCGTCCATCGCCTGCCGCACCAGCGTGTCTTCGGAATGCATGCTGAGCATCAGGATTGCCGTCTCCGGCCGTTTTGCCAGAATGCGCCTGGATGCCTCGATTCCGTTGATTTGCGGCAGCGCGCAATCCATCACGATCACGTCTGGCTCAAGCTGCTCTGCGCGATCCACCGCTTCCAGTCCGTCGCTCGCTTCCCCCACCACCTGAAACGTCGGTTCGTCTTCCAGCATGCGGCGAAATCCCCGCCTCACCAGCGCGTGGTCATCCACAAGCAGCACCTTCAACTTATTCGCCATGTGTTTCTACCTTCGCGCGCGGAATGTGTAATTTCACGAGTGTCCCCGTTGCCGTTGCCTGCAACCCGTTCAGGGAGGAAACCGTCAGTGTCCCTCCTAGAATCTCGGCCCGTTCTCGCATCGCCACTAGCCCGATTCCCGTTTGTCCTTCGGCCAGTGCAAATCCCTTGCCGTGGTCTTCCACTTCCAGCTCCAGTTCCGTCGGCCGGAAGCGCAATCGGATCCACGCCTCTTTTGCGCCCGAATGGCGGTTAACATTATTCAGGGCTTCCTGCACCACTCGATAGATTTGCACGCCAGCCCCGGTTTCAATCGCAAATCGCTCCCCCGACTTCTCGTAGTGAAGCACAAGCCCCGTTTGCCGTTCCACTGTGGGGATATACCAATCCAGCGTGCTCTCCAGCCCCGCCTCATCCAGCAGCACGGGGTGCAACGCCTGCGAAAGGCTGCGGATGCTGTTCAGCGTCGTTTGTGCGATTTCCTGCACTTCCTGCAGGTCGACATGGAGCGGCGAGTCTTCCGAAACATGTTTGCCCGTCCGCCGCAACAGCGACCCGATGGCCGTCAGCACCTGCCCAAATTCGTCGTGCAGTTCCCGCGAGATGTGCCGCAGCATCGATTCCTGCGTCGAAATCAATTTCTGTGCCAGGTCGCTTCGTTGCGAAGAGAGTTCCTCAACGTGCGCGAAGAGCCTCCGGTTATTGCGTATCAGGTACAGACTGGTAAGCACAATCGCGAACAGAATAACCCCCAGAAATAGATAAAGCTGTCGTTGCACACGGTTGTAAATCTCGGCGATCCGCGAAGCTGCCTCCTCCTCGGCCTCGTTGTTCTGCACCAGCAGCCGCGAAACCGCACTGGTCAGGGCTGCCTGCCGCGGCTGCAGCGTGTCCCGGATCTGTTCTCGCGCGCTGCCCGCCTTGCCGTTCTGCGCCAGCGTGAACATGCGGTCGCTCGTGTCCCAGAACTGGCGCACCGACTGGGACAAGTAGTGCCTCTGTTCGCTCGTCGGGGAGGCCACTGCCAGCGGCGCCTCCAGTTTCAGCGCGTCGTCCAGATCCGTCCGGATCCGGTCGAATTGCGCATTCCAGGCTGCCAGTGGATACGGTTCGCTGGCATCAAGCATGTCGCGCATTGCCAGGCCCAGAGAGTTGAGGTCATTCTGGATTCGCAGCAATTGCAACGAATCCCTTCGGTTGCGGTCGACCAGCTCGCTCTGCAACCGCCGCAGCCCCGCAAACTGCACCGTAATATACGCAGCATAAGCCAGCACGGCTAAAATCGTCACCACGAGACCGAGATACAGGCCGCGCGCCGGACCTGGTTGTGTCCCCGGATTCTTCTCCACGCCTAGAAGGATATACCGGCCCACAGCACGAACCAACTACCGGGCACGCGAGGTCATCTCGCCTCACCAGTGTTTCTCAGGGAATCGAAGTTTCAGAGCTTGCGTGGGACTCCTGTTTTGCGGGAAGGCGCGGCTTCAGCCAGGGCGTAACAACGGCAGAAAAGGTGTCGCGCCACCCTCCCTTTGCGCTGCATCTAATGATGGGCGACGAACCTTCATGCGCGGCGGGCTCGCCTGCCGTCGTATAATGCACACTTCAGGGAAGGAGACACCACCGGTCCATGAAAATCGAACTCGCTCCGTCCATCCTCTCGGCTAACTTCGCGCAACTCGGCAGCGACGCTCAGCAGGCCATCGACGGTGGCGGCACGGTGCTCCATGTGGAC
>OCOJ01034041.1_pt2 | contig 73434 bp, 69 predicted proteins | sample 1539251 | NCBI WGS metagenome assembly OCOJ01 (sample SAMN01911457, study PRJEB22624) | soil metagenome | biome: Soil | place: Malaysia | collected 2012-04-30 | depth RA_metagenome m
CGTCGTAGGCTCGCAAGAGCCGGTGACGAAAGCCTTTCGGCGTTTGCCGAAAGGCGACCCTGCGTCTCGCGCAAGGGAGGCGCAGGGTAGACCCTTCAGCCCCTTAGGGGGCTTCAGGGCAAGGGGCAACGCGCCTGATAACGTCAGGGCAGCAGTAGCACAGACTTGAGTCTGTGCCTTCTCTGGGCGGCAAGATCGTAAGTCCTGCCCCAACGAGCTTTTAGGAAGAGCTGGGCTGAAGCCAGCGCCTACAAAAGCCGGGAGAAAGAACACAGGCTAAAGCCTGTGCTACTGTTCACGGAAAGTGCCACAGAGAATAGACCGCCGGCGGANGCAGCACGGTGGCATCCCGCAGGTAAACCTGCGGGACGTCTACACAAGGAGCTGGGCTAAAGCCCAGCCTCTACATGCGGCCTCGTTAGGCAAGGGTGAAAAGGTGGGGTAAGAGCCCACCGTCCCGGTAGTAATACCGNAGGAGCACGGAAAACCCCGCGTGGTGCAAGGCCAAATAGGAGGGGAGAGCCGGCCCGGCTCGTTGAGCGCCCCTCATGTAGCAGGCGGCTTTTAGCCGCCGCTGCAAGAGAACGCGCTCCCTTTGTGGTGGCAACTGCCTGCGTTTGGCAGGCAAGCCGTCGCGAAAGAGCAACCCTCGGGTAGGCTGCTCGATCCCGGTGGTGACACCGGGACTAGAGGAATGATCACCGCGGCATGCCATCCGTCCCCGGATGACAGGCTGCACAGAATCCGGCTTACAGGCTCGCCCGCCATAATCCTTTTGTTTTGTTAGCTTTAACTTGACTTACGTCCGCTTAGCGTCCACTATAGCGTCCAGTTCGCCAGAGGTGGGCGCTAATGGCACGAGTCAACATCACCCGTCAGGTCAAAACCCTTACCGGCTGGAAAAACGTCTCGCTCGACCGTGATGGCCGGGGACGAATCAAATGGGGGCCCGGGGCCGGTCGCTACATCCTTGAGTGGTATGAGGGTGGGCAACGCAGGCGACAGGCTGGCGGAACTACACCCGCGGAAGCCTTGGAAGCTCAGCGCCGGAAACGCCTCGAGCTCGACGCGCGGGAGTCCAACGTAGAGCTCCCGGTTCTAAACAAAGGCGAAGACACGTTCCTGCTTGAATCCTCCCTGACCAATTTCCTCAAAGACATCCGGGCATTCCGCAAACCTCTGACTTACCAGAAATACGAGCACATTCTGGAATTGTTCTGCGAATACGTGGCGCCGAAGGCGGACGCGCGGCAGATCACGACGGACGACGTCAAGAGATTCCTCGCCTGGAGAAAATCAAAAGGCTTTGATCCGGGCACCACGCTCTACACCGACCGGGTCATCCTGCACAACTTTTTCTCCAAGCTGAAGCTCGACAATCCGGTGAAGGAGGTGCCGCGTCTCCCCCGTTTCCGAAAGAAGCCAGTGGCGTACACCGACTCCGAGCTAAAGAAATTTTTCACCGCTTGCGATGCATGGGAGAAGGCATTTTTTGCTTTGGCGCTCTCGAGCGGCTTGCGGCGAGGCGAACTGAAAACACTACATTGGTCAGACCTGGACCTTGCCAGAAAGCGTGTCTACGTTACCGCAAAAGGTGAATACCAATTCACTCCAAAGGACTGGGAAGAACGGAGCGTGCCCCTTACCCGGGAGGTCGCACAACTCATGAAGAAGCACCCCCACGTGGATGGTTGTCCGCTTGTTTTCCCCTCGCCCAACGGCAAGCCGAATTATCGTTTTCTTCATGACCGGTGCAAAGCCGTTGCCAAGCGGGCCGAACTGAATCCCGACCATTGGTACTTGCACCGCTTCCGGGACACCGCCGCCACGCGATGGCTGCGTGCTGGCATCGATGTTCGCACCGTGCAATCCTGGCTCGGCCACGAGTCCCTCGAGACAACACAAAAGTACCTGGAACCCTCAAACGACACAGAACGCCGGCTTGCGCGGATCGCGCTGCCGCTGTAAGACCTGCGGCTAGAGATCTGTTCATCGAAGCCTTCTTCCATTTCCGTTGCCCGCGGGCCGAGGCGGGTAGCTTTGCCTTGCAAGCCACTCTAGGACCTCTTGCTTCCGAAATCGCAGGTTCGTTTGGATGCGGACGTAAGGAATCAAGCCGCGCTGGACGTAGCCATAGATCGTTTTCACATCGATTCTGAGAAGGGCTTCGAGTTCTTTGGCGGTGAGAAGTTCGGGGAGCTGTGCAGTGCTCGTTTGCCCCAATGAATTTGACGTTTGTGCGTGTTGGTCCATGGGGATCTCAATCCGTCTCGCCTCTTCGCTCAAACGCTGTCATGCGTTCGGGCTGCCTCCCGGACTGCGTTGCACCTTCCTCCCGCCGGCTTTCCTGATCAGTGTCTTCCGCGCATTCTAAATTATCGGTTCAATCTTAGGCACTGTGCCCCCGCTGTCAAATTAGGCATAAGTGCCGTATCGCCTCTAAATTCTGATGCGTAACACGGATCCCCGGCTCTGCCACCTGAAATCTCGTAGGAGGCTGAGAGCTGTATCGTCGCCTCAGAGAGTAATGGAGGAACCGTTCGTCTGTTCTGTCGAGGCGGTTTTTTTGCCAATTCGGTGTTTCATGGCTAACATTCGGCACTTTTTGATCACAAAGGGCAGCGCTGCGGGAACCGAGGCGATTCAAGCCGTCCTTGCAGACACAGAACCACAGTCGTCACCGAGGGCGTAATCAACGGTCTCCCCCAGTCGCACTTTCAGTTCTCTTAGCCAACTCTGCGGACTTAGGCCGTGAATGAGCCGGCCCAAAAAACCGAGCCGCTGCGCCACGTTGCCTCTGTTGTGGCGAATGTCCTCCCTCGCGGTCCGCCCATAGATGGTTAGAAACTCTGTCATGTTGCCGGGCTTCGAGAAGAGGTAAGTGGCGTGACCCAGCTGAGGCGTCTCTGCGATCACCGCCCTCTCAAGATCGAAGATATATTCCGACTGAAACAGGTACAGACGACGAGCGCGCTTCGAGAGTTGCTTGTAATAGAAAGCGTCGTAGTCCGGCTTCCACGTAATTAGCGATATATCGAAATCGGCCGGGATTCCCAACTCGGCGCAGAGCTTTTGTAGGTCGGCTCTCTCAACAGGTGCGGATTCGATGCGGATGCGAATCAGGTCAAGGGCTTCGGAAAATTCACCGAAGCGATGGTGGGTCTTACGAGCCTCGGCGACCTGTTCAGCAATGCTTGAGGGCAGTGCGACTTCGATGCGGCTCGGAAGCGCGGTCTCCCACTGCGCCAGATGCCATGCCCCGGCGCGCTGTTGATATTTGCCGCTCTGAATGAAGGTCGCCTTGAGGCCGATCTTAGTACCCAGAAGATGCTTCCACTGATTCCAACTTGAATCCCAGAGCAACGGTAACGATGTTTGGTCGAAGAGTACTTCCAGTTTTCGGCGAGAATCTCGGTAGATTGCGCGGTCATTGTAATAAACAACCTTTCGCAATGCTGCTCGGAAGTGTTTGAACTTCTGCTCAGGCAGAAACGAAAGGATGCGAGAGGCGTAAAATGTCGAGCCGTCGCGTGAGATATCACCTGCAACTAGCAGGGAACCAAATCCGCCATAGGGGAAGAGTGCAGGCGCTGTTGGATCATTTAGGAGAGCGTCGTAGCAAGCGCGCAGTTCTGGACGCGCGAGGACGTTGAAGGCGCGCTCTAACGCACGAAGGTCGCCAGTTGGCGCGTGGGTTGTGCGGAGTTCGAGTGTGCGAAGTTTGAAGGCGAGCCGCAACTCCGAGGGCGACACCTTCGAATTGACGCGCAGGAGTTCGTAGAATGACGACTGCCGGTCCCACCCACGGCGGCGATTGCCCACATAAAAGTAATCCCTCAGTGCCTCACAACGAAGGTTAATGGCCGAAATTCCCAACTGAGAGTCAGGAACTTCAGCGGAAACGAAGAGGTTATTCCGCTTATCTTTTCGGGGCTGTGTCGCGTAACCGATCTCGGCCTGAAAAACGTCCCACCTTCTCTCCTCAGGATTAGTCTTACGAATGTAGGTTTGTGTGCCCGCGTCGACGGCTTCATGCTCCAAAGGGAAAAGCAATTCGTCACCGGCGCGAATAAAAGACGCCACGAAATTCGACACCAAGATGGAAGTGCCATCAGCAAAAAGGCACTCTGCCTTCGCGCCCGTTGGATTTGTCTTAACGACTTTCCGCTGGCACACGTTGGGTAGTGCGTCTGCTTTGACTGAACCGGCGGCACCCATTTCGCCGGGGACTCTAGCACCCCTGGAAGGCCATGCCAAATAAGTGGGCCATTCTCATTCAAGCCCTTGGATTACCACAACTTAGGGGGAGGCTAGAAATGGCTTGAAGGGCCTCCGAAATTAGCCTGAAGGTCGCGGTTTCATGTACCCGTCCAGGAAATCCGAGCGGAAACGACAGGCGAGAACCAATGATCCGGCGGGCTTTCGAGCTTGCGAAAGTGGTCACTCAGATGCGTATACGAGTAACTCAGCGAGACATCGACGAAGGTGTGCAAAGTAATTGCTTTCACTGCCCGGTTGCCCGTGCCGTCAAGCGTGTGCTCAAGGCAACTGAGGTCTGGGTCCGCGAAATCATTATCGTCACGAAGGCAGGCTCACGGCAGACTTACGTGACGCCAACAGCAGCGGTAGACTTCATCGAACGGTTCGACTCGGCGATGCTTGAGTTTGAATCCCCAGAACCCTTCAGCTTCACTCTCGATGAACGTGGGAGAGCAACTCTCGGCCGAAACCGAGCGAGTGAGGGCTGATAAGGTGTAGCAAAATACTCGATTGTATCGTATATTATGCATATGTGGATAACGCGTGACGTAGAACCCAGGCTGCAGCGATCTGCACGAACCCGCCCGGTGGTCGTGCTCACCGGGGCCCGCCAGACCGGCAAAACCTCTACGCTTCTACGACTGTTTCCGAATTATGGTTTTGTCTCCCTTGATCTACCGACCGAAGCGGAACAGGCCGAAAAAGAACCGGACAACTTTCTTGGTCGCCACCCGTCGCCGACGATCATTGATGAAGTGCAATACGCGCCAGGCTTATTCCGACATCTCAAGGTAGCCGTGGACGCTAGTCGCTCACGCAACGGGCAGTTCCTGCTCACTGGTTCACAGAAATTTACCTTAATGAAAAGCGTCTCGGAATCCTTGGCCGGGCGGGCGGACATTGCGGAACTAGAAACTCTTTCGTTTGCCGAGATTAGTGCTGCCTTGCCGCAAACCGCGCTTGAGACGGCCATCGTCCGGGGAGGGTTCCCCGAGTTGCATGCCAATCCTGACATCGACCATGTGGCGTTCTACAACTCCTATCTGGCCACCTACCTGGAACGCGATGTGCGATCACTGGCCAACGTTGGCAATCTGCGGGACTTCGAGCGCTTTTTGCGCGCCTGTGCCCTGCGTTCTGCCAACTTGCTGAACAAGGCTGATCTAGCGCGTGACGTGGGCATCGCTCCTTCCACAGCTAACCATTGGCTGTCCACGCTGGAGGCCTCGGGGCAGGTCGTCCTGCTTGAGCCTTGGTTCTCGAACCGCACCAAGTCCATTGTCAAGAGCCCGAAACTCTATCTGGCCGACACCGGACTCCTTTGCGCATTATTGAATATCCGTTCCGAAGAAGCCCTCCGTCAGTCACCAACTGCGGGCGCGATCTGGGAAACATTTGTTTTCGCTCAACTACGTAGTCGTGAACGTCGAGCCGGACGCGCGGGCAGTCTGTTCTTTTGGCGTGATCGCACACGCGAGGTGGACTTCGTGGTTGATGTTGGAGGACGGTTGGAACTCTTCGAGGCGAAGTGGACCGAATTGCCGACGGAGAGTGACGCGGTGAATCTCAGTTTTGTTCGGCAAGCCGTGGGAAGAGCGAGGGTCACCACCGGGGCCGTCGTCTCTCGCACTCGGAACACCTTTCCACTCGTCAATGGATTCCGGGCCCTGCCGGTGTCTGAACTGGGATGAGTCGGGGGCCTTTGGCCGCTTTCGATGGAACAAGCAAAACGAATTTCGGACGTTCGCATTCACACGGGTCTGCCCTTTGAACTGATCCCGCAGTCCTAAGCGCCTTCTGCTGCAAACACTCATTACATCCAATACATCCCCGGGATTCGACACGAGGGAGGCTGCCATGCGTCTTGCCGGACGTGAGCGTTTGGGGTTCTACCCTCTTCCAATCCCAGAGGCGGAGCGGATCCGTAGATTCTTGGCATTCACGGACAAGCAATGCTGCGCACTCGACCCTTGCGTCGGGGATGGTGCTGCGTTCGCTGCAATCGCCTCTGACAAAAGGGTCTTGCAGTACGGCGTTGAACTGGACGCTGGCCGGGCCCAACAGGCGCGTACTAAAGGAATAGAGGTGATCCACGGGAACTGCTTTGACGTACAGTGCCCCGTGGAATCCTTCTCATTGATCTACTTGAATCCACCATACGACTTCGAGATCAGCGAAGAGAAATCGCAGCGAATGGAGAAGCTCTTCTTGGAGCATGTATGGCGATGGCTCAAACCTGGGGGCATTCTGGCGCTTGTCGTGCCTGCCAAGCGAGTTGCCGATTGCACGGTCCTGCTTTCAAGGAATTTCCGAGACGCACGTGTTTATCGGCTCACGGAACCTGAAAGTATCCGCTACGGTCAAGTTGTGGTGTTCGGAGTACGCCGCACTAGACAGGAAAGAGACCGGCTGCGAGATGCAGAAATAATTCAGACTCAACTCTGGCTTGCGTCGGTCGAGAGAGAAGTCCAAAAACTTTCGCCGCTACCGCCGGAACCTGACCACCTGTACACTGCGCCCCCGGGCGGCCCCGTGCGTTTGGTTCACCGTGGGCTTCCCTTAGACCAAATAGAAGACCTATTGCCGAAATCGTCCGCGTATCGCCAAGCTGCAGCGGTGCTTTTCGCACAGCAGGCAGATGTGACGGGCCGCCCGCTGACGCCTCTGCACGGCGGGCATGTTGGCCTGCTCTGCACGGCCGGAATGCTCAACGGCATCTTCGGGAATGGAAAGTCGCGACACATCGCACACTGGCAGTCGCTCAAGCTGGTGGATAAATCGGAAGAAGAGGAAGACGGAAAGACAGTCATTCGAGAGAAAGAACGGTTCTCGAACGAACTGACGTTGGTCTTCTGCACAGGGGAGATTGCCAGCCTGAAGTAACTCGTTGCCAGAGAAAGGAAACAAAACCATGGGTGACAGGTGTTACTCAACGCTTGTTTGTGCCGAGCGAGACAAGGATGTTTTCGAGAAAATGGGCTATAGGCTTGAAGAATCGAAAGCAATGTCCGTGGATGGAAAAGAAATCTCAGGTGCCGTCGTAATGGTGGACGAGCAGGCCAACTATGGACACTATGACGAGCTGACGGGATTGACAGGCATTCCTTTCCTGGTTTGNCGGCAGCTCGTGTCCGGGTGCCTACGGCGATCACCTGATCGTATCGGATGGCAAGAAGTGGCATCACTCCGAGGCTCTGCATGAAAGCAACTACCCTGCTGTCCGGGTCGAGTATGGCGGGATGATCCGGGGCTCAGAGTTGGATGACGCACGGAAATACTGGGCCGTGTATTCAATGGCGGTGGCCGCGATCAAAAGAGCTGCGTTGCACAGGGCTTCTCCCAAGGTGAACGAGATCAGTTCTTCCAAGCAGAATTCCTGCCGCGCTTCCACGAAGTGAAATAGCCCCCCATTCCTTAAGAGTCGTTTCCCAAGAAAACATCGATGTTACGAGTTATTTCCAAACCCCAATTGGGAGTATGAATTCGACGTATCTATTGGCTGGAGGACGCGGAAATGCAGAACGCACACGAGCGCTTTGGAACGCTGGAATTCATCAAACACACGAAGGACACTACTACCCGCGTCCGGGTTTACATTGACTGCATCGTCCTGGAAACCGCAAAAGATCAACGAGGTCAGGCTGCCGCCCACTTGGTGTCTATGATCGGTGGGGATGCCGAAATCGGTGCCCTGTGGGCAGCAGTGACCGAGAGTGCGGTGTTCCATATTCAACTCCCCGGGGGCACGCCCATCGCTGCCTCTCTTGGTCTCGAGGCCCAATGCTTTCGCGGGAGCGTGGCGGTTTCAAGTAGGAAGCGTCCAGCCCGGCACTTGGTGGCTGTGTCTGCCGAGTTAGCCAAGACGAAACCTGGTGCCGACCGTGAAGGCGCCCGGACTATTCTGTGCGACGACGATCCGGTGTTCGTGCTTTATCGCCTTGCCTCCCGGTATGGCCTTCCAGTGGTGCCGGAGTGGGCTCCGTGGTTTATGCGCGAGCTCAATCAACGAAAGGCAATCCGGCCCTTGATCGGACTGGGATGCTCACCGGTGCTGGTGAGCGGAACTAAAGCTACGTTTCTCAAGTGCATCGGCAAGGCTTTAAGAGAAGGCTTGATTCACATTCCGAAAGAAAACGGCTCGATCACTTGGAAGTTGCCGAGGAATTTCCTGGCGTCGTCGGCTCCGGAAGTAGAACTGAGTGTGCGTGCCGCTACTTAATACGACTGTGCAAAGACTTGTGGGAAAGCCGAACAAGGAGGGTGTTGTGCGAGTCGTTCTCAAAGTGTGGAGCAGCAATCCCGATTGCAGTGCGGGATGCGATTACGCGGTCGTGGAAATCGGTGAGGAGTTCTCAAAGCTCGCTCTACGACGAATCAATGTCCTGTGTGAGCAAAAGGCCGTCGATCCTTCCGTGTACGAGACGTATTACTGGGACTTCTCGGCGCAGTATTTCAGTCCTTGGGCCAATCGTGCCAGCCAGCCGAGCGAAGTCCAGGAGTCAGGCCTCGAGTTGGAGGAAACGCTCGAAGACCTCGAAGTTGACAGGCGGGAGGTAGTAACTGCGCCAGCCGACTTTCGGGTTCTGGACAGTCAAATTGCAGCCGTAGAGTGCGCCCAGATGATCGTGCGTGAGAGGAGCATCGCATTCAACGCGCTCCTAAGGCACACCGACATCTACGTAACGACTGCTGAGATTCCGAAACAAATTCTTGAATCCGTCCTGACAACCGCTGCCGCATGAGCTTGTTCGTCCCTCCTTCTTTATCACGCACAATTCTCTGCTTTGGCTGAACCAACCATGAGGAAAAGACCATGCAACTACCGAAGGACATCGACTCGATCGCGACATATTTGCGTGCGTGGGCCCCCGAGCTGGGTGAGCGGATTGTTCGGACCTATCCGCCACTGCACGGCTTCGACGACGCAGCGTCACCGCTGATCGGGCAACTCCTCCGCAAGCCGTTTCCTGCACAAACGCTCGCCATGATGGGCGTGGTAAAGCGCTGGAATGAAGCACGGGGAGCAGCGGTAATCGCAGAGTGCGGGACGGGCAAGACGCTAATCTCCCTTGGCGCAGTCCACGTACACAGTGACCGCAAGCCCTTTACGGCCCTGGCCATGGTTCCTCCCCAGTTGGTTGAGAAGTGGGCGCGAGAAGCATTTCAGACTCTGCCGCGCGTGCGCGTTTTCTTCATCGACGGTCTTCGAACTCCGACGAGTTCCGTTGGCAATGTGGGCGTCAACGAAGTCAGGCTACGCCGCGGCCGCATCATCCGGGAAGGGTTGCGCACGACACTCACGGAGTTGCGCCAGCGGGGGACGGCGCACACTGCTCGCCAGCGTTGGGATTCCATCTGTGGATTCTCAGCTCTGTTCATCGTGGGGCGTGACCGGGGGAAGCTCAGCTACTTCTGGCGACACGCGTACGGACTGGCACACTGCGGCCGGTACGAAGGCTCCGTCGTGAACGCGGACACAGGCTGCCCGATCTACCTGGGAGAGGATGGACAGCGACTGCTCTCCGTGGATTTCAAGAAGGCAAAGCTGAGCGAAATTCTAGGCCGACAGAACGGTGACGAGGCCGCCAAATCTCGGCGCGAGTTGTACAGCGCGTTGTGGCAGGCGGACGGAAAGAAAATCCGACGTTTCGCTCCAGTGGATTTCATCGGCCGATACATGCCGGATTTCTTCGACTACGCCATTGCGGATGAGGTGCACGAGTTGAAAGGAGATACTGCCCAGGGAAACGCGCTCGGGACGCTGGCAGGATGTGCGCAACGTACTGTCGTCCTGACCGGGACGCTGCTTGGAGGCTACGCCGATGAGGTGTTCAACATCCTTTTCCGCATGCATCCGGCGANGGATGGTTCAGGATGGGTTCGAGTACGGGGAAGCCGGGGTGCGATCATTCACGGAAACCTACGGGCTGCTCGAAAAGATCACCGTCATCGAGCCGGAGGATAACTCTTGCTCGGAAGCGCGCGTAACGAAACGCGTTCGGCGCCGGCCGGGAGCTTCGCCACTCCTGTTTGGCCATTTTCTGATGAGTCTGGGAGCGTTCATTTCGCTCGAAGACATTTCGGAAGCGCTGCCGCCCTACCGAGAGGAGGTCGTCAGCGTGGAGCTGGACCCTCCGTTGAAGGAAGCCTACAAGAAACTTGAAGAGGACGTGAAGAAGGCCTTAAAGGAGCACCGCGGCAACCAGTCAGTCGCAAGCGTTGCGCTGAATGCCTTGCTCTTGTATCCAGACCGGCCTTTCCGGCTTGGGAATCTGTATGGGTGGGAATTCAACCCGGAGACGCAGCGGAGAGAGAGATTTCTCATCTCTGAGCCGCTGGACCTGAACGAGGAACACGTCTATGCCAAAGAGCGCCGCTTAATCGAAGAAGTGAAAGCAGAGCTGGCGCGCGGGCGCCGATGCCAGATCTACGCGGTCTACACGCAAAAACGGGATGTTACTCGAAGACTGGAAAGCATCCTCTTGAATGAGGGAATCCGGGTCGCAGTCCTCACTACAGATGTGCCGCCAGAGTCGCGAGAGGGCTGGTATGAGCGCCAGCTGCGCAGCGGCGTGCAGGCAGTCATCTGTCATCCAAAATTGGTGCAAACCGGACTCGACCTAATCGAGTTTCCAACGATTCTTTTCTACGAGACTGGGTATTCCATCTACGTGCTTCGACAGGCGAGCCGGAGAAGCTGGAGGATCGGCCAGCGCCTTCCCGTGAAGGTGAAGTTCCTCCACTACGCGGAAACCATGCAGGAGAGCTGTCTGCGACTGATGGGGAAGAAGCTACTGGTCTCGCTGGCCATGGAGGGAAAGTTTTCTTCAGAAGGACTGCAAGCAATCAACGAGGAAGATGACATCCTCATGGCCATGGCGCGCGAGCTAGTGACGGAGAAAGGGATCGGAGAAAGAGCCGATGCGGTCTGGGCCACACTTCAGAAACAGCAGGAAACCATATTTGGCACACGAGCGAAGGAAGATTCGGAGGCTGTCGCGGAGCAAACCATCTCTGCAATTCAGTTCATCGAGCCGGGTTCGACTCAAGTCGACCAGTGGTCTGCACTGAAGTCACCACTGGAATCACCTGACCGGAAAAATTCCCTGCCATCGACCTCGGCGATGCCAGGCGAGCAACTAACGTTGTTCTGAGTGACTTGGAAACGCGGCGACGCATGCCGAGCCAGACACAATCCAACCAGACAAGAAAAGGAGAGACGTCATGGGCATTCTCGGACTGACACACGACGAGAACGGCGCGGCCCTTGAGAAATTCCCGGTGACGATCAAGGTCGCCATCGGGGAAGGGCCGGCACCCGATGACGAGAATAGTAGTCCACGGGCGCTTTTTCATTTCGTTTTCAAGCGAAAGACCATGCGGGGGCAAATGGTGTATTGGGAACCCGCGCCAGACATCGCAGAAGTCTTCGGTGAGAAACCGACGGAACTGACAGTGATCTTCCTTCATGATGACCCGCGAGAGGTATGTCCATCGGAAAACGCCCTGTGGACGAAAAAGGGCCGCCTATGTCACGGAGAGCTGGTGCAGATCGCCAATGGGAATGCGCCGCGCTACGAAATGCAGGCGATCCGAAGGACAGCCGAGCACCCAGAGGGAGAGTCGTGGCCAGGCAATCACCAGTATGTGGATGGACCGAAGAAAGGGCAGCCAATCGAAGGTTGTGGCGAGGGCTGCCCCGAATTAGAGAGTGGCAAGTGTGGGCCCTCGGCGGATCTTTATTTCATTCTGGAAAGATTCCCCAGCTTAGGCGCGATCTGCCGGTTGCATACGGGGAGCAAGACCTCAGTCCCCAATTTGTCGAACGCCGTGGCGCAACTCCACAGCTGGAACGGGGGCCGATTAAAATGGGTAGAAGCCGTTCTAAAGGTCACGCCGGAGCTTCGCTGGCATCCCGGGAAATACGGAGAGTGGGAAAGCTCCGTTGTCCCCATTCTGAGCCTTGAGATTGGAGGGACAACGTTGAACAGTCTGGGCGCCAAGATGAACGAGCCAGCAAAGCACCTTATCGAAGCGCAGCCAGCTTGCGCTGGTGAACAACGCGGGCCATTTGTCGTGCGGGAAAGCGAAGTGGAACGTGCCCCGGAGATCGCGGATGAGTTCTATCCGCAAAACAAGAATCTTCTGGAGGAGCAGACCGGCACGATCATTCAATCACCAGGGAATGCTGAATTGTGCGCAACAATCTGTGAACTAGCGCGGCTACTCGGCTACCACCCAGTCAAGACAAGGATATTAGTGGGGCAATGGCGGCAAGACCTTGTGGGGCTCGAGAGGAAGCTGCAGCACGAACTCGATGAGGGGCCGCAGATCCCCCCTACCGAGAGCCGTGGTGGAATGCGCCAGGGGCGCCGCAAACGCATAAACGGCCAACCTTTCAGAAAGGTGTCTGGCGGGGAAACCCCAGCGGCTGCACCTTAGTTCACCGCCAGCAACTTCACCATGGTGCCACATGGGAAATACTTCATTCTAAGGCCGGAGTTGAGAATAAATACCCCACAGGAAGGTTGGCCCACTTCGGATCATGGCAACTCTACCCAATGCACTTTCCGCTCAGGGGCGCGGCACTTATGGAGCTGCACACCATATTCACGCTTTCTGGTGCAGACATCTCCTCGGCCGAGCCTAGGTTGCGACCGCGAATATATCTCCACGCTTGGTCGCATTTTTATGGATTGCCCCACAGAGAAGGCGCCGTTTCGCGGCTTCCACCAGCAAGAGATAGGCCCCCGTCGCGACGGCAAGAAAAGCAAAGTATCCCGCGGGCAGAGGCGTGAAGCCGAGTGCGCCTGCGAACGGGCTAAACGGCAAATAGATCCCGATCGCCACAACAGCAAGACAGGACGCCACGAGGGGATTGCTGGGGCGGCTTCGGAGCGGATTTTTCGATGTGCGGATGACGAACAACACCAGTGTCTGGGTGGCCAGCGATTCAACAAACCAACCGGTATGAAACTGCGCTTCGCTGGTGTGGAACAAGTGCAACAACACGTAAAAGGTCAGGAAGTCGAAGATGGAACTGATCGGTCCGATGAACACCATGAAATTGCGGATCAGACTAATATCCCAGTGCTGGGGCTTTCGGAGGTAAGTTTCGTCAACGTTGTCCGTTGGGATAGTGAGCTGGGCCAAGTCGTAAAGTAGGTTGTTCAGCAGGATTTGTGTGGGTAACATCGGCAAGAATCGCAGGAATAGCGAAGCCCCGGCCATGCTGAACATGTTCCCGAAATTCGAACTTGTTCCCATCAGCAGATACTTCATCACGTTACCAAAGGCTTTGCGCCCCTCGATGATGCCGTCATGGAGGACACGCAGGCCAGGCTCAACGAGAATAACGTCAGCAGCCGCACGAGCCACGTCCACGGCGCTCGAGACGGAAATGCCAACATCAGCCGCGTGAAGCGAAGGAGCGTCGTTGATGCCGTCACCGATGAACCCGACTGCGTGGCCGTTGTGCTTGAGAGCCAGGAGGATACGGTTTTTTTGTACTGGAGAGATGCGCGCGAACACGCGCGTCTCCTCGGCGACGTGCGCCAGCGCCGGATCCGTCATCCGCTCCATATCGTCGCCAGTGATGATCTTGCCGGCTTCGACCCCTACCTCCGCACAAACGTGGCCAGTGACGCGGTCGTTGTCTCCGGAGATGACCTTGAGTTCAACCCCATCCTGCTTCAAGGAAGCCAGCGCTTGGGCAGCATCAGCTAAGGGCGCATCGGCAAAGCTCAAAAAACCGGCCAAGATTAGATTGCGCTCGTCCCCAACTGCATAGTTCGGGCGCACTGGAACCTCGACGTAGGCCACCGCAAGCGAGCGAAACCCCTGGCTATTCAGTTCATCGGTAGTCTGGTGAAAGCGCCTGGCAGCGTCCTCGCTGATGGTTTCCGCTTTGCCCTTGAGTTCGTAACCGGAGAGAAGTGGAAAAATCCCTTCAGGGGCTCCTTTGGTGATGAGTACCCGGTGGGATTGCCGCTCCACCACGACCGAGAGCCGTCTCCGCTCGAAATCGAACGGAATTTCGTCGCACTTGGTGTAATCCTCAGTGCCTGGCGGAGACTGATGGAGGATGACCTCGTCGAGTGGGCTGCGGATACCCGTCTCGAACTTACTGTTGAGATAAGCAAGTTCCAGCGTGCGGTGAGATGGATTCCCAAAGGGATCGAGGGTGCGGTCGAGCGACATCGTTCCAGCGGTTAGCGTTCCCGTTTTGTCGCTACAAAGCACATCCAAGCTACCCAGGTTCTCAATAGCGGAGAGATGCTTGACGATGACCTTCTTCCTGGCCATCGCGACGGCACCTTTCGAAAGCGTCACCGACGTAATCATCGGCAGGAACTCGGGTGTCAAGCCGACCGCCAGCGCAACCGCAAACAGGAGAGATTGAAGCGCATCGCGGTGGCGTGCGATGCTGACGACAACCAGGAAGAGAACGAGAAAAAGGACGGTTCGCGCGATGAGTTGGCTAAAGTTTCGCAAGCCTTTATCGAAGGATGTCTCTTCCGGTCTTGCCGTGAGGCGAGCCGCAATATCGCCAAAGGCCGTGCGAGCGCCAGTCGCAACGACCTCCGCGGTTGCCGTCCCGCTGACGATGGATGTGCCCAGAAAGACCATGTTAAGCGCATCCGCTTTGGTCGAGGCGGGTTCTCCGGTCGTTTCCTTTTCGGCGGGGAGCGATTCGCCCGTTAGCGCCGCTTGCTGGACATAGAGATCACGCGCAATCAGAAGGCGGCAGTCTGCGGGAACGAGATCTCCTGCGGAAAGCCGGACGATGTCTCCCGGCACCACGTTACGCCGCTGAATTTCTTTCCACTGCCCGCTGCGCAGGACGGTTGCGGTAGGAGCAACTCGTTCCTGTAGCTGTTTGATTGCCCGTTGAGAACGATAGGTCTGGCTTAAGTCTATCGCCGCGCTGAGCAGAACGATGGTGGCGATGATTCCCGCATCTACCTTATCGCCCAGGAACGCCGATGCGATTGCGGCAATCAGCAGGATCACCACCAACGGATTCTTAAACACGTGCAAGAGATCGGAAAGAATGGAATGACGCTGTGTCGCCGCAGGCTCATTCGGCCCGAACCGGTTGAGCCGTGTCTCAGCCTCTTGCGCGGTCAAGCCGACAATCGCGACGCGGCTTTCATTAGTATCGGGTGGCATGGTGGGCACACTAGGCGGCGAGCCGCCGCGGGTCTTTAAAGAGACGTGCAGTCACGGCCCCGAAGAAGAACCCGCCAACGTGAGCCAGGTAAGCCACTCCACCCGTCTGGACTGCTGCCACCGACCCGACGTTAAAGAGCTGAATGAGAAACCAGACTCCAATCAGAAGCGCGGCCGGGATGAAAGTGACACGCACGAACACGAAGATGAGTAGCAGCACGCGGATCTGATCGCGAGGGTAAGTCACCAGAAATGCGCCCATGACAGCGGCAATTGCCCCGCTCGCACCCAGATTCGGAACGCTGGAACTCGGCATCGCCGCGATCTGCGCCAGCATAGCCACCAGCCCGCCGAGAAGGTAGAACGCGAGATACCGCAACGGGTTCATCGCGTCCTCGATCTCGGGGCCAAAGGCCCACAAGAAGATCATGTTGCCCAGGATGTGCGACCAACTGCCGTGCATGAACATGGCCGTCAGTATGGTGATCCAGTGATGGCCAGCGATGATGTTCGCAGGGATCGCCGACCACTTCAACACGAAGGCATCGCCACCCGTGAGTTCGAGTACGAAAACGACCAAGTTCGCGAGGATGATGCAAATCGTAACAATGGGGAAATGCACCGGGCGCCGAGACGCGTCGGTCAGTGGAATTATGGCCCCCACGCTTTTTCCCTCCGTTTCTCGGGACGCACATCAGTTCAGCCGCGGGGTTTACCGAAGTTTCGACCTGTGACATCGTTCATTCCCGCGGCTGGCCCCAACGGTACACACAAAAATCCTGGCAAAGCGCGCAAGCGCTGCAGGCGTTGATGCGGATGCCCTTCGAGGCCTAGGCCAACTTACTCGCGACGCTGCGCGCGGCGAGAGAAAGCATCAGACGAGCAGTGCCGCTAAACAGCATGCTGATCCCGACCAGCGTGCCAATGATCCAGGGGGCGCTGGTTGGCCACGTTCTCCAAATCATGATTGCGAGGATTAAAGTGACGATCCCGTCGAAGACTAACCAACCTGTCCCTGGGAGGGGGCGGAGTGCGAATCCCAAGATGAACTCCAAGATCGCCTCCAAGAACAGATAAATCGCCAGCGCGATCGTCAACGAAATCAAGCCCGCCACAGGATGCATGAGCAGATACACGCCGATGAAAAGGTAGAGAATCCCGACAAGCAACTCCCAGAGAAAGCCCCCGCCGCTTCGCGCGTGCCAGGAAAACACCAGATGGACGCATCCGCTGAAAACGAGCAGCCAGGCGACCACTATGTTGACGGCGATTCCGGCAGCCAGCGGTGAAGCTATCGCCAGAATCCCCGCCACAATCATAAGCACGCTGAGCCCAATGGACCACCCCACCGACTTCTTCACAAATGTTGCCGCTGAAGTATCGCTCATAGATTTCAGCCTCCATCCTTCGTTTAGCCTGAAGATTTGTGCCAGTGCCCCTACACCCGCCAGCGATTTGCCTGGTCAGACGCCTCCTCGAGGTCTTTCCAGGCCTTGCTGAAGCCCTCGGGCTTGTATCCTTGAGAATCCACGGGGAGAATCCACGGGGTGCATCATACACCGACAAGAATTGGGCATCGACCTGATCGCAGATCAATCGCCGAGGTTCACGATGCAGCCCATTGCGCGGAACAGGACTTCGGGACGGCAACGAGAGATTCCCTTGTAATGAGTACTGCGTTTACCGGGCGTTGCCCACCTTAGCTGAAAATAAATCACAGTGATTCGTGTACGACCCAATTTTTCATGCTGAAGAATGTCAGAGTAGCTGTAGGAATTAAGCGCATATATCAGCAGGACCTGATGGCCGGACCGACTTTGATCTGCCAACATATTCTATGGCATGATTCGTGCGAAGGCTTCAATGTCTGAACGGTCTAAAAAGCTGGCGCGCTTAATTCGAAGGACAAGAGGCCGCCAATCAGAGACAAAGCAAGATAATCATGATGAATTGCTCGACAAGGGCTTTGCGTTTTTGAAAATTGATCTAGAGCGGGAGTTTCACAATCAAATTATCGATGTCAATAGCGAGCCGGGTTGCACTGGCACACTTGGGAGTGCGTTCGCCAACAAAGAGTCGCGCGTGTTCAAAATCGGCGAAGAAGATAAAGGGTTAACAATTGTCTTCAATCCGGAGGAGCGGACAGCAGAGATAAAGGGCAAGGAACCAATCAAATTCTATTACTTCATCCAGGTAAGACTTGCCCAAGATGAAACGACGTGGGGCTACGCGGGCGGTGAAAACAATGCGGCACTCGCGCCTATCAACAGCAAACTAGATACCATTGTTGAAAAAGCATTGTTCGCATTATTTGGAGTTGAGGCTTATTGATCGAGTCAGCGGGGCCTTCGTCGGTTTTCACGCAATAGCCGCAGGCTGGACAGCGGGAGTCGATGTTCTCGCGCGGAGATAGGTCTGGAGAGACTCATCATCAACAGGGAACTACTACCACATGGCGGCGAGCCGACTCCAGCGTAGTTACGTCGCCGGACTCACTTCCTCGGTTTACGCGTGTATCTGTTCTTGCCATCTGTCCAAGTGGTAGCGGCAAATTGTTTGTGAACGTCTGTAAATTCTATGGCCGCATCAGTCTTAGGAGAAGAGCAATCAGACTTAAGTAAGCGATGGAATAGCCAATCCAAGCGATGGCCGTCTCAATCCGCTTCTTTCTCCTATCGTCCATGAAGGCAAGTTACACAAGTCCCTCCTTCTGCGCAAAGAACCCAGGCACCAGGTGTGCCTGGCGGCCCGCCGCTCGTGAAGAAAGTCCCGAAGATAACGCAGGCGATGTAGGCGGCATGAAGCGAAAGAACGCTGGCCGCCATCGCTCGGTACAATTTGGACGCCATGGTTACGTTCCTTGGAAGGAACGCCGAGAAGGCTGCTTATCTTTGGGTGTGCCCTTGGCCCAGCACTTGGTGCAGAGCGTTTTGATAGGATACGGGCACTCGTCCTGGTAATTGGCCTCGCCACATTCCCATTTCGCGCCGCAGCGCGGGCATTCATGCGTGTGAGTGCTGAGCTTGCCCATTTTTCCACGCGTCATCTAAGCCTTAATGCTGAGGACTTGAGAGCTTTGGCTAGCATTCCACTCGAGACCATCGGGCAGCTGAACGTCCAGCCTCCTTGCACTCACGGCAGAGGTGCGTCCAGGGCACTGCTTCCAGACGGGCCTTAGAGATAGGCTGCTTGCAGACCTGACACACTCCGAATGTGCCCTGCCTGATCCGACCGAGTGCTTCTTCTATTGCTCGTAAGAGACGACCGTCTGTTTGGTGCAAGCGGATCTGAAGTTCCGCTTCAGTATCGGCGTTGGCTTGGTCAATTAGATCGCCGTCCAAGCCACCTGCGGCCGGTACCCGGGCGCCAGCGTCGTCCGGGACAGCCGACAACTCACGCTGTTTTTCGATCAGCAGTGCCTTGTATCTTTGCAGATCAGTCGCGCTTGGCACTGGCCCTCCAATCCTAAGCGAGTGACCCTGGTCGGAAGTCTCCCTTGTTGAAGATACGTCTGCCTAAAAAGCTTCCCACCGTTGCTCCACGTCCCTGCTCTTGCAGTGTGGGCAGACAATCCCGCTTTTCTGATGCTCAGAAACAGTCAGGATTTTCGAGAATTCCTTCTTGCGGGCTAGACAAAGAAAATTGTACTGGGGCATAGCTTCCTCCCCATCGCGGACCGCTGTTGCTGAAAATCCTAGACGCCTCTTCTGCTGGCGTCAATCAGGACCCCTGCTCTGTCCAGAATGCCAACGGTCGCCAAAGCTGAGCCAGGTGAGTTCACCAAGCAAAGCGCAAAAACAGTTGCGTTCAGGTTTGTCTCTCCTCATTCTGTCGCAGCCGTAAGAAGTACTGCCAACCGAGTCGCCGACCACCCCAAGATCAGGTGACCGGAACGGACCTCCCTTGCGTGCAACTTGATGTGGCCAGGTCTCAGTCCGGAGGAAGGAATATAATGAGAGCCCTCCTAAGAGGGCGCTTGGGGATATCGTGATCGGAACGGTCGATGGAATACTAGACGGAGCAGCTGACGGTTTCCTGTTCGCCCGGGTATATCAGCTGGCTGGTCAGGGGCATAGCCGAATGAAAACGGGTGTTTGTTGCACAAAGTAGGAGAGCAGACATGGTAGTTCATGAAATGACCGAGAAAGAGTGCCGCGCGCTTCTAGCGCGTGCTGCGATGGGAAGGCTGGGCTGCTCGCTGGATAATCAGCCATACGTGGTGCCGGTTTACCTTGCATACGAGCCTGATTACATCTACGTTTTCTCTACGTTCGGGCAAAAAGTCGAGTGGATGCGCGCCAATCCTAAGGTCTGTATAGAGATCGATGAAATCACGAACGAGTCTCAGTGGGCGAGCGTGGTCGCCAACGGCCGTTTCCAGGAATTGAACGAGCCCCGATACGCCGCGGAGCGCGCGCACGCGCGCGAACTATTAGAGAAGCGGTACCAGTGGTGGCTGAACGCGCTAGCGGAGCGCCGCATGAAGTCAACCGATGACTTGTTGATTGCAACGCTCTTTTTCTGCGTTCGAATTGATTCGATGACCGGCCTCTGCGGACGGGCCAGCGGCGAAGCGGCCAGTGCCTAGCCCCCACAGCAATAGACGTTCCGACCGGGGCATCAGTTCGCTTCCCGCATTGCACGGCCGCCTTTTCCTACGCAGTTCTGGGGCGGTAGAGTCGCCTGGCGCAACCATCGAACCTGTGAACTCGAACGTGTGAACTCGTACCCGTGGAACACCGAGGCACCAAGCGGCAGAAGCAGAGTAAGACCAGAATTTCTCCGGCGCGTGCTGCAGGCGCCAAGCAATTGCCGTTCGTGAAGGCGCTGCGAGCGCGTGATAAAATTTGGACGGCCGAAGGAGATTGCCGGTGACTTCACGATCGGCCAACCCGTCTGCAACACCCGGCATTGAACCGGCGCATGACCTTCTGCGCCAGCGCCGCCATCCGCTCGATGTCTTTTCTTCGCCGCGAACCGTGGCGGTCATTGGCGCGACGGAACGGCCCGCCAGCGTCGGGCGTACTGTTCTCTGGAATTTGATCAGCAATCCATTTGGCGGGACTGTCTTCCCAGTGAATCCGCATCGCGAAAGCGTGCTGGGGATCAAGGCTTATCCCAACCTCGCAGCCGTTCCTGGAGAAATCGAACTGGCGGTGATCCTTACGCCGGCGCGGAGCGTGCCTGCCGTGGTGGCCGAGTGCGCCGACGCCGGAGTAAAGGGAGCAGTCATCATCTCGGCAGGTTTCCGGGAAATCGGAGCGGCCGGCGCGAAACTGGAAGAGGAGATTCTCGCTGAAGCGCGCCGCGGCCGGATGCGCGTCATCGGACCCAATTGTCTGGGAGTCATGATTCCGCCGACCGGACTCAATGCCACGTTCGCCAGAGGCATTGCCTCGTCCGGGAGCGTTGCGTTCATCAGCCAGAGTGGGGCCCTTTGCACCGCCATTCTGGACTGGAGCCAGCGTGAGCATGTGGGCTTCAGCGCGTTTATCTCTACCGGGTCGATGTTGGATGTCGGCTGGGGCGACTTGATTGATTACCTCGGCAATGACCCACGGACGCAAAGTATCTTGCTTTACATGGAATCCATCGGCGACGCTCGGGCGTTCCTGTCAGCGGCGCGCGCGGTGGCTCTATCCAAACCGATCATCGTAATTAAGGTTGGACAGTCTGAGGCAGCCTCGCGCGCCGCAGCCTCGCATACTGGCGCGCTGACCGGGAGTGATCGCGTGCTCGATGCGGCTTTCCGGCGCTGTGGCGTGTTGCGCGTGAAGAGTATCTCCGATCTTTTCTACATGGCCGATGTCCTTGGCAAGCAGCCACGGCCAAAGGGCTCGCGGCTCACGATTCTGACCAACGCTGGCGGACCGGGAGTTCTGGCCACCGATGCCCTCATCGCTAACGGCGGGGAGCTTGCGGTTCTTTCCGAGAATTCGCGGCAAGCACTCGATGAGCTCCTTCCAACGCATTGGAGTCACGGGAATCCAATCGACATCCTAGGTGATGCCGATCCCGAACGATACGCTGGCGCGCTCGAAATCACGGCCCGAGACACGAATAGCGACGGTCTGCTGGTTATCCTTGCGCCACAAGGAATGACGGATCCGTCCTCGGTGGCCGAGCGGGTCAAAGCTCATGCGCGGCTGGAGGGAAAACCGATCCTGGCCTGTTGGATGGGCGGGGCAAGTGTTGAGCCAGGAAGGGCCATCCTCAGTGCCTCTGGGATTCCCACGTTTGCTTATCCGGACACGGCCGTCCGCGCATTCGATTACATGAGGCGGTACGCACATAACTTACGGGGTCTCTACGAAACTCCCGCGCTGGCGGAGGATCAAGTTGCCAGCTCTTCGTTACAGTCGAAAGCACAGGCCGCAATTGAGCGCGCCCGGAAGGGCGGACGGACTCTGCTCACCGAGGCCGAATCGAAACAGATTCTGGAGCTCTATGGCATTCCCACTGTGCAGACCCGCATCGCGCGGAGTGAAGCCGAAGCCTTGAAGCTCGCGAGAGAAATCGGCTACCCCGTGGTTCTCAAACTTCACTCGGAGACCATCGCGCACAAGACGGATGTCGGCGGCGTGAAACTAGACCTTCGCGACGACAATTCCGTGCAAAACGCGTATCGGGCAATAGAATTCTCCGTCGCCGAGAAGGCAGGCCCGGAAAACTTCCAAGGCGTGACCGTCCAGCCGATGGTGCGGACGGAGGGTTACGAGCTTATCCTTGGCGGCAGCGCGGACTCACAGTTGGGTCCGGTACTCCTGTTCGGTTCTGGGGGACAACTGGTGGAAGTCTATCGGGACCATACCCTAGCGCTGCCGCCACTGACCACGACGCTGGCCGAACGGGCCATGGAACAAACCCGTATCCTGGCAGCGCTCAAAGGCGTCCGTGGACGCCCGCCCGTGAATCTGAAGGAACTCGCAAACTTGTTGGTGCGCTTCAGTCAGCTCGTGCTTGAGCAACGATGGATCAAAGAAATCGACATCAACCCTCTGCTGGCCTCGCCGGACCGTTTACTGGCATTGGATGCGCGGATGGTGCTCTATGCACCTGAGGTGACAGAGGAGCAGTTGCCTCGGCCGAGCATCCGTCCCTACCCGGTGCAATACGTTTCAGCTTGGACCATGAAAGATGGTACCGGAGTGACGATCCGACCCATCCGTCCGGAGGACGAGCCACTGATCGTGAACTTCCACGAAACACTGTCCGAACGTAGTGTTTACCTGCGGTACTTCCAGCAGATGAAGCTGAGCCAGCGCGTGGCGCACGAGCGGCTGATTCGCATTTGCTTCCCCGATTACGACCGCGAGATCGCTTTAGTCGCCGAATACAAAGACCCCAAGACTGACGCGAACTCAATTACTGCCGTCGGCAGGCTAAGTAAGGTCCCATGGACCGGCGAGGCGGAAATGGTCGTCGTGGTGAGCGACGAGTTCCACAACCGCGGCCTTGGGACGGAACTCATTCGCGAGTTGCTTGCGATCGGTCGGCAGGAAGGGCTTCTCCACATCACGGCCGAATTCCTCGCTGAGAATTCAGCCATGCAACATCTTTGCCAGAAACTAGGTTTCCGCCTGCAGCGCGGCGCGGACGAGTCCGTTATCTGTGCGGTGATTGATCTCGAAGCCAGAGATCAGGCTGCGGTGCTCGAAGCTGGCTGATCGGGACTGCGAATCAGTCCCGAACCGAGCATCCCCGCGATTGTGCCGCCACACAGGTCGACCGCGGCCTAACTAAGGTCGAGGCGGGTATTCCACCAGGTAGAAATATGCTGCGGCGGTCTCCTCCTCGGTGAAATAAGGCATTGGCGGCATCCTCACCCCTCCCATCATCATCATGCCCGAGGAGCCGTATTGCACTTGGTGGATTACGCCGCTCAGTGATTGGTCATTGGGGAAGCTGGCCAGGGACGGAATGATTCCCTGCATCATGGCCATGTGGCCTCCGCCCGGGCCCGTGGCGTCGTGGCAGATGTGGCACGTTCCCTTGACCAAGTGCTCTCCGACTCTCGCAGCGGATTCGGGGACTAGACGACTCGCCGACCGGGTGGTCGGTACGCCAGCCAGCTTCTGCAGATAACCGAGTAAGGCTTCGACCTCGTCCCCGCGCAGATGCTCGAACGGAGGCATCTTCTCCCCGCCCTTTTGCAGCCGCTCGAGCAGTTGGGTCCTGGCTTCTTCGCCCAGCTCTTTGGCCATCTCTTCGTCAATGGGAGTTCCTCTGGCATTCATGCGCTTTTCGATGAGCGCCGCGGAAGTGCCCTGCACCGGACCGATCAGTGAATTGATCTCCGGAGGTGCACCCTTGCCGTCGGGCGCGTGACAGGACTGACAATTCAGGCGGTAGAGATCCGCTCCGGCTAGCGTGAAGGATTCTTCCATTATCTGCGACGCTTGCTGCGGGCTCGAGCGCAGCAGCGAAAGGAATCGCTTCATGACGGAGGTCAGGTCGTTGCGACTTCCAGGAGCATTCCCGTTCATTTCCGGCTCCCGGCGGCGCGTGGGTGGGATCGGGCCGAGCCCTCCCATCTCTCCAGCGCGCGTGTCGGAAACGGCGAGTCCAAGCCGCTTGAGCCAACTGGGTCCCCGCACCGGGGTGACATTGTGCGTCCGGGCTTCTGCAGTTGCTGACTTCTCTGAAACGGCCCCAGGTGGCGTCTCACCCGATTTGTTCTTCGTGCAGCCAAGCAAGGAGCAAGCAAGGATGATTGCCAGCAGCCCGACATCCCGCTTCATAGGCCGACCCCTTCTGTACGGATCTGAATCATCCGCTGGGTGCTTCGAGTCGTCGACCAAGCTAACAGTCATTCGGCCCTCCAGCGCCGATTCTCGGACAAATCGTCCAAACTACAAACGAAGAGCGCGAAGTCTCAGTGCATTGCTGACAACCGATACGGAGCTAAAGCTCATGGCCGCTGCCGCAATCATCGGGCTAAGCAACAGGCCAAAAATTGGATAGAGGGCACCCGCCGCGATCGGGACCCCAAAAGAGTTATAAACAAAGGCAAAAAAGAGGTTTTCCTTTATATTGCGCATCGTGGCCCGGCTCAAGAAGCGTGCGCGGACGATGCCTCGCAAATCCCCTTTCACAAGCGTAACGCCGGCACTTTCCATCGCAACATCTGTTCCGGTGCCCATGGCGATGCCCACCTGCGCTTGCGCCAGCGCTGGAGCATCATTGATACCGTCGCCTGCCATGGCCACAAAGTGCCCTTCTCCCTGAAGCTTTTTCACTGCGCTGGCCTTGTCTTCCGGCAGCACCTCGGCAATTACCTGATCGATGTTTAGCTTTTTCGCCACCGCTTGCGCGGTTGTGTGGCTGTCGCCAGTCAGCATCACGACACGAATCCCGTCGTCATGAAGCTGGCGGATGGCCTCCGGGGTCGTTTCCTTGATTGGATCCGCCACGCCAATCAGACCCGCGGGGCTGCCGTCCACGACGACAAACATTACGGTTTGCCCGTCGGCCCTCATTGCCTCAGCCCGCTGCAGCAAGCCATCTGAATTTACATGCAACTCCTCGAGCAATTTGCGGTTCCCAAGGGCGACCAATTTGCCGTCCACGCGGCCCTTCACTCCTCGTCCTGTTACGGACTCGAATTCCTCGGCAGAGGTAAGTTGTATCCTTCTGCCTCCGGCGCCGGCGACGATCGCCGCGGCTAGCGGGTGTTCGCTGCCGCGTTCGAGGCTGGCCGCAAGGCGAAGGAGCCAATCCTCTTCGAAATTATCGGTTGTTTCGACGGCTATGAGTTTTGGCCTGCCTTCCGTGAGCGTACCGGTCTTATCCACGACGAGCGTGTCCACCTTCCGCATGTGCTCGATGGCTTCGGCATTCTTGAACAAGACTCCGACGCTAGCGCCCTTCCCAGTCGCCACCATGATGGACATGGGTGTGGCGAGACCAAGCGCGCATGGGCAGGCAATGATCAGAACGGCAACGGCATTGATCAACGCGTGGGCCATACGGGGATTCGGGCCCCAGATCGCCCAGACGATGAAGGTTAGGACGGCGATCCCAACAACGATCGGCACGAAATAACCGGCAACCCTATCAGCAAGCTTTTGGATAGGAGCGCGGCTGCGCTGAGCTTCCGCGACCATTCGCACGATCTGCGCTAACAGTGTTTCGCTCCCGACGCGTTCTGCGCGCATCACGAGAGAGCCCGTGCCATTCACGGTAGCTCCCGTCACGCGGGCGCCCGGGTCTTTTTCAACCGGAATGGGCTCGCCGGTGATCATCGATTCATCGATGCTGCTTCGTCCTTCCAGCACGACCCCGTCAACAGGAACCTTCTCGCCCGGACGAATGCGCAGTTTGTCACCCGGCTTCACCTGATCGAGAGGGACGTCAGCCTCTGTCCCATCCTCCTGAATGCGTCTTGCCGTTTTTGGTGCCAATCCCAGCAGCGCTTTGATCGCCGCGCCGGTCCGGCTTCGCGCGCGGAGTTCCATCACTTGGCCCAAAAGTACGAGCGTCGTGATCACTGCGGCAGCTTCAAAGTAGACAGCAACGGCGCCAGCCTCGTCTCGAAAGGATGCAGGAAAGATTTCGGGGAACAGCGCGGCAACCAAACTGTAGAGATACGCCACACCTATGCCCAGTCCGATCAGCGTGAACATATTGAGGGAGCGGTTGACCACCGACCGCCATCCGCGCACGAAGAATGGCCATCCCGCCCAAAGCACGACCGGCGTAGAAACCAACAACTCAAACCACGTCCAAAAATGCTCTGATGCCCAAGTCCCTAGCGGATTTCCGGGAATGTATTTGCCCATTGCGGAACCCAGCACCGGGATCGTCAAGGTGACCGCCGCCCAAAAACGGCGGGTCATGTCCTTAAGTTCCGGGTTTTCTTCCCCCCCGGCAGCAATCGTCTTCGGTTCCAGCGCCATACCGCAGATCGGACAGGCTCCTGGTTCTGAACGTACGATCTCGGGATGCATCGGACAAACATACTCGGTCTTCGCTGCTGAAGTGCTCGCAGTGAGGAGCTCAAGCGTCATACCGCATTTCAGGCAGGAACCGGGGTCGGGCCGAAGTACCTCGGGGTGCATCGGGCATGTGTATTGCCCACTGGTTCCGGTCGTCTCCTTCGGCTGGGATTCGGCTGCCGTATGTCCGGCGTACTTTTCCGGTTCCGCGCGGAATTTCTCAAGGCATCGCAAGCTGCAAAAGTAGAAGGTTTTCCCCGCGTGCACTTCCTGGGCGTGCGCCGCAGCAGGTTCAATCGTCATCCCGCACACGGGATCCTTCACCGCATTGGGGCCTGAATCCCGAGTCGCACTCTTGACGTGAGATTCCTTCGACTGGAGGTCGCTCATGTTCATCCCCCTTCACTTGCCTTTTCCCCGATGGGGGGAGAAGCAACAGGAAATGACAACGAATTGAGCAACTGAACTGCAGTATCGGAGGTTGCTGCCCAAAGCAGTTGTCTCAACCCCGAGGTTCTCTCGTTGTCAGGCCGCGCCGTTCTTCTCCGAACTTGGCTGACAGCAAGGTGCTCTCAGGCCTTCGCATTCACGGCTAGGACCCCGCCAACCACTCCCAGCGCTCCAGCTAATAGCCCACCCATCCCAACGAAGACGTCTAGAACTGATATGACTAAGATCACTAACCCCCAGCTATGACGCTGCTCAGGCTTGACGTTAAGCATCACGGCACCGATCATCACGACAATCCCGGCGACGAGACCAAACCAAGGCCACGACATACCGAAGGCGTGCATACCCCGGCCCCACATCCAGTCTCCCATGCCTTGCCTATGAGCCATCCCATACTGACCTCCCATCATTCCCCAGCCGAAGCCTCCCATCATCCCTCCGGCAGCCAACATCCACAAACCAGCCAGCAATGAAAGAACGAACGCTACTGTAGGCTTTTCAGTTGTTTGTATTTGTCCGTCTGACATGCTGTGAACCTCCTTTGCTTTGAACTAGCCGCGGTGCACAGAAATTGCACCCTCGGTGCCTCGCGAAGACTCCGTCCGGAATCACATCAGCAACGCACGAAGACAATTGTCCCCGCACTGTTTTTAACTCCAGCGAGTCCATCGATCACCTGTAGACCTCCGAAGGCACCAAAGTTATCCCGTCAGACCGTCCGTGCCAAGCAGTATTGGCGCGGTTATCCGTTCCTCTCGGCGACAGCGGCCTCATCTTCTAGCCACGAACTGCGGCATGATGGCAAACACCCCAAGCATCACGTAATAGACCGTGCCTGATACAGGGTCTCGGGTTGCGAGGTACTCCCTTATCGAGATGCCGCGAAGCCAGAGCACCAGTCCGAATTCCGCGACAAGCAGGAGGCTGAGACCAATGCCGCCCATTCCGAGTCGGGCGGATGGCACGTACGGTATGGCGAAACGCCGAACTATCCACCGCGCCGCCACAATCGTAACCACAAGCATGACCGGCGCCTCCATCAGTTCGGCCAACCGCATGCCGACGCGGGGGACGATCCACAGCGTGCGAACGGTGCCAAGCACGAAGCCCGCCCCGAACACAAATGCGAAATAGAGTACGCCCGCTTTCAGAATCTGCATCGTTTGGTGCCTTTTCGTTCGTGGGGCCTGGTGAGATGCCCGCCCATGAAAAAGTCTCTCATTTCAGCCAGAACCACAGCACGATCAATTCGTTGACCACGAAGAGTGTGCCGAAGATTGCCTTATTGTGCCGCGCCATCCAGTCGGGCAGGTAAATATCGAAATTGTCTGCCCGGTTGTTGGTGAACCGGGCTGCCACGCCTGTCAGCGGGCACCGTCCCTGATTGAGGGCCAGCACGCCCCACTCGGCGACGATGATGACCGTTAGGACTATCGCCCAGTCGAAGCGACGGAGCAGGGCCGTTATTGGTAGCGCCAAGATGCATCCGGCCAAGAGAGCCCAGACTGCCGTGTGCAGGAGCTTGATCGCTACCAGAGCGTTGACACGCTGAGATCTGTCTGCCATTTCGTTACGGAGCTATTCACGATGAAACACCATGTCTTTGTCACGGTGCAAGGCGGAGTTGCAGAGGTTTGCGAACAGACCGTGCCTGCTGGAATCGTGGTCGAGATTCTTGACTTCGACAACTTCGCTGCGAATCCCGAACGAGAACTTTCCTTGTGGTCTCCAGAACTCCGAGAATACTGGGCAAAGAACCACGCGCAATGGGGTCGCTGTGGCAGGGAGTGTCCCTGTCGAGTCATGAGGTGACGCTGAGCTCCGGCTCAGCCCTTCATCAAGAGCTCACGAAGTTCGGTATAAGTAGACGGGCCGGCACCAGAAATGAGGTATTGAAACTGACCTCGGAGTATGTCGATCGCCTCGTCGCCGAGGGAGTATTGAGTAGGCTGGAGATGCGGAGTGAAAACGGATTGAAGTTCGTCGAGTCGTAACATGCTGTCCACCGGCAAAGGACCGACGGTCGTCGGCAAAAACATAAGCTGTGGGAATTCCATCCTGCGGACACGCTCAACGAAGGTCGGTGGAAATTCGGCTGCGCCTGTCTTTTGGTCGACCAAGCCAAACACTTGCGCCACCAAACAGCGACGCCGCTGGACCTTCCCTCGGTAGCCGTGTTCTTGAATTCCCAGCGGAGGCAACTCTGGCATTAGCAGAATCACCGGACGGACTTTCGCTCGCACAACAAGAAGCTCCTCATTCGTCTCAAGCTTTGGAGATGCGAGTGGAAGGCTCCTCTTAAATGCATCTTGTCCAGCTGCCACGATTTGAAACGACGACGCGTACGTTTTGGTTTGCTCGCCAGGATCGAAGATCGGCCGCCAAAGCTCCAGGTTTTCATGCGGGTAGTAGGCATGCGTCCAGAAAATCTGTCCGAACGAAAAATGGGCGTGAAACCCCAACGGGAGCTTCTTATAAAACTTATCCCCCAGCCATTCATCAATGAAAAGCGAATCACTTTTCATTATCTAGCTTCTCTAATGCTGCGAAATACTCCTCATCGTACTTCGGCGGGGTGAACGTAAAGTGACTCTCTTTTTTGGCGGCCATGTTCTTCAGAATCTCTTCAATTTGTCGACGTGCCGCGGCAATCTCCTTTGTTGATTTCCCGGATGAAGTTCTCACATACTTTTGCGCTGGTTGTTGGACGATTCTGCTGAAGTCTAATGGTTGATTCCGAATGCCGTATTCCATCGGCTCCGTGCGGAAATAGACATAGTCCAAGATTTCGCCAGTAGTCGATTCGGCCCACGTGTTCAATATCGTCGTCAGAATTGCCTGATCACTGAATTTCTCAAATAGCTTGCCGAAGTCTGAGGGTTCACTCGCTCTGTAGAATTTGGTTTCATAATCGGACTTGAGACTCTTGGTTTCGACAATCGCTTCGTCTTCGACAAGCTCTTGGAGAAGAGGATCGAATTCGTTGGTCCAGGGACCCAGGTGGAAAAACCTCCATTGCAAGCCTGTGAAAGTAGATCCGTGTGCTCTATAGAACTCCACGTCGAAGAGATAAAGGAGCTTCAAAAGCTTCGTTTTAGTCACATAGCCGCCGCGCTCGGTCACGTAGAAGACGAGCGCGGGAATCAATTCAGGCAGAACAGGGTTCATTGTTGACAAGACGGAAGATAGTCGAGGTCGGCCAAGCGATCAAGGTCCCTGTAAGTCCAACTGTTCACGAGACCGAACAAATGCGCGCCATATCCAGTATTGCATATTCGCCTTTGCTTCGCCACTAGAGCCTAGGTGCCGGTCGCCAAATCGACACGCAAACGATTTGGCTGTCGGCATAGTCGAGCAAACCGGACATGTCACATTCCGAGCCGAGTTCATATTCGACGGTGTAATGTAGGCATCCGCTGACCAAGACTTCCAGATTTCTTATCCAGCCCATTCCGTTGTCGTTAGGTATGCCGATAGTCTTGTAAGCGCAAGGGTCATAGATCTTTTTATACTGCTCTTAGCGAGTTACGAGACGCGAAGGAGCCGACGTCACAATGGACGAGAACGTGCCCAAGCAGAGCAACCCTTCCAGCTTCGCTGTTTTCCCATTCCTAAAGACCAGTGCACCAGTAACGATCGGTGGAATCACGCTGCGTTCCACGCTGGACACTGAAGACCTGGGTGCGGCCGAAGCGACGCACGTCAAGGAAATTGCCGAGATGCTGTTCTTGCAAGACCACCTACGAATTCGTTCAGCATCGTACGCGCGAGTACCGTTTGTCGATTTGGATCGTTCCGATGAGGTGTCTGCGACAGTACAGGATTTGGCCGACCTACAGGCGATCGTGGCGTATTGCTATGCCTCACCGCATCCTATCTTTGGCGATCCATTTTTCCAGTACGAACACGCAAGCTTGGCGCTGTTCAGTCCCGGCAGGGTGTCCATTTACGTGGTTCGCCCCGAACATCACGCGGATTGGATCGGACCCGAGGATACCGTCGAAAAGGATCATCGGGACGAGGTTGAGGGCTATAAGGGTCTGTATAATTTCAAGCATCACTTTTGGGTCACGAAGGGCTCTCGACTGTACCCACCGGTCCCGCACATAGGGCTCAACATTTCCCAGGACATGGCTGCCGATCTTGGCCAATTCTTGTACGAGTCGTCGCACTACCCGCTCCTCTTGAGGCTGCTGGAGAAACCGAAAGCAGCCGTCTCGGACCGGATTTTAGGGGCGATCGACTGGTTTAATTCTGCGAACAGGATGGCGGCAAGCGAAGAGGAATCGATTGTCTGCTTGGCTGTGGCGTTTGAGACTCTTCTTCGCCTCCCGGAAAGCGACAAGAAGACGGAACGTCTGATTGATTCGGTCTCGCTTCTGCTGGGCAGATTTCCGCGCCTCGACACGTGGGTTAGCCAGTTTTATCAAGTCAGGTCCCAGATTGCGCATGAAGGAAAAGCGCAGAATCTGCGATATGTGGCCAGCCCTTCGATAAAGAACCCGCAGGGGCCTCAGTACCGTTCGCTTCTCGACTACGGACGCCAAGTATTTCAGTTGTGCGTGGGAGCACTGCTTTTCGGAGCCGGTTTGGCGGAAAAGGCAGGTCTTCAGGAAAAGCTGGTTACGAATCAGGAACGTTTTGATGACATGTGTCGGGACCTTAGCGATAAAGCGGTGTCGCCGGACGATAGCCTCCGTCGTATTGCTTCGAAGCTCCATGCGGCAGAACGCTACCGCTTCGTGGCGGAAAGCGATTTCGACATTGAAAGAATCTTGAACTGCGTGCGCTTGGCCGCGAAGGCTCTGGTAGCCTCCGATCCGGGACTCGAGGCATCCGTTAAAGTATATTTTGAGCGGATCGCCTCGGTAGATCGTTCGGATCAGTATGCAGTGCTTGACGCCTTGCGCGAGCTTGACACCACCATCGGACGCGGATTGTCGATCACAGAGCTGGATCAGCCACGTGCCATCGCTTTTCGTCTCGTCCGGCTTGCCTGGGGATGTACCTATATGAATTATTTTTGGCTCAAGAAACAGCGTGAGATGCAAGGAACGGAACCGACTGGCTCGTGAACTACCTTCGCAAGCTTATGGGAGATAAGTGGGTCGACGCCGAAGTGTTCCGCGCAAATCCGACTCATCCGCTCGGTCGCTGGCAACAGCACGATCCCAACAATCCGTGGGTTCCCTACGTCGATGGGTTAGTGAAGGCCATGCTTACTGATCGACACATAAAGTGCGTTGCGAAAGACTTAAGACGGAAACTCAATGCAGAGTACGTTTCAACTCTTGCGGAAATGGAATCAGCAGTGTTCCTGGCCGGGCAAGGCTTCGCGGTGACGGTCGAGCCCACCGCACCTAAGAGAGGGCCGGACCTCCTGGCAGAAAGGGATCGAATTTCGTATTTCGTTGAGATTAGAGAAGCAGGCCTGTCTTGGGATGAAGACCGAATAAACTCAATCAGCAAGAAAGTATTCACAGACCTGCGCGCTGTTCCTTCGAGCTACTCTGTGGACATCACAGTTGGGGAAGGGTACACCCCGAATTCTCCTCGCCTGAAGGCAGCGATAGGCGTTGTGGTGGAGTCTCTGAAGTTGTTGAAGGAACGGAATCTGAGCAGGGCCACACTCTACTACGCTCACCCGGATGGGAAGCTCCTGAATCCCGGTGGGGATGCCGGTCAAATGTTCTCTGGAGCGCAGGCTCGCTATCAAGAGATCGTTGATAAAGCGGATTTCATTGGGCGATTTAGGAACCTCGGGGAGGAGCGCAGCGGAACATCCGCAACCCTTTCCAGAAAACTGAAAAACCCGCCTGAACCTGTTAACACCCATGAGCGGCTCAAAAACATACTGATCGAGAAGTGCGGGCAATTACCGAAGGAGTCGCGCGGCATCATCATACTGGAGGTCTCAGAGCAATTCATGCTTTCGGATGTCACGATTCTCGGTGCGCTCTATGGCGATCTGGAGGTTCAATTCCCCCCGGTCAGAGGGCCCGGCGAACCGGTGGGCGAGCTGACCGTCAAAAGCAACGAACGCGGCTTTTTCGGACAGACAGCGCGGGTCTCAGCGGTTGTAATTCAAAAGAGAACTGTAGGGGCGGCTCAGATAAAGAGTTCCTGGGAAGTGTACCCAACGAATCGAGCCAACCCGGATACCATCCGCCTCACCCTGGCGGAACTCGAACGTTTCGGAGATGTTGGAGATCGGAAGCATCTTGCTGGAGAAAATGCGCACAAGGAAACATAGAGCGCCGCGCCTCGCGATCTCGCAGCGTAGATTCTTGAAACGCTTTCAGGGAGTGCCAGGTCAGCCAGACGTACGCGGCAGTAATGAGAACAAGCACGACGTTGGAGTAATTGTTCAGAGCGTGCGGGGCTTTGAGTAGGATGTTCCACATGGGTCTGGAGCTCTCAATAAAATCCTAACAGGGCCAAGCACCAAGCGCCCCAATGTGAAGGCAGGCCGCCGCCGTCACCGCTCTACCGACTCACTTCCACTTCATCATTCTCGAACCATCCTTCATGGACAACATGTCTTTTGATCGCTTCGGGGTCGGCTGCATATGCAACAATCGCAAGGCTCTTCTTGGCCCGACTACACGTCACGTAGAAAAGCCGGCGTGTGCGGTCGATGCTAGTTTCCTTACCCTGTCGCTCGTTATCCAGATCCCCCTGTGACTTCGTCTTCGCCCCGAAAAGCTTGTCGTAACTAAACATGAATCCCCGCGCTTCGGAATCGTCCGCTATCACCATTACCCGATCGAACTCCAAACCCTTGACCCCTTGATGAGTTTCGAACGGCGCACGGCCATTGACATACTCATCGTACGGTCCTACCTGCGCGAATGGAGCCATCAGGAATTCGTTCCAAGCACGTATCGCTACATCGTCGTCGGTCCCACCTGATGCTTCAATTTCCGAGTTCTCGCCTTCCGCTCTGAACTGAGCAGTCAGGGGTTGCAGAGATTCTGGAATCTCGAACAACTGCGTCTCGCATGCCCACCGCAGAACATCAAAAAAACGCGGGCCTTTCTCCCCGGAGAAGAGCGCAATCAGTTTTTCTATTGCTTCACGTGCACCCTTGACTTGCTTTCCCTGATGACTTCCAGCTGCCCTGAGTGCCGAATCGTTCAGCAAAGGCGAGTTCTTACGCACAATCGAAGCAACAGCAAACTCATCACCTCGTCGCTTTGCTTCAACAAGAGGCAATACAAGCTGGGAAAAGAACCGGAGGCCGGGCAGGGAGCCCTCCCGTAATCCTGTCTGAAAACTATCGACCGCATAAAGAGGAGCAAACATCTCTAAGAAGCCCATCCTCCTGGCAACCATATGATGCTCAAGCATCAAATGCTTAACATGTCCCTCGTCCTTCCATAGCGGGTCGCCCGTCACGATGGCCATTCTCTCGGCAGCTCGCAACTCCGCACCCGGCTTCTCCGTAGTTCCACTGGGCAGCACAAAAAGCCTAACGAACCCCTCCTCGCTATCCGAACGCGCGACTTGGACATGATCGTCCGCCGAGGCCCTAATTTTGTTTATTAGTCGGATGATCCTGCGTGGACATCGATGATTGAGCCTTTTCTCTGGCCTCACCCAGTCCGCTGGGAGTCCGCGCCCCAAGTCCACCTTTCCATCTGCATAGATCCGCTGCATGACATCGCCGATGAGCCCAAGGCAGAATTGTCCTTTATACTTCGGTTGTAGCTGCAAGAAAGCCTCCATCAGAAGCTTGTTTGTGTCTTGGCTCTCATCGATCAGCAATACCGGAAACTTGTCGACCAAAATCCGTTGCATCACAGGTTTGACGGTCAAAAAATCCGCCCCAATTTCGATCACCTCATTGTGACTCAGCGCGTCGCGACTGCGATTGTCCCCCACAGGGTTGTAAGTAAAACGCTTAATAGAATCGAGATTCGCGAGGCGTCTCTCCTTCGACCTGATCGATTCTTCACGCGCCAGAGTCGCTTTGGTCCCGGGCCTTCCTGTGCGTTGCTCCTCGCGTAGTTCGGCTAGTCGCTGTTCGAGATCGGTGTGTAACCAACGTTTAATATCCAGATGAAGGCCGCCGATCAGTGACCACACGAAGCTGTGGATGGTGGATACCTCAAAAAGAGGGTCGAACCTGATACGCCTCTTGATCTCATCACAAGCTGCGTTCGTGTATGTAATGACACCGATCCGTTTTCCGTAGAGCCGAAGATACCCGCCGCTCTTATCGCGCAAATAGCTGAGGGCATTGATCAGTGACCGCGTTTTGCCAGATCCCGCCCCTGCAAACAAAAAGAAACTGACCGGATGATCCAAGTCCAAAAAAACTTTAATCGCATCCTCAACCCGGTCGTCGGCGTGGTTATCATCGGCGATCAAGACGCTCTCGCTCATTTCTGCACCAGATCGGGAGTCTTCTGCACCCCGCTGTCAGATAGCGTCTCTTGTTGTTTCTGGCGTACTTTTTCTTGCAACCACAACAAACCTTCGCGTATGTACGTCGGGCACACAATCGGCCAAGGTTCTTGCTTGAGCTCGAGGAGATCAAGGGCGAACTCTGCTTTCTTCGCGGTTCGCAGGATCGTAAACATCTCGTCAGCCAACTCCCCCGGTGTCGAATCCCGCTTAACCGCCTCCCGAAATCTCTTTATCGAGCCGGTGCCGTCAAGAGACCTAAAAACCCGCAAGTTGCCGTACACCAGAGCATCTTCAAAGGTATTCGGTAGCATTTCAACGGGACTGGAACCCTCTTTGAGTGTCACTTGGAGCGGGTATTGGTACGCGACGCGCACAGAAAAGAACTCGTCGTACTTTTCCACCTTCTGCTCGACCGGCGCGTCTAAAAGTTCGTCAAGTGAACCTTTTCGCGGAATCCAAGTATTCAAAGTAGCGTTGCGGCTCACCTGACCCTTGCCTCGAACCGGCGCAACAGCAGCCTCTTTGCTTGGTTCCATTGCATCGAGGTCAGTCACAATTAGGGTAATCAGACCTAGCTTTTCGATGAGCGACTTCAAGCGATGTGCGTGGCTGCCACCAATCTCCAGCAGCGTTATGTAGCATTGTGACAAGCCGTTAAATTCCTTTTCCCTTGATATGAAATGAGGCACAAGCATCCGCTCAGCTGGCCCCTCAATCAAAATCGCGGCGTCTGCAAAGAACAGATCGCAGTGCGTAACCTTGAGATAACGCGTGACAAATCGTTGCGTGTCTGTCACACAGCCAAATACCTCCGAGAGGTTAACGACCGTCGCTGTCGGCACTTCGTCCTGGTTCGACGCCGGTCGCCGGCGAAAGTAGCGAATACACGAGAAATCACATTCGTGTGCGACGTGACTCGAATGAGTGCTGACGACAAGCTGCGTCGACAGTTTTGTGTTTTCACCCAAGTTGCTATGATCCCGCAAAAGTTCGTAAGCTTTCCGAATGAAGACTTGCTGCACCTGAGCGTGTAAATGAGCCTCGGGCTCCTCGACAAGAACTAAATGAAGCGGCGCCGGAGAAAGTGCTTCCCCACCCGCTGCCGAGGCCACGGCAGCTGCTTTCCCAACTTGCATCCATGCGTCGCGAAAACTGATCAGCCGAAAGACCATTGATATGAGATTCTGATACCCGAGCCCATTGTAGCTTTCAGGCAAACACAACAACGGCCCACTCGCCACATCGCTTTCAGGAATGAGCTGGTACTGAACTGCAGCGTCGTGATTCAGTCCGTCAGTAAGGCTAATTTTAGTCGCAATGATCAGTCTGGGGTCCGATAGCCCCGGGTAACCTAAGTTTTCAACCTGTTTTAGCGCGGGAGCGAAGCTGATTTTTAACTTCCCATCAAAGAGTTTTTCTGCTTCTTGAATGGCCTGTAGCGCATCCAGGTCTGAGGGCTCCGGTGATTCCTTCGGGTTAAGATGTTTTGAGTAATAAGAGCGCAGTTGCTGCGTCAGCCTTTGCCCGGAAATGCGCTCCGCCCCTTCCAGCCCCTCGCGGTTTGCGCTCACATCGGCAAAGTCACGCTGGGCGTAAATCACGTCGATCCGCACAAGCCCCTTTAGCGCGTCGCCTTCGATGGGCTCGCTTCCTGCGGGCAAAGGTTGTGGTTGAGCGACTCCGTCTTTTGGCGGAACCTGCTTCGCCGGGTCTAGCGGATATGCCCGAATTGCGAAGGACTTTCTCAGTCGGCGTTCTAGGAATTCATGCATCGTGCTGGGCCAAAGAACCGGGGTTTGCACAGTAGAACCCCCTTCTTTCTGCACGGCACCTATCGTTTCAGTTACTTTCTTTCTGGCCGCTAGATATTGGCTGCTAAGTTCTTCAAGATTCGTAGGCTCGTACCTCAGCCGAACGCCAAGCAGTCCTCCTTCCCAGTCCAACGTGGGCAAAAGATGATTAACGTAGTAGATCTCATCCTCATTGACGCGAAGCCACAGGTCCAAGCAGGGTAGCACCGGTTCCCAATCGGCCAGTGATGGCCCCGTCGAGCTCGAACCACTTGCCGCAGTTTCGAACTCCGTACCGATTTTGTTCACAAGAGCCCAGTTAGACGCAGTGAAGTCGTTGGCATCGAATCTCCTCGGGTTGGAAGANAACTCCGTACCGATTTTGTTCACAAGAGCCCAGTTAGACGCAGTGAAGTCGTTGGCATCGAATCTCCTCGGGTTGTCCAAGAACCAGCCGAGTGCGTCAATAGCGGAAGTTTTTCCGCTATTGTTAGCTCCGACGAGCAAGGTAGTCTGTTTCGTGAAATCGATTCGTATTGCCTTGAGCCTTCGAAAATTCTGTATTTCCACAAATTCGATGTGCATAGCAGTTGGCGTCTCCGGTAGTACGCATACAAACTTAGGCAAAGAGAACTGGAGGGCTTTCTCGCTGTCAGAGAGATTGTACTTCTAATCAAGATAGAAGGGTTCTACCTACGCTCTGGGGAATAATCTCCGAACCGCGCAGAATGACGATGCTCCCGACCCTCGACTTAGAGAAATGTTCTTCCACCACGAGCTAACCGGTCCCGACAAACTCACCAAAGTAACAAGCCGCTAGCTCATCGCGGAGCAGATTCGTACCAAAGCTTGACTGCCTAGATTCCAACTAGGAGGTCATCCGTCTATGCCCGCGGGTTCGGTGCCCCCTGATCGTGTTTGTTTGCAACCGAAAACAGTGAAGCTACAGTGTTTCCGGGGAGAATGAGGGAGCAGATTTTATGGCGTCCCCAGCGACCTGCGCACGAACAGGGTCGTCGAAAGCCGAGGGAGCTTTGAGGGAGCAATTAGAATTTCTCTGCATGCCCTCTTGTTTCTTTTCAATAACTTAGCGCTCCCTCGCATTTCCTCTAAGTCCTTGAAATTCCCGTCGATATTGCTTTGGGTCCCCACTGCCCCTGCCAATCTTATTCAACGGCGGCGGGGGCCCAGGTCCCACTGATAATCGCGATCTCGGGCGGATCCCCAAGATTGTCTTTTCTGTCCGACGCTTTACGTGTCCACCGGTTCTGTACTCCGAACATTGATCCAGCTAGCAGAGTTTCTCCGTCGGAACCGAGTCTGAAGATCCGAAGAAAGGAGGGCCGAGCAGATGCGTTGTCCATATTGCGGAGACAGACGAACAGAAATACTCAGGACGGTCTACCGTGGCCACAGCTCCTATCGCCACCGGCGATGCCTCTACTGCGGGTCCCGCTTCAGTACCCAAGAGAGGCCAGTACGCTGGAGCCGCGTGGAACGGAAGTGGCCCGGAGCCCGTCCTTCGCGCAAGGGATGGAGGAGCCGGCGGACGCCAGCTCTGCGGGGGAAATGTGAAGTGGAGTCCTGTGGAGTAGATTTCAAGCAGGCAGGAATCAGGCGCCATGTGGACCACATCGTGCCGGCGAGGCTCATCCAACGATTAAGAGCTGGCAATCCAGACCGCCGGGAAAACCTTCAGTGTATCTGTGGAACCTGCCATGGGTACAAACTCCACGCGGATCACAAACTATGCCTGGGCGACAAGCTGGGCTACTTAGAGATCCTTCGCACCCACAATTTTGATCTGGCGCGGATTGAGCGGGCACTGGCGCTTTACGGCCTGTAGCTGTTACCGACGCAATGCTTAAGCTTGAAGAGATAACCTCTAGGGCAACAGTCAACGAGGCAATTAGAGATCTATGATTTACTTGTGCAGAGTTCTCAGTGCATGATCGATCGCGTGGCCATTTGCTCTTGGCGCTGCCAAGGATTGTGACAGAGGCACCCCATCATGCCTTTGGGCGAAAATCTCCGGTCGGCTATAGGAGTCCTCAATCAGGCGTTGCGCATACTTCCTGCGGCGGGCGGGGCTATTGAATACCTCCAACGTCCCGATGCCGAAGAGGTCGACGACGAGCGCATTAACAGTGGGGTGGACCGTGTGGAAGAATTCGCTGAAACCGATCCTCCTTCCAGTCCGGCGGCAAACATTCCCGTCCCACCGAAGCTTAGGACCGAAAGACACCTCTTTCGTTATTTCCTGGACGGAAGCCTTCGCACGTATTTCCTCGGTACTGGCTTGGAACGTGGGCGCTCGTTCCCAATTATGCTAGCGCAAATTGGCGCGAGCTGCGTGAACCGAAGTGACGGAGGTCACCTGACTCTGCATAGGAACGAGTCGAGGGTACTTCTCCTAGCTCCCAAGGGAGGCGACGGCATCTCGGACGATGTATGGACAGATTTGGAGGCGTTGAACTCACGAGACCTGTCATTTCAAGTCATCGACATCAATCAACACGCGGTGAATATTGCCAAGGGCGAAGTGGACCCGCGGAACAAGGCTGGTGGCGTGGCAAGAAACCGGATGCATAAGCTGGAGATCGAACTCATTGATAGCACCGATGGTCTGCGGTCCGAAGGCTCTTGGATGATTATCGACGGCGCTGTAAAGCTAGACGAATTCGTAAGCAAGCCATTCCTCGTAGGAGTGGCGAAGTCCTTCAGCAAGCAGCCTGAATTCCATTTTTCCGGCTCTGTCCGCCAACGAAACATCGACGTTACCGCTCTCTTAGAGGGACTGGAGTTCGCTCATCGAACTCCTGGTTTTGCGTCCTATGGAGGCAAGGTAGTCTTCTGGTATTTAAGGCTTTGGCCGTACAAGTATTTGGACTATCCATTGATGGGCGTAGTAAAGGTTGAGCTGCCTACCCCGGACCAGCAGCCAGCCGAGACGGAAATGATAAACGAGCTATCGAGGTGCCTAGTCGGAGAGCGGAGTGTCACGCCCTATGGGCAAGACCCGCGGTGGCATTGCCATCTCTATCCCATCTTCTGCGCAGAGAGCGCAACCAAAGCTCGTTTCATGACTGGCGAAGTTCTGCTCGGTCATGTGCGATGGTCATTACCAACGCGCAGTTACTAGTCGGGAGGAGTAAATATGCCACCGGTAGATTCACCGAAAAAAGCACAAGGTTCGGAAGCACCAGCTGTGAGAGATCAACCAAAGGGCAAGGACGTGCCGCAACGCCAAGCCATAGGGTGTACTTCCGCAACCGAGAATGAGGCAAATAGCTCCGACGAGTTTCACTTTTGGCTCGCACACGATACCATCTGTAATCCGTTCGACATCGTCGAAACCGACCAAGTTTCTTATCAGGGGCCAGGAAGAACCACAAAGACATACGGCCTGGTTACTAACATCGACCATGTGACGGACGCAGCCGGGCACCTGTCCAACTATATTTCCAGCAATTTTGGTGATGTTTCCGAGACTCCCAACACGCCCCGTCAGGGAGTCGACATCGCTGATGTGAATGTGCTGAGCAACGACGCTGACATTTACATGCCGGTTCCCAGCGGGAGACAGGTGCGATTTGCTGACCAGCAAGGCATTTACCGCTCTCTCGGCATCGATGTCTTGATGACGGAGCGGCCGCGCGATGCAATACCATCTGGCATCATCAGGCTGAGCAATGGTGAAACCGCAACGGCATATTTGGATAGCAGATATCTTCTCGGTCCTGAGTCAGCGCACGTCAACATCACCGGCATCAGCGGTCTCGCTACAAAAACCTCCTATGCGATGTTTTTGATCCAGGCAATCCTCCAGACAACGGCAAATCCTGAGAGTATCGCGGTCATCCTACTCAACGTGAAACATGGGGACTTATTGCACATCGACGAGGAGCCTACAAAGAAGCTACCGCCGGAGCAGGTTCGTCTGTGGGAATCCCTCCGCCTGAAGCCAAAAACTTTTCCGGCGGGAAGCGTCCATTACTACCTCCCACGTAGTAAGCGAAGAGGGCAGCCGAATAGCTACGACCCACCGGACCCGCTGAAGTATGCAATCTATGCGTACGATTGGAGCAATACAGGCGATAAATTGGATTTTCTTTTCACGGAGGTGCCTGATGCCTACGGCACTCTGGAAAGCATCGTAAGTGAGCTCAAGGAGGGTTTCCGGTCAGGAGATCGCGAAGTGGGGGCCGTCAAAAGCTTCGATGACTTAACAACCAAACCGCCATTGTTTGACCCGAGTACAGGGGCGCCCCCCAGGAACGGTTGGCGAAATATTAGAGCTTCGTCCATCGGAGTCTTTCGACGACACATTCGGCGTATGGTACTGACAGGGAGTAGTGGCCTGTTCGTTCCTGGAGCAATGGGAGGAAAGGAAAAAGACCTGTCAGAGGAATTTCGCAAGATAAAAGGAGGCCACGTCTACGTGGTTGACATTGCAAAGCTCCATGAACACGAGCAGTGTCTGGTATTCGGGGATATCTTGCGCACAATCTACCAAGTCAAAGCCGAAGGAGTCGAAGACGACAAAACGGGCGAAGTATACCCCGGCCCGGAAAAAATCATATTCTTCGTCGACGAGCTAAATAAGTACGCTCCACGAGGTCGGCAAACTTCACCGATAACTGACCAAGTGCTTGAGATCGCGGAACGAGGCCGTTCGCTAGGGGTAATACTCCTATCCGCCGAACAGTTCATGAGTTCGGTACACGAACGCGTTACCGGCAACTGCGCAACTAAGATCTTGGGTCGAACGGGCTCGTCCGAAGTCGCGGCTTCGGACTATCGTTTTCTGGGTGACGACATCAAACTCAATATGACGCGCCTCGCGAAGGGCGAGTTGTTAGTCAGTCACGCAATTTATAGGCAGCCTATAAAAGTCATATTCCCCTTGCCTGCGTACAAACAGCCGGACTGAGGAGAGACCCGCGTAACCATTCTACAGATGGGGTAGTCGAATGGATGATTTCCGTTTAGGAACGGACGAAACCAGCATCGAGATTCTGAAGAAGGCGTTCGTCTGGTACTACCGAGTATGGAGCTACTATTGGAATGAAAGACCGTCCTCGTGCGTAATCCATCCAGCGGAATCTTTTATCGAGCTGCCCGATGAAGTGATCTGTTTTAAGGCAGGCCAACTTACGGAAAACGATGTTAGCCGTCTCCAAGCAGCTTTCTCTCAACCCATTAGCTTTATAGCTGCGAGCCTGCCGCAGGATCAGCGCGGATACGATCTAAGCCGGCGGGCTTGCCAGAATCCTTCTCCTTGGCTGGAGCGTTTCCTAGCCAAAATCGCCACCTCGTACCAAGATCTCCGGGCCGCAGTCAGCAGCGGCCGCACACAGGAAAAGGATCGTCAGGAATGGCGCTTTGCGGAAGCGGGAAACTTCGTCAAGTATTTCGACGGAAAAACAGAACGAATAAGTCTCACTCCAGAAAGCGGATCTCCCTACACATTTACCGTCATAAAGAGTACGTCAGAGGGTCTGTATTTTACTGAAAGTAAGAAGGGCCCTGTCGGCAAACCCAAAGAACAGGGTGCATACCGGAGGCACCGCCACGAGGTGCGCAAGCAAACCAGCGACAATCTCGACTTCTTTTCCGAAACAACAAGTCCTGTACTTTGGCATTTCGTGCAGGCCGGCAGGGGTTTTAAAGCTTTCGTTAGAAAAGGTCCTAGCACTGCTTAGACCCCTCCCCTCGCGTGTGGGAGCGGCGTATACAAATCTCTCTTTCATTTGCGAATGCTTAACTCTCTCCTCTCGTGTGGGATACCGGCACTGCTCTCCAGATCTTGACGTGAGGAAATCGGGAATCCAAAGTGGGAAGAAGTGCGCGAAATGGCGCACTTGTCTTCACTTGTGAGTAGATGTATGCTTAAGTGACGAGGAAGAATGCGACGGCTCTCTGTGCTGCTAGATGACGATGAGTTTGCGTCGTTTGAGAAGTACTGCGATGAGCAGGGGCATAAGAAAAGTACGCTTGTTGCCAAACTCATCCGTGACCTTCTTGAGCGAGAAAGGGTTGTAAGTCAGCGACAGCTGTTTGTTTCGACAGAAAAGCCGGGGCGGCGAAGCGCTTAGAAACGAACAATGGCCGGCAAGAATATTCTCCTCATCGAACCCTCGTACAAGAACAAGTATCCTCCACTGGGCCTGATGAAGATCGCTCAGTATCACGGTCCGAACGGCAAGCGCGACCGCGTGCGATTCATCAAAGGGGAGGACCGCAGCGTTTTGTCGGAAGCTTGGGACCGCATTTACATCACCACACTTTTCTCGTTTGAGTTTGCCAGGATTGCTCAAAGCATTGATTTCGCGAAGACAGTCGCCGGTGGCCAGACGGACAAAATTTTCGTCGGTGGTATCGCGGCGTCGTTAATGCATGAGCGGTTTCTGCGCGAAGAGAAATGGCGGGGAATTCGATTTATCAAGGGTTTGCTGGGGCAAGCTCCCGCTGTGTCGTTGCGACTGGACGATTTTTCGGAGGAGCTGTATTCCGAGGACCGGTCGGGAACGCCGATCGAAGACCTGCCGCCCGACTACGACATTCTCGGGCAAATCGCATATCGCTACCCGGTCAGCGACGCGTATTTTGGGTACGCTTCGCGAGGGTGCATTCGGAAGTGTAGTTTTTGTGGCGTTCCCAAATTGGAGGGCGATCAGAGGGACGTTCAGCCTCTCACGTTTCTCGTGACTCGCGTCCGAGAGTTGTACGGCGAAAAAAAAGATCTGGTTCTGATGGACAACAATGTGGTTGCCTCGGCCCGGTTCAAGGAGATCATTGCGGAAATCAGGGACCTGGGCTTCGGGCGGGGAGAAAAGTTAAAACGGGGCCGAACTCCGGTTCAACGGAGAGTGGATTTCAACCAGGGTGTGGATGCGCGGATTCTGTGCAAGGACGAAGTTTTTCTACGAGAGCTATCGTCAATCTGCATTAAGCCACTGCGAATTGCGTTCGATCACTTGGGTGTAAAGAAGCCCTATGAAACGTCGGTCCGGATAGCGCACAGCTTTGGCCTGACGGAGCTGTCGAACTACATGTTGTACAACTTCCACGATACACCGGCGGATTTGTACGCGCGTATGGCCCTGAATGTGAGCCTAAATGAGGAACTGGGGATCCGCATTTGGTCTTTCCCCATGCGGTATCAGCCTACCGACTTACCGGACAGGTCGCATATTGGTGAGCATTGGACGCGATATCAGCTGCGCTCGATGCAGATGATTCTGCAAGCGACGCACGGTGTTGTGAGCGGCGCGCCAGCTTTCTTTAAACGCGCGTTTGGGGATTCGGTGGGGGCGTTTGAGGAGTTGTTGTTACGGCCCCACCACTACATTTTCAACCGGGAATGGTATGAACGGTTTAAGGGTCGTGCCGAATTTGAGGAGTACTGGAAGGCGTTTCGCAAACTGAGCGCGACCCAACGGCAGGAGTTGTTGCACTTGCTTTCGTCGTGCGAACCGCGGGAGACCAAGAGCCTGGCTTCCTGCGTGACGGATTCGCAAGTCAAACGAATTCTCCCTTACTACGCTCCCCTGTCGAAGGCGCGAGAGGCGGAAATCTGGGCCGCACAGAGAGGGGCCACAATGGGAGCGTGCTCGGAAGTTCCCGAAGACGAGCGTGTGGAGGATGCCGGGCTTAGCGAGGTGGTGCCGTTGGGTGGTGAAACGACGGCAATGGCTTTGGCGGGGGCTGTGTGATGAGCGCGAATCAACCGGTTCTGGTCTCGATCAAAAGCAATTGGGAAAGCATCGCGGAACGTCCGGTAGTAGGGAAGGACGTTCTGGAGTTGCTCAGCAGCTCCATGTACATCAATCCGTTGTCGATCTATCGCGAGTACGTGCAGAATGCGGCGGATGCGATCGAGGAAGCGACGGCGCTGGGTTTGCTCAGCCGACGGGAAACCGGGCGCGTGGACATCCGCATCGATCCAGACAAGCGAACCGTTCGCATCCGGGATAACGGCACTGGCATTTCCAAGTCTTTGTTTACCAGAACGCTGGTCGCGCTGGGTGCGAGTCGGAAGCGCGGGACGAAGGCGCGAGGGTTCCGCGGCGTGGGGCGTCTTGCGGGATTGGGGTATTGCCAAGAACTGGTCTTCCGTTCGCGCTGTGAAGGCGAGCGCGAAACGAGCGAAATGCGGTGGGACTGCCGTCGCTTAAAGGCCATTCTTCGCGATACCACCTTCGGTGGCGATGTCGAGGACCTCATCCGAGAGGTAGTGCGCGTACAGCGGCATGTCGCGCTAGACAGCGAAAGGCATTTCTTTGAAGTGGAACTGTCGGGCATGGTTCGACATGGGGATGACCGTCTCGTGAATACGGATGCGGTACGAGACTATTTGTCGCAGGTGGCACCGGTTCCGTTTTCGCCGTCGTTCCAGTTTGGCAAAAAGATCGAAGAGGTGTTGCGGCAGAAGGTGAACCTTGGAAGCGTCCACATCCATTTCAAGGACGGGGATGATCCGCTCTTTCGACCGCACCAAGACGTATTCCAAGCGCGCAAGGGCGTAACCGACCAGTTCCGGGACGTGCACGTTTACGAGATCCAGGGAAAAGACGCGGAGCTCGCCGCGGTCGGCTGGGTCCTCGATCATGGCTATTTTGGGGCGATTGACACGGAGGCCTCGATCAAGGGGCTGCGATTGCGGAGCGGCAACATGCAGGTGGGTGAATCGACTGTGCTCGATGAGCTTTTTGTCGAGCCGCGGTTCAATTCCTGGGCGGTCGGCGAGTTTCACGTTGTGGATGAGCGCATCCTGCCCAATGGCCGGCGCGACCATTTCGAGCAAAATGTCCACTTCGGCAACCTGGTGAGCCAGCTGCGTCCGATCGCGGAGGAGCTGAGCCGGCGCTGCCGGCAGAGTTCGATCCGCAGAAATGTGAACCGACAGTTCGACCTTTTGTCGGCCCAAGTGGCCCACAACCTCTCGGTGATAGCACAGGGAGCAATTAACGAGAGCGAGCGCAAGAGACTGCAGCGAGAGACGATTCGGGAATTCAAGCGAATGGAAAAGGTAGGCGCACATCCCATTCTTTCGAAGGACGAAAAGGCGCGGATGGAACGGGCCTTAAGCCGCTCTCGCCGGCGCCTGGCAACCGTAGACGAGAGGCACGAACACAAGGCCTTGACAGCCCTGAATCGCCGCGACAGAAAAATGGTTACACGGGTCTGCTCGTTACTCTACGAATGCTCGACGAACAAAGCGGCGGCCAAGGACTTGATCGATCGAATTCTTACGAGGTTGTAATGGTCTTTGGCGATCGATGGAAGCACACCGCGGTGAGCTAGAACTCTTCCCGTTTGCACTGACGGCCTGTGCCCATATCGAAGTACGCTGTGCCGGTATCATTCACGAATGCGCCCAATTCCGTTTTGCCGGGGCTTACGGCGTATCCGTAGATCCCCATGGGCGTTCGATCCCGGTACTTCACGGCACCGAAACAGCGTAAGGAAAGTTCCGATTGAATGCCATTCAAGCACAGAGCTTTATAGAGCGTCATGGTGGGATGTGCACGCCGGAAAACGCCGCGGACGATTTTGTCGTCGTTTTCGTCAATTCCGAGCACGGCGAACTCTCCGCTGAACTGTTGGCGTACGGCGTCGAGTCCAGGCCGGTGTCCCAAGTGACTGGTAATCAATAAACAGTCGCCTTCCCGAATGACCTCGTTTTGGAACATGCCGGAAAAGAGCTGATCGTAGTCACCCCAGGCGAAGATTCCGAAGATATCGATGAAAAAGATGTGAGGTAGTTGGGACGTTCGGCTGTGGGAGAAGATAGAAGCATGTAGGAGCTCCAGAGTCGTGCCTGCGGCGATGAGTTTGGCGCCGTTTTTCTGCGCCAAGGCATGGCGGTCTGGTTCGTCCTCGTATGACCATACACTGCTGGTCAGCTTGGTATCGACGAAGCGAAGGCTTTCGATATCCCTGAGTTCGGTCCCTCCCAAAGTCACGTAGCAGTAGCTGGCATCCGGTGTCCCGTGTAAGCGAATCCAGCGACAGAGCAGGAGGTGCAACGCGGCGTATTTGTTCGGCCCGTATTCGAGCCGACCGGGTTGAGGAGCCATCGAGCTAGGTCCTCTTCGCGCGCTTGGCCTGAAGGAGTCCGATCAAATGTTCCTTCGCTTTTTCGGTAACACTTCTTTTTGTTTGTGCGGCCTCCATGGACCCGGAGATTTGAAAGTACGCTGCCAGCCGCCGGGCCTCGTCGGTCGTCAGGGCTATGCTCAACGTTACGCCTTTGTCTTTCTTTGCCTTTTTTACGCTCGCCAGGACGGGCTTGAAAACCGCATCGGGAAGTTTCTGGCCGCGCTTTTTCGTTGGGTCGATTACGACTCGGTCCGAGTGCGCGAACGTCAGTTCGTGAGTCTTCTCGTTGGCCAATGCGTACGGGACGTTGATGGTCTTCACGATCTCGCCGCGGTCGAGCCGGCTAATTTGCTGAAAAGCCTCGTTCCAGTTCTCGAAGAGATTCTTGATCGCCGGGTTGGTCCGAATGAGATCGATGATTTCGCGATCAGAATTCAGGTGCCGCTTATGCGTATCCCACGGGATGAACACGTTTGCACCGAGAATGTTGACCCACCCGCGAGCGAGACTGCCCGCTTGGCCCTTGGGGAGTTGCTCGTAAAACAAGCGTTCGTCCCTCTGGGTAAAGAGACGATTATTTCCGTAGAGATCGAACCCGGGACCCACGTCGTCGCGGGAAGCCGTGGTCACGCGACAGCCGATCACCACTTCGATGGTCAACTTGTGTTTTTGCCCTTCGTACCCCAGTTGGGTTTCAAACTCGACGCGTTGCGGGCGGATATCGATGTTGCCGTTGCTGGCGCCAGAAAAGTCATACCGGGTATTGAGCGCCGGTGCAATCTTCTTGGCTCTCTTCGGGAAATAAATGTTGATGGCACCTTGCCGAGCCATCAAGAGGCCGTAGGTGTTCTTGATCTCGCGTGAGATTTTTTCGAGTTCCGTGGGGTTGCTATACCAGCAAGCCGTGATCGGCTCCGGCCGAAGCTGCATGAGATATCGAGTCTGGCCACGCTGGAGTCCTCCGTAGTCCTTCAAGTCGAAATACGGAAAGGTATATTCATTGACATCGGCCAGCCAACGCTCATCGAGATGAACCGCTACCGCTGTGTCACCGGTCTCGGCCGGGTTCCAAAACCGTGTCGCAATATTCACGGCTGCGGCAAGTCGGAAAATGGCTTTTTTGCCTCCGGTCTTGTAGCTACCGATGCTGTTCGCAAACGGACTGGTTTCGCTGTGACCCGGAACAACGAGATTGACGAGCTTTTCGACGGGCACGCCGCCCGCGTTATCTTCGTAAGTGAGCTGGCCGGTATCCGAGTCGACGTCGATGTAGATATTGAGTTCTGGCGCGGACTTGTCAGGATATTCCGTGCTTCTGCGGTTCCACGCGTCAATGCTGTTATCAATGAGTTCGAGCAACGCTTCGGAGCGATCTAGGTCTCGCCATGCGCCGAGCACGACTTCCTTATTGGGGGGATTGCCAGCCTGTCTTGCAACTCCTTGCGCTTGATTCGGCTGCCAGAGGGCCAGTTCGCGGGCGAGGCGCTCGCGAAACATGGGGTCATCGAGGTCATCTAATTTGTAATCGGCGACGATCTGGTCCAAGCTGGTCTCACGCAAAACCTTTAGCTTGTCGGCGTGACTGATCTCGTTCCAATCTGGTTTTGTCGTCATTGGGCATCCTTGGTGTTCTTCGGAGAAGCTTTGCTGTTTGCCTGGGTTTGTCGTTCCTCAAAACTCAGCATGCGGGTGACACGTCCGGCGTTGGCCATCACCACATAAGCCGAGCCGCGGGGCAGGGTTCCTAAGGCTCGGGCGATATATTCATGCGAATGGCCATTTTTAATTTTGCGATGCAGTTGCCGGGAGACATGCCCAGATTGGTCGGCGATTTGAAAAACGATTTTGGTGGCTGTATTGGCAAAAGCGACGGAGCTGAAATCCTCGGGTTGTTGCGAAGCGAGGATCGCCGCCAATCCAAACTTGCGCCCTTCCCGCAGAATTTTTTCGACGGGTGATCCAGGCCCGAAAGCCAGCTTGTGTGCTTCGTCGAGAATGACAAAACATCGAAGCGGACCTGGACCCAACACCTCGAAATAGCGAATGAGGCTCCAAAGAAGAAATTCCGTTACCGCTCTTTCCACCGATGCCTCTAGGCCGCCGAGCTGCAGGATCCAGACCTCATTGTGATGGGCCACCAAATCCGACCAGCTGAGTGCATGGCCGGTCTTGCGAAACGTATTGAAAAAGAACAGGGTCGAGACGTGGGGACCCGCGGAGGCCGCGGCGCGGCGCGTCCCCGCATCGCCGGAGCTAGCGTATTCATTTATCTTTTGTTCTAAGTCGCGAAAGGGCGGCGGCGATTGCGTCCAGGTTCGCGAGTCGTCCACAGCAATGCCGGATTCGGCCAAGAGCTCGAGCACCGCTCGGCGCAGTAAAGCATGTTGCTGGACACCCAAGCGTGGATAGACGCGCACAAACGTATCGGCAACCCGCTGTGCAACGGTGGCAGGACCATGCGTGTCGACAGGGAAAATTTGAAACGGGTTGATGGCAATGCCATCCCGGTTGAGTTGGAGCTCGACGGTGCGCACGTCATCGCGGAAGGCGCGCGGTGCATGCTGGAGCGAGAAACCTTGTCCGTAGTCGAAGACGATGGACGGGAGGTGCGCTCGTGCCAGTTCGAGGACCAGGCGGGAGGCGGTGTAGGTCTTGCCCGATCCACTCTCGCCGAGAATTAGCACGTGGGGGTTGCTAGACGCGTACGGGTCCCAAACCACTGGACGCCCCGTATCGATGTCGGTTCCGAGAGGAACGGAGGCCGGCCGCGCAACCAGGGGGTCAATAGAGGTGCAAATTGGTTCAGGATTCGCTACAACGGCGTCCGATTCCGCGAGTCGGTCGCGCTTCCGCATGGTTCGGTGGGCGGCGATGGCGGACACTTGTCCCGGTGTGACGGATACGCGTTGCGCGATCGTGGATCGGTCTTCACCTCGATCCAATAGCTGGTGGATCAGCTTTCGCTGTTCGGGGGTGATTTTGTTGGTCATGAGGCCTTGGGTTGTTGTCGCTGGGAGCAGGCGAGAAGATCCCGCAAACACTCATTGATAACCGTCGTTCGGTCACCGATGACCCCAGCTTCCTCCGCGTTCAAAAAGTCGCTCCATAGCGTTCGGTCCACGCGGAAGATCACCGAGACTCGATCCGAGACCTTGCTACCTGTCGGCCGGCCCACCTTCCGATCTGGCATACTTCGCCAAGCACGGCGGGCCGCCAACGAATAGTTCGTCAGTTGTTCCGTGGAAACCAAAACCGTTAGGTCTTTTTCGCCCATGGAGACGATCCATTTCCCGGAGTGCGCGCGCAGGAGAATGCCGCGCTGGCCAGCGAAGCGGCCGCGTTTGATTCGAATCTTGTCGCCTTTACGGTGCTCAGACACGAGATATAAGGGTACGAGGCAGTCTAAATATTTGCAATAAATAAATTAGTGGTATGCTGGGGGAAGGCATCGTCTCCGATGGCAGAGATTTCACATATTGAATGGACGGACGCCACATGGAATCCCGTGCGGGGCTGTACAAAGATCAGCCCCGGATGCACGCACTGCTACGCGGAAACGTTTGCCGAGCGTTTTCGGGGCGTTCCGGGTCATCCCTACGAGCGGGGTTTCGATCTCCGTTTGGTTCCCGAGCACCTTTTCGACCCCTTTCGATGGCCGAAGGCAAAGATGGTTTTTGTGAATTCCATGAGCGATTTGTTCCACAAGGACATTCCTACGTCGTATATCGAGGTAGTCGCTCGTGTCATGTGCGAGGCTTCTTGGCACACCTACCAAGTCTTGACAAAACGAGCGGAGCGGCTTCGGGAGCTCCTTTGTGCGGATCTCCGCCTTGCCGCCGATGAACAACACATTTGGTGGGGTGTCAGTGTCGAGGATCGCAAATACGGTCTACCTAGGGTCGAGTCTCTTCGAAGGACCCCTGCCAAAGTGCGCTTTCTATCGATTGAGCCCTTGTTGGAGCATCTTGGGGAGATCGACCTCACAGGCATCCATTGGGTGATCGTGGGTGGCGAAAGTGGGTGGGGCGCACGGCCGATGGATGAAGCATGGGTCCTGTCGATCATGGAGCAGTGTCAGCGTGCCAATGTGCCTTTTTTCTTCAAGCAATGGGGAGGCGTGCACAAGGCGAAAACGGGACGCAGACTCCTCGGGCGCATTCATGACGGTTTCCCAAGCATTGTCAAATCCGAGTTCCCAGACAAGAGGGAGAGGCTGAAGGCGCTCGCGACTTTCATGGAGCGATTTGCAGAACGATTGAATATTCGTGCTGAGTCGTCCGGGCTTCCGCTGTTCAGTCGGGGAACCCCGGAAGCGTCTTGAGAGGCGTGCGTTTGTTCTGCGATGCACTATTGACTTGGGCGCGGCTTCGAGGGCTCGCTTTAGGCAGTCGGGACACAGGCATCCGGTCGGTTTTGCGGACATTAGACCATGAGGGAAATGGGCGCACCAGCAGTTCCCTTCGGGATGGCAAGTCATTGGGGAAGAACAACGCGAGCAGTACGTCTCCATGGCCACCATTATGACTGATCGTGTGACGGTTGCTGCCGCTTTTCCTGCCGTGTGTAGTTCGCTGCGTTGTGTTGAAAGCGCGGCCGAGAATTCTTGCGTCGGAGGTCTCTGGGCGAATAGACTCCGTTTACCGCGAAGCGTTCGAATTAGCAAAAGGGGGCGGCTCTGTGGGGGACTCGGAAAATAAGCCGGAAACCGCTTTTCTCATCGAAGAGTACAAGAATATCGCTGCCACCCACGATCGCTTGCGGGACCTGTTGGTGCGGCTGTTTAACTACTTCCTACTGCTGAGCGCGTTCCCTTTCACCGTCACTGGCCTTGTATTTCGGAATGGCGGGTTCAACCTGTTTGCTGCACCCGGTGAGATCAGGGTCCTTTTCCTTTTTGTTGCCTTCGGAGATTTGTGTCTCGCAGTCGCTCTCTTCGATGCGCGGCTGAGCCAATACCGTTACGCGAGAACGGTGAACTCGATTCGGAAGTACTTCAGCGACTCGTTTCCAGCAATTGCTGGTTACCTTTATCTGCCAACTAGCTCCGATATACCGAGCTGGAGCTCTCTCGGATTTGTTTGGCCCCAGCTTTTTTTCATGCTGATCACGGGTGCCTTTTTGTGGCGTGCGGAATGTACGGAGTTCGCAGCCTTTGCGTTACGGCCGCGGCGGTAGTGGGCTACATCGCTTTCTATCTTGTGCTTCATCTCTGGACGATTCGACGGTATAGACAGCACAAAGGAATTAAGTAAGGGAGGCGCTGCTTTCCAGCGCCAGTTACGCATTGCGATGAGCCATGGTTTCTCAGTATCGTGATGTTTACGGGCCTGGAGGACAGAATGCTAGCCTATCTGGCAGGAAGCATCGAATTTGCTCAGGATCTGGGGAAGAGCTGGCGGAGAGAACTTCGAAGCTTTCTTGAGGGCTCGCTGGGACATCAGGTATACGACCCGGCTGAGGATGAAAAGAAAAATCTTTCGGACGAAGAGAGTGCAAATTTTCGCTTGTGGAAAGCGAGAGATTTCGAACGGTTTCGGAAGGCAGTGCGAAAAATAATCGACTTTGATCTCGATTTGATCGAGAACCGTGTCGATTACGTGATTTGCTTTTGGGGCAAGCAGAGTGCGATGGGCGGCGGAACCGCTGCGGAGCTGACGTTGGCGTACCGCAAGAAGATTCCCGTGTACCTAGTGACCGAGGTGCCTTACGAAGAGATGAGCGGATGGGTTCTGAGCTGCGCCGAGCATGTCTTTCCGGACTTTGACAGTTTGAAGTCTTTCCTAACTTCTGGAATTGCGATGCCAGCTCGTCTTGAGAAAGCCACTCGAAGCGCTCACCGATAGATCAAACCGGAACATGTTTGGATTTCACTCTTTGATGCTTGCACCGAGCGAAGCGGTGATCCCGGATAACACACATGCACATTGGGCTCGATGCGATGCAGGGAGGCCGGCCGCTTCTCGCTCACTTTTTGAGTTCTTCGATGTGGGAGGGGCTCCTGTGCCTTGAGGCAAATTTCTTCAGATAGTACCGGTGGGTAGCTACCATGAAGATGAGCCCGGCGAACCAGAGAACCAGGTGCGCAGCAACGATACAGAAGGTCGTATGCCACTGCCACATCGAGGTTAGGGTAACCATAGTCAGAAAAAAGCAGAGCCCAACCGCGTGAGGGTGGTAGATGCCAGGTAGAAGCCAAAAGGAATCACGCCAGCGAGGCGTTTTCGGCGGGGACGTGCTGTGGGGTGCATACTTGTCCCAGCCGAGGGCATGTTCGATACAGTGTTGTGTGTTTTGCAGAAACCGGAAAGCATAGCCCAATGCGGCCAGATACCAGCTCGCCCAAAGTGTTGCAAGATACGCAAGAATTGCGACGAGTCGAACGACGACGTGTCGTTGGGGCGTGGCCGACGGGTCAGCATGTTCGCCCCAGAGAGCGTAACCGTAGGCGGTACTGATGGCCACGAGTGCCCAAAAGAAGCGTGGGCTTTCTTCTAAGCGGGCATTGAGCTGCTCCGAAATCGTACGATGGAACTCGGGCAACTTCTCGTGTTGGTCCATGTATAGGCCTCAGTATATGCGAAATATTAGGTGCAGGATTGGGTGCAACTAGAAGAGGAAAAATGGCCCCGAAATATTTGTAAGCGACACCAGATAGGGCACTTAGATTTTTGATCTCCTCGGCTGTAAACCGAAAGGTTGGAGATTGATGCCCCCCTTGACCTCGCAACAATCCGCACGCCGTCTGGACTGGTTAAGAGCGGTGAGCGAGGCGCCTGACACAGGGATATTCCTCCTAACTGAGCCACGTTTCAACGAGATCCTCCCGTCGAGTGCTCTCCTGCGTCCGGCACTTTTTCTCCAACAATTCGCATTGCCACTCCCGTCACCCTGCCCACGATTTCAGCCTGGGAGGGATACTCAAATCGCCGAACATCCTGGTGGGAGTGAGGATGGGGAATTATCATCAACTGTCCTCGGTCCACCTGGCACCAACTGCAGACATACCCGTTTCGGAGTTCCACGAAGTACACGGGGCGATCGAATTCCGTCTTCCATTTCTCTGCACTGAGTTTTCTTTGACTTGCATCAATCTGCACGAGTGAACCAGGGCGGATCAGAGGGTAAAGTGTGTAGTCTTCTAGCCCGATATAGCCGTAGACGGATTTGTGCAGGTCGAGATGCTGTAGGAACCCAACCGGGAGCAGGTCCCATTTCTCGACAACCTGGGCGAGAAGGTGGGTCTTCTCCAGCTGAAACTCCTCCTTGAAACGCACGGGAAGGGAGACCTTTTCCGTGTCCGGCTCGGAATCGCTTATCAGGAGATGCGTATTGGGGACGCCAAGAGAGGCCTGATAGCGTTTCAGATCGCTCATGCTCAACCCGAAGAGTGAAACGATCGCATCATAGCGTCGATGGTAAACTGCGCTGAACGTATAAAATTTGTATATGCTTGGCGTGTATTCGCCGTTTTCGATGTCCGTCACCCAGGCATGGGAAATATAATATTCTTCGTTGTGTCTGTCCCTCGCGATTTGCCTGCTTTTCTCTTCCACTTCGCGCGTGGTCAGTCCAAGGCTCTCGCGCAGTGCCTTCAGGCGCTTTCCGGCACTCGGACTCGGCTTGCGGGGCTCCATTGGCGGGAATCCTACGCTTGTAACCGTTTTATGTCCAGCTACGTGAATCTTCGCTTATCCATACGCGAGTTCTGCCCCTTCATGTTGAAAATCTTGCGATTGGTCAGAATTGCTGCCAACGCCTCGATAATTCCCGCGCCACAAGACGTCTTCGATATACACGGGGGAATTGGTATGTCTTCGAATGGACAAGGCGCTACAAGTGCGGGAGATCCTTTCAACACGCGGCTTAACCCTCTACAACGTTTCTCGGCAATCCGCTGAAATCTTTGGGCCTTCTTCGCAGTTTTACGTCCCGCACAATCTGTATTATGACCTGGCACGCACTTCTTCGGTCCCCACGATCTGGCAGATTCTTGCGTTTAGTCACATCACAAATTATCGACTGTCCGATTGGCTGGCAGTGTTTGGTTTCAACCTCGATGCAATTTCACGGCTACAGCTACGAATTCCCAGGCAGCAGACTACCATTCTAGACACCACAGTCTATGACACGCACGCCTGGATCCCTTGGCTTGCCGAAAGACCTACGACCGGTCTGGCTCGTTCGATCGCTCCGCTGGGACACCTCCTAACCTGGGCGGCACCGCGACGGGCAAGGGACCTGCTCGCTCTGAATAAGAGGACTTTTCTCTATGCCATGGTTGGAGAACGGGACTTGTATGCCCTTCCATACTTTGTTCCCGGGAGCATCGTCAGAGTAAGCGTGCAGTCCGTGGAAGAACAGCCGCCCGGCCGCAACACGAATGGCGAAGGGCCCTTCTACCTTATGGAGCACGATTTCGGATCGACTTGCTCGAGGCTCATTCGACTCGGAAAGGACCGCGTCCTTCTGCATTGTCCACAAAGGCCCTGTGCGGAGCGCGAGTTACACGTTGGAAGGAATGCCAGAATCCTAGGAGTGATTGACGCTGAAATTCGTTCGGTGGCTCCTGATAACCATTCAAGGCGGGTGATGGCAAAAGCGACAGCTTTAGGCAAGCCGCGACTCGAGCGCCCCCCGGGCGAACAAACAAGCCTCAAGGGTCTTCTTCGGCACTCTCGGATGAGTTTGGGACTATCTTTTCGTGATGCGTCGTCGATTAGCCGTTGGATTGCGGACACGCTTTCCGACGAACTCTACTTCGCAGCCGTTAGCACGCTCTCGGACTACGAAGCACTCTCCACACCTCCACGGCACATCCAAAAGGTAATCACACTTTGTCTTCTGTACTGCATTGGCTTCGAGCAATTTCTGCGCACTTCTGGATTCCCTCTTGGGAAGGCGGGGAGTGAACCGATCCCAGACGCACTCGTCCCCCGACAGCTACCTGGCCGAAATCACAGCCTTCAGTCAGCCGGCGAGAACGGCATTCGAGAATCTAGCGACTTCGTCGCTGCTCTTGTAAGTCAATGGGAAGAAATCCCGCTTTTCCTCAGATTTTCACTCGACCAAATCACCGGCCTCAAGGGTTTCTCGCTTTCGGACGTGTTTTGGGTGAACGGCGACAAGCCACCGCGACATCCATTACTAGTCAACGCCACACTCGTTGCCGTCAACCGCAGAGCGAGGAAACCTTCCCCGGACACAGGGAACGCCGTCTGCGAGCAACCGCTTTACGTGATTCTCAGACGGGATGGCAGCTATATGTGCGGCCGTTGCACTCTCAATGGAGGCAATCTCGTCATTCATGGCTATCCAGGAGGCTCAGTCAGCACCCAACAATTCAGGAATGGCGTCGACGCGGAGGTCGTTGGGCAGGTCACCACGATTCTGAGGCGGCTTCTTTGACGGGCTGTCCCGGTTGCGAACAGTCACCTCGAAGAGACCCCTTCCGCTCCAGGTGCAAGTTCAACAGTCTCAATGCGGAAGTCCAGTTTGCGAACAAGCATGGCATTTGCTGGCGCGGCCATTCCTATCCTTCTAAGCTAGCCCTCGCTGCCGACCAGTATTCGAGAGCGATTCCAAGCATGCCCGGTCCATTTCCGCGCGAACTCCGCTGGCTGTTCCCACAGATTAAACCGCAACTGCACTTGCATGTTGGGAGCTTTCTTTGCCTCACTGCGGCAAGTCTGCTGGCCCTGGTCCCACCGCTTTCGATCCGATGGCTCATCGATTCGATCCTGCCATCTCACAATGCCAGCCTTCTCGGTGTTGCAGTCGGATTGATCTTCGCGGGCTATGAAGGGAGGGCAGCTCTCAACGCCGTTGGGAGCTATCTTACTTTTCGCGCTACGCAGCACACGGCACTTGCCCTGCGCATGTCCCTCCTGCGACACTTCGATTCACTCTCCGCAGATTATTTCGACCGAACGCCGGTTGGCGAATTGATTTATCCGTTCGAAGGGCCAATCGACGAAATCTCGTACTTCGGTTCGGACCTTCTGCCTTCGATCCTCCGGGCAGTGATCGCAGCAGGAGTGACGCTTTCCGCGATGACAGTCCTCAGTCCGGTCCTTACTCTAATCGTGATCCCGATCGTTCCTGCGTTTCTGATTCTGCGGCACCGGTACAGAAGGAAGATCGGCCAACAGGCCGACCAGGTCCAGGTTGCAAAGAGCAAATTCAGCAGCTTTCTTCAGGAACATCTATCCGGCTTGACGCAGATCCAGCTTCTCCGGCAAACGGAATCGCAGGAGCGCAAAGCCTCTCAGCTCGTAACCAACACCGTCTCCTCCCAAGACGCGCTATGGAAAACAGGCGTTTTCTTTTCAGCTTTTTCAAACCTCACAATCGTGACTGGAATTGCTCTGGCTCTCACTGGCGGGAGCTTGATGGTTTTCCGAAGTGCGTTGACAATCGGCACGCTCATCGCGTTCTACAGCCTCTTGGTGCAGCTGTTCGAACCCTTGAGCATGGCCATGGAGACGTACACACGGGCGCAGCGCAGCTTTGCGAGCGTCCGTCAGATTCAGAACTATTTCGAGGTCTCACCAGCAGTAAAAGAGCCCTCCTGCGCAAAAGCACTTCCCCCAGATCGCCCTCTGCATGTTGCGTTTCGAAACGTATCCTTCAGCTACCAGCGGCAGAGCGGTGCCATCCGAATCCCCAAGCTGGAGATTGCACACGGAGAAAGAGTCGCCATTGTCGGCCCGAATGGAGCAGGAAAGAGCACGCTGGCAAAGCTCGTTGCACGCCTCTACGACGTCAAGTTCGGTGAAATCAGGATTGCCGGGCTAGACGTGCGGGCAGTGGGACTCGACAGCTTGCGCTCCGCGGTGTGTTATCTCCCCGCGCAGCCGATCCTCTTTCACCGATCTCTGGCTGACAACCTCCGAATAGGGAGTTTGGAATCAACGTACGCTGACCTGGAGCGAGTCCTGCACATGGTCGGGTTGACAAAATATCTGGACGGCTATCCTGGCTCACTGGAGGAGTATATCGAGCCCGGCGCTTCCAATCTTTCGAACGGGGAACGTCAAAGGGTTGCGATTGCGAGAGCGCTTCTCTACCGTCCTCAAATCTTGATCCTCGACGAGACGACATCCTCGTTGGATCCATCCTCTGAGGAAAGTGTGCTTCGGGCGGTTGCCAAAGTTCTACCGCACTCGACTCTCATTGTGGTGTCTCATCGATTGCATTCCATCTCTTGGATGGGAAGAATCCTGTTGATGAAGAGAGGAGAAATCGTCGCAGACGGAAGACCTTCCACTCTCAAAGCCACAAACGTTTTCTACGCAGAACTCTTAGCCTCAACGACCTCCATCGTCTAAGTCTCGACTTTCCTACATTTTCAGAAGCAGAACAGGTTCCTTTGTTGGTCTTCTATGTCTGCGATGCGAACACTCGCGGCGCGCGACCGGCCCGCAGACGTGCGCTATGTCCAGCGGTTACAGTAGGTTAGCGCATCAGTTGCCCCGATACGAACAAAACGGCCTGCTTCTGGATTTGATCCCCCGCCAGGTGGGAGAGTGTCTTTCACCTGGGGCGGCCCAGATTCGATTCTCCACACAGGCCATAACCAATGTTCCGAATCTCCGACACAATCCGGCAAGCCGAGACAGCAGATGGTGGAATTCTGCTGGACGTTCACCACGGCCAGATGTTCTGCCTGAATGTCGTTGGCGCCAAGATCCTTGAACTAATGCAACAGGGTTACGACGAGTCACGAATCGCCGAAGAAATCAGTCGCACCTATGGAGCGAGCAGTGAAATCGTGCGCGCAGATGTCATCGAGTTCATCGCGACTCTGCAGAAACACCACATCCTGCAGCCCTTACGTGCAACCGGCGTTCTCTGAAGACTCCTCGGAAAGCAGAGCTCGATGGCGACACATCACGATGCCACGGAAACCTACCGGCTGATCATCACCCGGCGCGACGCTACTGAGATTCTCCTTTCGCCGAAGAGCAAGGATTGGGTTTTGCCGCGTGTCGAAATCCGCAAGCAACAAAGAATCGCGGAACAGCTCACCGTGGAGGCGAGTAAGGGCTGGGGGCTCGAAACCTGCTGCCTTTTCGTTCCCAGTTCCTGCACATCCAGCCGAAATGGAGATGCAACGTGCGCTGTCATGGAGTGCGTGAAGCACAACGAAAGAGCGCCGGCCGGAACCTATTGGATGCCCCTCAACGTCGCCGCCGAATGCGGGGACGCAGTGGAAGCTGCAGCGATCCGGGATGCTTTCGCGGAGCTAGCTTCGTACACGAGGGGAGAAAAGCCCGGGCCGTTCGCGAAGCCGGGTTGGATGCGGGAACTCTTCAGCTGGGCGCACGAGCAAACTGCCCCGATGGGATTGCGCCTCACCGGCAACTTTCGGCAATACAACGCTAGTCCGACATTCAGCCTCCTGCGTATCGAGACAGATGGTGCCGCGCTTTGGTTCAAAGCCACGGGGGAACCCAATGTGCACGAGCTATCGGTTTCTCTCTCCCTGGCCAGGCTTTTTCCACGCCATGTTCCCCGGATCCTTGGCGTTCATCCGGCTTGGAATGGCTGGCTGACAGCGGAAGTGTCAGGCACCGAACTCGACCAAACCGCCGACTGCTCGTCATGGGAGCGCGCCGCAGAACAGCTTGCGGAACTCCAGATTGAATCCATAGGAAAAGGAGCGGAGCTCCTGGAAGCGAAGTGCAAGGACCTTCGAATTCGAAGGTTGTTGGAACGGATCGATCCATATCTTGCGCGCATGGCCGAATTCATGGCCGCCCAGGAAAAGCCGTCGCCGGCGCCACTCTCGCCCTCGGAACTTACTTCTCTAACTCAAGGGCTCATGGAATCATGTTCCCTGCTTCAGAGTGTGGGACTCCCGGACACTCTCGGCCACATCGACTTCAATCCCGGAAACATCCTGGTGTCCCAGGATCGCTGTGTCTTTGTCGACTGGGCCGAGGCCTGCGTCACAAACCCGCTGATCACACTGGAATATCTCCGTCAGCACCTCGGGCGCAGCGCCTTGCAGGAAACCCTGGCTGTTGATCGTGTAACCGCAGCTTACCTCCGGCCTTGGACGTCTTTCCACTCTCTGGACGATCTGAGGCGGGCTCTGACCTTTTCTCCCCTTGTCGCCGTCTTTGTTTACGCAGTTTCGAGCGATTCATGGCGCTCGCCGGACTCCATCCACAAACCCACACTGGCCAGCTATTTTCGCAGCCTCACGCGGCGCATGTACCGCGAAGCAATGATCGCCGCGGAAAGGAGCGAGCTATGCCTGGACTAGCTTCCACTCCTCCGTATTCTCCGGTCGAACCGGTCACCGAGGTTCTCCACGGGGTGTCCGTGACCGACCCATATCGATGGCTCGAAGACCAGGAGTCTCCGCGCACGCGACGCTGGATTGAAGAGCAGAGAAGTTATGCGCGCGCCTGCCTCGATCACGTCCCCGGACGAGACCGCATCCGCCGACGCATTCGAGAGTTCCTGGCAGTCGAGACCTACGATTCTCTGCAGAAGATGGGCAGCAGATATTTCTTTCGCAAGCGTCTCGCGGCTCAGGAGCAGCCGTGCATTTACATGAGGGATGAAACCGATCGAGAAGATCAGCTGCTCGTGGACCCCGCCGAACACGGCACCGGGAAATACACCGCAGTGAAGCCTCTCCGCGTTTCGCCGGACGGGCGGCTGCTGCTCATCGAGGTCAAAGAGGGCGGGGAACGCACGGGAACTTTCAAGCTGGTCGAAATCGAAAGCAGGCGAATACTGCCGGACGTTCTTCCGCGTGGCTATTTGCGCGGCTTCGCCTTCGCGCCGGACGGAAAGAGTTTCTGTTACGGCCATGAACCGGCAAACGGGAAAGAACCATATCGTCGCGCTGCCTACCGCCATGCCCTCGGCACCGAGTTCAAGGAAGACCGGGAGATCTTCTTCGCGGGCGAGGGCGAGAAGCTTAGGCTGTGCCTGACTTCCGATACGACAAGGATCGGCTTCCTCGTGTACCGATTCCTCGAAAAAACGCGCACGGATTTCTATCTGAAACCGTGGGAGAGCGAAGCAGCTCCGGAACACATCGTCAGAGACGCAGACTATGGTTTTGGGCCGCTGCTCCTTCGCGGCAGAATCCTGGCCGTCACCGATCACAACGCTTCGAACTTGAGGCTCGTGGAATTGCGACTCCGACCGGAAAGTGAACCTGAATGGGTCGACCTGGTTCCCGAAAGCGACAGCCGCATCCAGCAGTGGGCAGTTGCAGGCGACCACCTGTTTGTTTCCTACATTCGAGGAACCACTCAGCAGGTATCGGTCTTCGACCTCGACGGAAACAAAACCGGTGAACTTCCGCTTCGCCGCGGCGAGACCGTGCGTTTCCTCAGTGCGTCACCTGAGAACGACGAGCTTTTTCTCGAATCGGAGTCCTTTACCGAGCCGGTCGCGATCCAGCGCTACTCGCAGCGGGAAGGGAAGCGCATCCCCTGGGCGAAGAGAACGATTCCGTTCGATTCCGCGAGTTACAAACACACCGAGGTGCGGTACGCATCCAAGGACGGAACGGAAATCCCCATGTTCCTCGTGGGCCGCCGCGATGTTCTTAAGAGAAGCGGCAATCCGACGATCATGACTTCCTACGGTGGTTACGGTGTCTCCATGACGCCTCAATTCAGCATCTTTGTCGCGTTTCTCATGGAACGAGGATGCTTATTTGCCTTGCCCAACATCCGAGGCGGATCGGAATTTGGCGTCGCGTGGCACAATGCCGCCAAGCGGCGGAATCGCCAAACAGCTTACGATGATTTCCTGTGCGCAGCTGAATGGCTCCTCAAAACTGGGCGAACCGCTCCGGGAAAATTAGGCATCTTTGGCGGCTCGAACTCTGGCCTGCTCGTGGGAGCGGCCCTCACACAAAGACCCGACCTGTTCGGCGCTGTCGTCTGCATGGTTCCGATGCTCGACATGCTCCGCTATCACCTCTTCGACAACGCGCACGTCTGGAAAGAGGAATTCGGCACCGTCGAAGATCCAGATGACTTCGCCGCCCTCGCGAAATACTCTCCGTACCATCAAGTTCGAGATGGTGTAGCCTACGCCGCCACGATGATCGTGTCCGGTGACGCTGACCGGAACTGCAATCCGCTCCATGCCCGCAAGATGACCGCCCGGCTGCAGGCGGCGAACGCCTCCGAACACCCGATCTTTCTCGATTACAGCAAGTTTCGCGGGCACTCTCCCGTGCTTCCCCTGAGCGAGCGAATTGAAGCACTCACGGATCGCATGGCTTTTCTCTGCGACCAGTTTCAGTTGCCGGCGTGAATGTGGAGGTTTTGGTCATGTCTTTTCCTGTCTTGAAAGCGTACTTGATGCTGATTCATTTCGATCTCTACCTGGCGCGGGGCAACTTCGCTGCTCTCTACGACAAAGTCCGCAAGTATCCCGTTGGAACCCGGGCGCCTGCCCCTGACGCGGTCGAGCGTATTTGCGCGGCGATCGATATGGCCTGCATCTGGTATTGGAAGGAGGCGCTGTGTCTGCAACGGTCCGCGTCCACGGCATGTCTCCTGAAGAAATACGGTATCCCGGCGCAATTGGTGATTGGCGCGCAGCAGATGCCGTTCAGAGCACACGCCTGGGTCGAAGTTGGCGGTCGCGTGGTCAACGACAAGCTGTACATCCCGGAAATGTACGCAGTCCTCGATAGGTGCTGAAAGAGTGTGTCTGGAGAAAGGGGCGAGTATGAGCGTCCAGTTTGGAAGATGGAATTTCGATGGCAAGCCGGTGGACCGCGACTATCTCGAAAAGGCGAGGACCTCTATCGCCCCTTACGGTCCCGACGATGCCGGCTCTTATGCGAAGAACAACATCAGCATCCTCTACCACGCCTTCCACACCACCAAGGAATCTCGCCGCGAAACCCAGCCTCACTTCACCCCTTCCGGGGCTATCCTCACCTGGGACGGCCGCCTGGACAACCGCGCTGACTTGATCCAACGGTTGCGCGACTATGTGAGCATCTCTTCCACGGATGTGTCCATCGTCGCGGCGGCTTACGAATCCTGGGGCAGCGATTGCTTCGCCATGCTCATTGGCGACTGGGCCCTCTCCCTCTGGGATCCGCAAGCGCGTTCGCTGCTCCTTGCCAAAGACCCCATCGGCTCGCGCCATCTCTACTACTCGTTCGACAGTCAGCAGGTCACCTGGAGCACCATTCTCGATCCACTCGTCCTCTTTGCGGGAAAAACCTTCGTCCTCTGCGAAGAGTACATCGCAGGCTGGCTCTCGTTCTTTCCCGCCGCGCACCTGACGCCCTACGTCGGCATCCATTCCGTTCCGCCATCCTCCTCGGTCCTGCTCCGTCCGGGAAAACACACCGTTCACAAGTACTGGGATTTCGATCCCGGCGAGCGCATCCGTTACCGCACCGACTCCGAATACGAAGAGCACTTTCGAGTCGTCTTCGCTGAAGCCGTCCGTCGCCGCCTCCGCTCCGACAGTTCCATCCTCGCCGAGCTCAGCGGCGGCATGGACTCCTCCTCCATCGTCTGCACGGCGGACACGATCATTGCGCGCGGAACTGCCGAAACTCCGCGTCTCGATACGCTCTCCTACTACAACGACTCTGAACCCAACTGGAACGAACGCCCTTACTTTGCAAAAGTCGAAGAAAAGCGTGGCCGCATCGGCTGCCACATCGATGTCGGTAAACTGGAATCCTTCAAGTTTGTTTCGGAAAATGACGCCTTTGCGGCTATGCCCGGCTTCGCAAGCGGTCACGCCAACGAAGCGCGCCGCAAATTCGACGCGTATATGACGTCACAAGGAAATCGCGTCGTCCTGTCCGGCATCGGAGGTGACGAGGTCATGGGTGGCGTGCCAACGCCTAGACCGGAACTCGAGGATCTTCTCGCGAGAGGTCACTTTAGAACGCTCGCTCATCAACTGAAAGTCTGGGCTCTCAACAAGAGAAAGCCTTGGTTGCATCTGCTGTTCGAAGCTGCCAGGGGATTCTTCCCTCCCGCCCTCGTCGGCGTCCCGAAGCACAAGCGCCCGGTGCCCTGGCTCAATGGAGGCTTCGTCAAAAGGAATCGCCTGGCGTTGCTTGGTTATGAGCGTAGGCTGAGGTTTTTTGGCCCTCTGCCCAGGTTTCAGGAAAACGTCTCCACATTGGAAGCGTTGCGAAGACAACTCGGATGTGATGCCCTTCCCTTAGAGCCGCAGTACGAAAAGCGCTATCCGTATCTCGACCAGGGCCTGCTGGAATTCATGTACGCCATTCCTCGGGAACAATTGGTTCGCCCAGGCCAGCGTCGCTCTCTCATGCGCCGCGCTCTCGTCNGGCATCGTCCCAGATGAACTCCTCAACAGGAAGCGCAAGGCTTACGTCGCACGTGCGCCACTGGCAGCGATCTCGGCGGAATGGAGTCATTTCACCGAGATGACACAGCACTTGGTCAGCAGCGCACTCGGGATTGTCGACACAGGCGAAATCTCGGAAACCCTGCAAAAAGCACGGCAGGGACAGGAAATTCCCACTGTCACGTTGATGCGTACGCTGGGCATCGAGCTTTGGCTCCGAAACCTAAAGACCAAGAATATTCTGCGTGATGCTACTTGGCCCACAGAGCGGACCGGCGAAGCAACCTTCCAAGCCACCGAATAGAAAGTGGTCGTGCCGAATATCTTCTTTTTGCAAGAGCGGTCAGTCTCTGACAGAGCCAAAACAGAAAGGAGGTGATCATCAATGAGCTACATCAAGCCCGAAATCGTGATACTCGGTTCCGCAAGCGCCACGATTCATGGCCATATGAAGGATGTTGTAAGGGGTTTCGACACTGATGTGTCGATATGGCAGACGCTCGGCGCGTACGAAGCCGATGAGTAGGTACTCGCCAGGATGCTCCAGTACCGAGCGCCGCGAGCTCTTCAGCCTGTCTACGCGGGATGGCAGTAGTGACTCAGCCTTCCCAGCACCTCGCGCCGATTCTTGTCAAATTGGATGGCCGCCGAAAGGTAAATCAGCGTACGAGGCGCACGACTGAGGCTAGAGAGCCCGTAAAACGATAATTCTGATCTCGGCCGAGAATGCCAAAAGGAAAGGAGGTGATCTTCAATGAATTACGTTGAGCCGGAAATTGCAGTGCTGGCATCAGCAAGCACCGCGATTCAGGGCGGTGAGAAAGCGCGTTTCTCGGGCTTCGACAGCATCGTCGGCGACCCGCGCCAAACGCTCGGCGCGTACGAAGCCGATGAGTAGAATGACCAGCCGGGGTGCTCAGGCACTGAACACCCCGGCCTTCATGCTGCAACCGCACCGAGAATACCAAAAGGAAAGGAGGTGATCTTCAATGAATTACGTCAAGCCGGAAATTGCAGTGCTGGCCTCAGCAAACACCGCTATTCAGGGTGTTAGCAAGTCAACGATCCCAGCCTACGACAACATCGTCAACGGCTACACCTGCCAAACGGTGGGTGCGTACGAAGCCGATGAGTAGAATGACCAGCCGGGGTGCTCAGGCACTGGACACCCCGGCTCTAATGCTGCAATTCGTTGCGATGCAAAAACGCCTCTTAGAATACACGCCTGGGAGAGAGGTAGGAGCCTTGAAGTACATCAAACCAAAGATCGTTTTTCTTTTGTGCGTGAGGCCACGCGCGCGATCCACGGCATGTAAGTCCGTCGCTCACTTTTGAAACCTGTGCCCACCCGAACCTTCTCATGCTGCCCGCATATGAGGCCGATGAGTAGGGCTATGAGCATCCCGCGTCGGTAACCTCACACCTCAGAGAAACACTCCTACTCGTTCGCTCTTTTCTCCGGGGCAGTCTTAATGGTGCCAGCAACTTTCTTTTGCAACTCGCGCAGCGAGTTCCAGCGGGCGTATTGCTCCGTCTTGTGCGCCCCCACGCTCTCTTCTGATTTAAGCCAGAATCTGAACCAGTCCAAATTGCGTTCATATATCTGGTATCGATGTCTCGGCTGGTTGATGTGGTGCAACTCATCCGGGTAAATGAATAGCTCGACAGGCTTTCCCAGTTCCCGGAGTGCGGTGTACAACGAGAGGTCGCTAATAAATTCAGAGTCGGGGTCGTTATTAAGCACGGGCGCTTGAATGCGGTCAGCGTTGAGGTCAGGGGCGAACTCTTTCCATCGCGACCTTACTTGTCCTTCGGGCCAGCCACCTAAACCCCAGTTGGCAAATCGTTTCTTGATTCGATCGGATGCCATATTGTAGAAGAATGGACTACTGTCTCCCGCTGCCCCACTAGCAGCTTTGAACAGGGCCGTATGTGTGATTGCGAAACCTACCTGCTCCGTGCCACGACTATAGCCAGAGACGCCGACTTTTCCCGGGTCCACAATTCCCATCTCGACTCCCTTTTGAACCGCCATCTCCATGCTGTCGATGGGAGATGACCAGAACGACAGAAAGTCCTGAAAATTCTCCGCCCGCGAAAAAACTGATGTGTCACGCCCGTAATCGAAGCTCAGAACCGCGAACCCGTACGCCGCGTAAACCTGGATCGGATTCTCATCACCCGACGCTCCCCGCAGGAAATAGTCGCCACTCCGATACGTCGTCAGGATTGTCGGATAGCGTTTGCCCGGTTCATAGTTCAATGGCCGCACGAGATGGGCGAACCATGCGTCCCCGAACTTATTTGTTCCTTCAATGCGAATCGGCTCGCTGAGTTGAATATTGTCGAATTCCGGGTTCAGGTCGACGAGCGTGCGAACACCTCCGGTACCTAGATCAATCAGAACCAGCTTGCTTGGTTGCCGCGCATTCTCGCCCCTGCAGGCCAGGTATCGGACATTTTGGTCCGCCGACCACGACAAGAGAAAGTCAGACCCATGGAACACTTGACGTATCGTTGCGCCTGCGGCTGCCATTACCCTAGGAGTATGTCCCTTGTCATCAACGTATACGTAATAAAGCGTCTTGCTGTCAGAGCTCCACCAATAATCCATAATGAAGTAAGCATCCGGTGGCAGCTGAACTCGAGCCGGGCTGCCTCCGCGCACAGGCTTTGTGAAAAGCAGATACACTGGATCCTGGGATTGGCCTGGAATCTTGGGGAGGAACCGATATGCCACGAAGCGCCTATCCGGGGAGACCTTGGCATCAATGATATGGTGCCCCTCAAGGGCCTCAGGGGAGGGATCAAATTTGTTGAACACTTTTTCATCAAGATCGCTTTCCCACGGACCAAACGCTCTCATTTCTTCCGGACTTGCTCTTCGTTCGTCGCCGGTGGCGAATTCATGGATCCAGTGCGCTGCTTGAGACGGCTTCTGGGCTAGCAATTGGGGCAGTATGCCTCCCCCCCGAATCAAGAGATAGCTCCCGTCGTACAGGACCCCATCCATTACCAGCCTTTGAATCTCGGCCTGATCGCGAGGCTGTTGCACCGTTAGCAGCATCTTCCGCCTGTCCGGGGCCATGTCATAGCTTTGGATGTCGCCTCTTACATGTGTTAATTGTACCGGCGGTCCCCCATCCCGATTCCATCGCCAAACCTGCCATTTCTCGACCCCTGACATTCTCATTCGGCGCATGATGTACTGGCTATCAGAAGACCACTGCGGAGCCTCCTCCATCCATTGGTTGATCGGGTCCCACTGCGGGAGACCTGCCGTGCCTAAACAGACCGGTGGGCTGGAAGATTCCGTGGCTGCAACGAAGAGACCCGTACGATAACTGTTCGTCCCGAAGACTGCCTGCCCAACTACGAAGGCTACGTACTTGCCATCCGGCGAGATGCTCAATCCATGGAGATCGCGGATGGTTAGCAAGTCCATGTTGGTCACTGGACGTGGGGAAGTCTTCGCAGCTTCGGGTATTTGCACCGGTGTGGGGTCAAAACTTGGGCCGCCCGTTTCATGGGCCGAAGCTGAAGCGGCCAAAACCGTGATCAGCAGAGACAAGAAAGTCACGCGGCAGGATTCTTTCATTTTGTCGTTACCTTTGTGGAGTGCGGCTAAAAATCCAGCCTCAAGGAAAGCTGCAATGATCGTGGCCCACCCTCTTGAAAGAGCGGGTTTAACCCGCCAAGACCGCCATTAAGCATTTGGCTGGATTTGAAGAATGACGGACCAAGAGTCAGGCCCTGCGGGTTTGTGAAATTCGGATGATTGAAGGCATTAAATGCATCCGTTCGGAACTGGAGCTTCAGACGCTCTGTAATTGCGAACTTCCGAGCCACGGACAAATCCACCTGGGTCAAGCCAAATCCAGGAATGTCGTTTCGAGGTTCCGTACCTTGCTGACTGGATGGCGGAGTCATGAATGCACTGGGATTCAGGCTTTTCCCGCCGCCCGCCGCCGGATTGGAAATCCACACGGGCTGTCCGGAAACAAGATTCGGACGGCGAATTGAAATACCTCCTGGTCCCCCTCCTAGCACCGTAGCGTTGAAAGGAAGTCCGCTGCGAGCGACGAGGACCGTACTAAGTGACCAGTCCCGCGTCAGAACAGGCAAAGCGCCAGACTTGCCTGCGGAAGGAACAAGAAATGTAGCCGCACCTGAGAATGAATCGCGCACGTCGAAGCTCGAATTAGCATAATCTCTTGCTCCGGAGATCACGGTGTTTGAAGCACTCTGAAGGGTGTCGTCCGATACGTTGTCGAGAGAATGCGCCCACGTATAATTCAACAAGGCCTGAAGACGCTTCCCGAGCGGCCTCCGATACTGCAATTGCAAGGCATCATAATTCGAAAAAGCGGTATTTCCCTCGAGCGAGAAGAAATTAGCAAAATTAGAGTTGGGCAGTAAGATGCCTTCCAGCCTCAGCAAATCTCTGCCTGCTTGGCCGACGTAGGTTGCCGACACCGCTTGCGTGCCCCCGAAGGATTTTTCCAGGGCTACATTCCACTGGTAGGACCGCGGCAGGCTAAGATCGTTGGCAAACCCAAGAGAGAACGGATACGGCGGCTGGAGCGAAATGTTCGGTATAAAGGGACTCAAGTCGCTTATCGGCAAGGACACAGGAGGGAAGCTGGCGCTCGCGTTGAGTGGAAACGATCCTGCAAGCGTCCCGATCGCGCCCGCAGCGCTATCGTAGAACAAGCCAAACCCTGCTCGAACCACAAAGTCCCCTCGCGACGTCAAGCTATACGCAGCCCCCACTCGCGGTGCGAAGTTCGAATAGGTTGTCTGCCAAAGTGGTGTTCCGGCTGGCGCAAGCGCAAGCTGCGAAAAGTTATTCGTGTTCGACCACGCCCCCAGTGCTGTGGTCCCACGACCGGAGGGAGCTGGCGCTAGCTCCCACCGCAGGCCGTACGTCAACGTTAGCCGATGACTGGCCTTCCACGAGTCCTGCCCGTACAGCGAAAAGGACGGAGCAAGAACCCGCGCGGGAAGGTTATTGCCGACCGAGAAGAAGGGAGTTTGGCCCGCTGATGGTCCGGTGATAAATGCTTGGGTGCTAACCACAAGGGCGCTTACGGTGTAATGTGGAGGATTTGTATCCAGGAAAATGGCCCGATAGTCAGCGCCAAATTTCAATTCGTGCCTGCCGGTGGTTAGTGACACGTCGTCCACAAAGTTCACTTGCGTCGCGCGATTTCGCGCCCCAAGACCGAAGGGAGCGGATACGCCGCCCATCTGAAAAAACGCCAAGCTGCTGGAAGGCGAAACGGAACCAAGAACAAGCGACGGGTTCAAGGGCACCGCGCCCCCAAAAGAATCCAACTCGAACAAATTACCGGCAGTCTGTCTGGAGTAGTTAGCTCGCACCATGTTTGAAAAATCCGGCTTGAACAGCATATTTGCACCAACGGTTAGGGTCTTCGTATCCGTGGGCGCAGTCTGTAGAGAGATAGAGCCAGAGGGCCGACTCACGAATTGGGAGGGGGCGTCGTTGTACCGTCCGAAGATCGCGAACCGGTCGTTTAATGAGTGGTCAATTCTTATGCTTCCGGCATCAAGCGTGGCGCGATTCGGAAAACTGCTTGTGAACGTAGATGAATAGATGCCGGGCGTTACCGTCCGATCGTCCGGTTGGGGATATGTATTCAAGAAGGGAGCGAGCGCCGAAGGGGCAGTCGTTCTAGCGAACGCCGAAGGAACCTGTTTTTGCTGGGTTTGGGGAACCCTGAGCCGAGCGCCCTCATATGAGAGGAAAAAGAACGTCTTGTTTTTCCAGATTGGCCCGCCGAAAACACCGCCAAAATCGTTGTGGCGCTCGGGCGCGCGGGGCTTCCCCGCCTGATTTGCGAACCAATCATTCGCGTCCAGAACGTCGTTCCGGAAGTATTCGAAGATGCCACCGTGGAAATCGTTCGTGCCTGAGCGCGTGGTAAGGATGACTTGGCCACCGGGCGACCGTCCGAACTCCGGCGCGAACGATGACGTTTCAATACGGAATTCTAGTAGGGCGTCTGCGGACACCAAGCTGCTCGTGCTCCCAAGTGCACTGAAGGCTTGCGCCGAGCCGGTCCCCGAATTTCCAGAATTCCCAGTTGCCACCACACCAAAGTTCGCAGACACGCCATCGACCGAAAAACTGTTTGCGTCTGGGCGCTGCCCGGCGATACTGAACTGTCCAGGAGAAGCGACCGCGCCGAACGGCACCGAAGTAATAACAACGCCAGGCGTCAGTTGAAGGAGCACATTGAAGCTGCGTCCGTTCAACGGGAGATTCTCGACGAACTGGCGGTCAATCACCGTGCTGACCGCCGCCGATTCTGTATTGACCAGCGGCGCGCCGCCTTGTACCGTCACCACCACAGACGCGGCGCCGATCGGCAGGGTGAAGTTGATTGCGACGGCGTCCTGAACATGGATGACGATTCCCGGCTTGATGATAGTTTTGAAACCAATTTCGGAAACTTGAAGGCGATACGTTCCGGGAGGAAGATTGGGAACCAGATACAGGCCCTCTGCGTTGGTCTTGGTCAGATACTGCAGGCCACTTGCGTCATTGGCGATCAGAATCTCTGCGCCGACGATGGCTGCACCTGAAGAGTCGACCACGATTCCGCTGATAGTCCCGTTCGGGGATTGACCATCGATAGGTGCAATTACAAGCAAACTGAGAACGACAAGGAAAACGACCAGACACAGTCGCACGAGGTTTCTCCTCTGACCGAGGGATTAAGACAAACTCTCTCGACCTACGCAGGAGAATTCGAAGTTGTACCACTCGGACTTCATCTGAGGACCTTATGACAATTCCGAGTGGCCGCAGGAAGTCAGAGCTACGGGTGATTCGGTTCGATTCTCAGGGAAGCGAAAAGCAGGGGCTTACCGCTCGGCTTGTGACTCCCGCCATTCGGCTCCACTGTTACGAAGACCGCATCAATGTGCTCAAGCGTGCGCGCATCGTCGACCTTGAGTACCCAGCGCTTCTTGGCTCCGCTGTCTTGATAGAAAATGCCGAGGCTTAGCGCTTGTTGCTTATCCGCCCCACCCCGGCCCCAAGCTTGGAACGTACTGGCATTCCTCACGCCTGGCTGCTGATCCAGGTCATAGGCATAAAAGATGAGGGATTTCCCTTTGGTATAGAACACGCGGCCATAGGGTTTCTGCGTCGCGCCATCACGCGCCACGTCATAGACCTCAGCGATATACAGATCGCGCGCCCCCATCAGATCCCGGATGTCGCGGTCGTGGGCAAGCAATTCGTCCTGCTTGCCAATAGTTTGCTCCCGGTCGCGAAGCTGACCATGAAGATCCCTAATCTGAGCTTCCAGGCTGTCGACACGTGACTGATCCTGCGAGCGCTGCTGTCTGAGGGAATCGAGTTCCGCCTGAGTCCTCTGCAGCGAATTCTGAGCGGCATCGAGCTTCTGAGTGAAATTGCTTCTTTCTTGAGCCACTTGTTGTTTCTCGGTCTGGTCATTCTGTAGAGACTGCTCCAGATTGGCCTGAGCACTCTTCGCCGCAGCTAAGGCTGCCGACTGGTCCTCGATCTGACGTCGTAATTCTCGAATCATTCGATCCCGTTCCGCCAGTTGGGTTTTGAGAACTTCGTGTTCGTGCCCCATATCGCTCATTTGTTGCTCAAGGGCATCCACTCTCCTGTCGGGGGAGTTGGGTCTTACTTGAGTTACTTCAGGACTTCGGCGTCTGCCAAATTGATACGAGTAAATGCCTAAAGCGACTGTAAGCAGTACGGCTGCTGCAAACGGCATCCACACATAGTTCCAATTCACCTGTGGGCGACCGTGACCATTTCGATGCGTGAAGATGAGTCCTTTTCCCTGCTCTGTCGGACTTAGACTCAGGGGTGCCGTTTCGATTCGCGCCGACGCGCGCATCAATGTCGCTTCGACCGCTTCGCTCGGCGCTGGGCTTGGTTCATTTAACGTCGGGGTAGATAGCTCAGAAGACAAAAGAGGCACACCAATATCAGCGGCTGCCTCAAACTCTCTCAGCGCCTGTCGGCAATCGGCGCACGTTGCGAGGTGGTCCCGCAGCCTCTTTCGCTCTTCCTCGGACAACTCGCCCGAGGTTGAGACGGCACAGAGTTCAAGGAATTCTTCGTGCGGTCGCGTGCCCGACCGATTTCTGTCCTCTCGTTTGTCCTCTCTTTCCATCATTTAACTCAACTGCCCTGCACCTTACGCCCAAACATCTGCTTCCGCAACTTGTCCAGCCCTCGGTAATAGTGGTGCCTCACGTTCCCTAAAGGTTGGGCCAGCTTTATGCTAATTTCCACCATCGTGTACCCCTCAAAAAAGTGCAGACGCAAGGTCTCCCGCTGGTCTTCGGAGAGAGCGTCGAGTACTTTCTCTAAGCCATTACGCCCAAATACGGCCTCAGCGGAATAATCGTTCTCGACGGTCGGATTACCGACCACGTGGCTCGCATTGCTTTGAATCTCCGCACGTGTATAGAAATGGCGGGTGGCGAGATATCGGCGCCGCTCAATTGACCTCTGGTAAGCCATTTGAACAATCCAAGACCCCGCCGAACTTTTCGAGCTGTCAAAGACCGAGCACTTCCGTTGGATAAATAGAAATAGGTCCTGGGCAAGATCGTCTGCCTCCGAGGCGTCTCTCAGGATACGGGCCGCTATGCTTCGAACGACCCGCGCATATCGTTGGAATAGCAGCCCCAGAGCCTCCTGATCGCCTGTCCTGATGCGTATCAGCAGACCTTCGTCGGACGTTTCTGCTTGTAAAGACGAGTTTTGATTCGCAGCAGTAGAGGTGCTGCCCGCAGTTTCCTTAGGCAGCGGGAGTGAGAGAAAACGGGCTGCAGCCGAAGAGTTCACGCCCGCGCATCTTTTTCGGATAGTATAGTTTGTGGCATCATATACTGATTTCGGCCACGATCCTGCTGCCGATGGCCCGCTTAGGCAGCCGTGACGACCGTGGATA
>OCOJ01033726.1_pt1 | contig 73396 bp, 78 predicted proteins | sample 1539251 | NCBI WGS metagenome assembly OCOJ01 (sample SAMN01911457, study PRJEB22624) | soil metagenome | biome: Soil | place: Malaysia | collected 2012-04-30 | depth RA_metagenome m
AGATTCTCAGTGGGCTCGTAATGCTCGGGGAACGGACCGTCGGCAACAGCGCCCAGCGGCACGAACAAGCGCCCTACCCCCTCGGGATTCATGATGAACGGCCCCATATGCTGCGCCGGCTTGGAATCGGCTTTGAAGTCCGGGACGTCGTTGCCCACCCACTTCTGTGCCGCTTCGCTCCACCACACCTGTCGCCGCGAAGCATCCCATGGTTTGCCTTCTAGGTTGCAAGAAGCGCGGTTGTACATGACGCGGCGGTTGGCGGGCCAGGAGAACCCCCAGTTTTGGTGGATGCCCAGTCCGGACGGGTCGCTGCTGTCCCGGCGCGCGGTCAGGTTGCCTGCTTCCGTGTACGCGCCGCAATAGAGCCAGTTGCCGGAAGCGGTCGTTCCATCATCCTTCAGCCACGCGAAGCTGGGCAGTTGCTGGCCGGCCTTCAACTGTTGTTTGGTAACCGGATCTTCCGCGTCAGCGAAGGTCTTGCCATTGATTTCCTTTAGAACCTCGGCCAATGAAGGGTTAGCCGGATTGGTATAGTTCCAGGTCAGTTTCAGAATCGGGTCGGGAAACTTTCCACCTCCCCCTTGATACAGTTCGCGCACTTTCAGGAAAATCTGCGCCAGGATGGCTTGGTCGAGCCGACAATCGCCAGGCGTGGGCAGCGCCGTGTTTTTCCACTGCAGCCAGCGGGCGGAATTTGTGAACGTACCGTCTTTCTCAGCGAAGCCGGCGCAGGGCAAGCGGTACACGGTGGTCTGAATCTTCTTCATTTCGTCGGTGGAGATACCCGGAGACTTCCAGAATTCGCTGGTTTCATCCGGATAAATCTCTCCGACGACCAACCAGTCCGCTTTTTTCAAGGCATCGATGTTTTTCCTGGAATCCGGGCCGATGGCCACGCCGTTCATGCCAAAGGCGAACAGGCCCTTGACGGTGCCGTTGTACATGTTGTCCCAGATATAGGTCCACGAGTAGTTGCGATCCACCTTGGGCAGGTAATCGAAGGCCCAGTCATTCTGTTTGGTGGCCGCATCGCCGTACATGGCCTTGAGGAAGCTCACGGCAAATTTTGGGGTATTGGACCAATAGTTGAACGAATCCCAAACATGGGGCTTGGAAGGTTTGGGGGTGATGCGCTCGCTGTAGGTCTTGAAGTCCGTATCCGCCGGAACGGGAACCTTCAGGTAGCCCGGTAGGATCTCGAAAATTCCGGCCATGTCCGTGGCGCCCTGAATATTCGAATGGCCGCGCAACGCGTTCACGCCACCGCCCGCACGCCCGACGTTGCCGAGCAATAATTGGAGCATCGCGGCAGTTCGAATGGTCTGTGTTCCAGAAGTGTGCTGGGTCCAGCCGACGGCGTAGATGATGGTTCCGACTTTCTTCATGTCGCCATCTTTGCGAATGGAGGTGAACAAGTCCGCGGCTTTCAAAAACTGCTCTTTCGGCACTCCGGCGATGCGTTCAACCATCTCCGGCGTATAGCGCGAATACTGCTTGCGCAGGAGTTGGAAGACGCACCGGGGATGCTGAAGCGTCAGGTCGTAGGCGACATTCTCAGGCAGGTGCGCCGGAGCTGGTTTCCCGCCGGCCCCGGCTTTCGCGGCTTGCGGCGGATCCGCTTTGGCGGAACTCCCCTTTCCGCTAAGGTCGCCACCTTCTTCATAGTTCCAAGTGGACTTGTCGTAGGTCTGGGTTGCCGGATCAAAACCAGAAAACAAGCCATCCTCGGGCAGCTTGAAACCTTCCTTCACTACAAAAGCCGCGTTCGTATAGTTGACTAAATACTCTTTGGGGTAACGGTTGTTTTCGATGGCGTAGCGGATGACTCCGCCGAGGAAGGCGATATCGCCGCCAACGCGGAGCTGGCAAAAGAGATCAGCGACCGAAGCGGTGCGCGTGAAACGAGGATCCACCACAATCAGCTTGGCATTGCGATTGCGCTTGGCTTCGATGGCCCATTTGAAACCGCAGGGATGGTTCTCCGCCGGATTACCGCCCATGATCAGCATCATGTCGGTATTCTTGATGTCCACCCACCCATTGGTCATTGCGCCCCGGCCGAATGTTGGTCCCAAACTTGAGACCGTGGGGCCGTGTCAAACTCTGGCCTGGTTGTCCAGATGCACGACCCCCAAGGCGCGCATGGTCTTGACGACAAGATAGTTGAACTCGTTCGTGTCCGTGCAGCCACCGGTAAAAGCGATCGATTCGAGACGGTTCACGCGATGTCCCGCAGCGTCGGTTTCAATAAATGTGGCGTCACGGGTCTTCTTGACCTTATCCGCAATCTCTGCGATGGCTTGATCCCAGGAGATATCTTCCCAATCCGTGCCGCCCGGCCTGCGAACCTGCGGCTTGGTGAGGCGACGTTCATTCAATATGTCCTGTTCCAGCGAGGCGCCTTTGGGACAGAGGGTCCCGCGGTTGATGGGATGGTCGGGGTCGCCCTCGACGTGAACCACTTGTGGTGTGACATTCTTCGCGCGGTCCCCGATGGTGTAAATGATGACCCCGCAACTCACCGAACAGTAGGGACACGTCGAGCGTGTCTCATTGGCGCGGGCAATTTTCAGGGTGCGGAGTTGCGCGTAAGCTGGCTGAAGGTCAAACCCAAAAACGGCTGCGGCGGTCCCGCCGACCGTCGCAATCTTCAGAAAATCCCGGCGAGACGCATCCATAATTCCCCCTTGGAGCGGAATGGGAAAACCGACGCAGTCTTCGATCTTCTCACTGTTCCCCCCTGAACCAGGAAAGGAGCAGCGGCGTGGACACTCTTTTAGTTCTTTTCGCCCTGTTCTGTCAAGAGAAACCCGGTCCACCGGGAGGGCAAGAGAAGACGGCCTGCGGCACGTCTGTTTCGATGCGCTTGCACTGGGGCTGATTTCGCTAAATTAAGTTAATCGACTTGGCGTGGGCCATCAGTTGATCGCGGAAGTTGGGATGCGCAATGCTGATCAGTGCCAGGGCCCGTTCGCGGGTGGACTTGCCGCGCAAGTTCACGCAGCCATACTCAGTGGCGATGTACTCGACATCCATGCGCGTATCGGTGGCCATCTGCACGTGTGGCACGATGCAGGAGATGGTGCCGTTTTTCGCGGCCGCCTTCAGCCCGATGAACGACTTTCCCCCCTTGGAGAAGGAAGCACCCTTTACGAAGTCGAACTGTCCGCCTGAACCGCTATATTGATGTCCGTGGATGAATTCGGCGTTTACCTGGCCGTAAAGGTCGATCTCGATGGCGGTATTCACGCTCATCATGTTGTCGTGCTGCTTGATCACGTGGATATCGTTGACGTAAGACACCGGATAGCTCTCCATCGACGGGTTATCGTCGATGAAGTCATACACTTCATCGTCCCCGATGGCAAAGGTGAACACATGCTTGCGGGGATGCAGTGTTTTCTTGCGGCCTGTAATCACCCCGCTCTTGATCAGGCGTACGAACGCGTGGCTGAATAACTCCGAATGGATGCCCAGGTCGTTGCGGTCCCCAAGATGCATGGCCACGGCGTTCGGCAGATTGCCGATTCCCAGTTGCAAGGTGGCGCCGTCGGGAATCTGTTCCGCAATACCTTTCCCGATTTTCATCGAGTCTGCATCCGGCTCCTTGTAAGGGATTTGCACCAGCGGCGCGTCGTTCTCCACGATGGCATGGACCTCGGAAATGTGCACCAGGGAATCGCCAAAGACGCGCGGCATGTGACGATTGACCTCCACGATCACGTTGGGACAACAGCGCACGGCCGCGGACGCGTAGTCGTTATTGGTTCCCAGGCTGAAGTGGCCGGATTTATCCATTGGAGAGACGGCCACCATGAACGTATCCGGATGGATGTATTCCCTCAGTGCGCGAGGAATATTGGAGAAATTGATGGGCACGTAGCTCAGGTATTTTCTTCCCTCGGAGATGCCCTGGTGGACCATTTTGCGGTCCGGATCGCCCATGAAAAAACAGCGCGCGTCCACTTTCGAAAGCACTTCCGGGCAGATCAGAGTTTCCTCGCTGTACTTCATAGAATGCTGGTAGTACAGATTGAGGTTCTTCAAATCCCCCGAGAGAATACGATCCGCGACGGCTTTGGCCAGACCTCCGGGCATGCCTACGGCCAGAGCCAGGCACAGCGTGCTTCCGTTTTGAATGGATTTGACCGCCTGGGCCGCAGTGGTCAGTTTGGTTTCGTATTCTTTAGTTGGACTCCGGTAGCTGTTGCCGTTCAGAAGCGTAAAGGGGGCATATTCTTCACTTGGTGTTCGGTATCCCATGAAAACCTCGTCGGACAACCTGTGGAATGATCGGTGGCGAGCGATTCCCCGTCAGCTTAAGGTTGGAATAGATTTTGACGGTTTGCAAGGGCCAGGAGCACGTCACGGTGTGTGTGTCGCAAGACTTACTCACCAGGTGCGCGGCTCTTCACTTTTTTCGTTCCTTCCACTTTCGAATGAAGCCGAGGTAGAAGAAAATCAGAAAGAAAATCGTATGGACAATGGAGCGCGCGCCGCTGATCTCAGGCGTCTCCGTAAAGCCGGTGCTGAAGATAGGCACGGAAACCCTGTAGTAGTAGAGATAGAATAGGATTCCTGCGCTCACGAAAAACGATCCTGCAAGGAACTTGCACACGTCTTGCCACGGAACCCTCTTGAACATGTTTGACTCCCCTATTCATGTTACCCGCGACGACCGCTGTCGATAAAAAATCTGTTTCCTGATACATTCCTTCTTCTCCTTGGGTATGGTTCGCCTCATCCTGCTGGCGCTGGAGTTTTCCCTTATCTTCATTGGCGTTCCCCTGCTTATCCATTTCCGTGTGATCCCCAATCTGCCGATTCCGTATCTGCTGGCGGCAGCATTAGGCGCCTTCCTGGTTCTGCGCTATGACTCCAACTTTGATCAGTCTCGATTTCTTGCCTGGGGAGATGTGCGGCCTTATTTCTATCTGGTCCTGCTGCGCGATGCGGTGTTTCTGACGATGCTTGGAATCGGGGTTCGCCTCTTTGCCCCGGGCCTCCTCTTTTCTTTTGTGAAACGCGCGCCCGCGTTTTGGGCTGCGGTCATGCTCCTTTATCCCTTGCTCTCCGTGTACCCCCAGGAACTCCTGTACCGCGCCTTCTTTTTTCATCGCTACCAACCCCTGTTTGGCTCCGGCTGGCCAATGCTGTTGGCCAGCGCCTTCGCTTTTGGTTTCGTCCACATCATCTTCGGAAATTGGCTGGCGGTGGGCCTTTGCGTGGTCGGTGGCCTGCTGTTTTCCATGACCTACCACCACTCGGGATCAATACTCTTGGCCTGCTTGGATCACGCCATTTTTGGTAACTTTATCTTCACGATTGGCCTAGGCCAGTTCTTCTACCACGGCTCGCGCCTCTGAATCTCTTGCCCCAATTCATTTTATTCCCGCAATTGCCCCAGGGAGTAAAATAGACTCGTATCGAAACTCGCCTCTACGGAATCGATATATTTAGAGTTTCGGGTACGTATCCACACCAGGAAGCCCTATCTAGCAAGGAGTCCGCCTGCATGGCGACACCACCCAACGCCCTTAAGCCGGACCTGTCCTCTCTGCGCATCTCCGAGGCCAAGCGCAGCAATTCGCGCTCGAGTCGGCGTTGGCTCTGGATCGTGCTGGGAGTGGTCCTTTTGGCTCTGGTTGGTGCGGCTGCCTCAGCCTTCCGCAACCGCAAAGTGGAGGTCGAAGTCGCTACCGCCAGCCGTCCCGCGAGTGGCCCGGTCGGCGTCCTGAACGCTAGCGGCTACGTCACTCCCCGTCGTCGCGCCACGATCGCCGCAAAGATCACCGGGCGCGTGACCGGCGTGTTCTTTGATGAAGGCACGCGCGTCAGTGAGGGCCAGCTCCTGGCGACTCTCGATGATTCTGACGTCCGCAGGGCTCTCGATTCGGCCAAGGCGGATCGCGACTCCGCCCAGGCCGCCATTGCCGATTTCGAAGTTCAACTGCGAAACGCCGAAATCGAGCTCCACCGCACGCAACAGCTAGTGAAAGAGGGCGTGCAGACGCAGCAAGCTCTCGATTCCGCGGTCATGACGGCGGACAGCCTGCGCGCGAAGATCGCGCTGGCGAAGCAACAGGTGGCTGCGGCCGAAGCGCGCATCCGCGAGCAGCAACAGGCCGTGGACAACTGCACGATTCGCGCGCCCTTTGCGGGCATTGTGGTTTCGAAAGACGCGCAGGTAGGGGAGATGGTGTCGCCTGTCTCCGCGGGCGGCGGCTTCACGCGCACCGGCATCGCCACGATTGTGGATCTTCACTCCAACGAGTTTGAGGTGGATGTCAGCGAGGCGTACATCGCCAGGGTTTCCAATAATCAGCCGGTGAACGCTGTCCTCGATGCGTATCCAGATTGGACAATTCCAGCCAAGGTCCGCACCGTAATTCCCACGGCTGACCGCCAAAAGGCCACGGTCAAAGTTCGCATTTCGATCACAGAGCCGGACCACGTGCGGCTGTTTGACCCGGCCAGGGATCCACGCATCCTTCCCGATATGGGGGTCAAGGTGACCTTTCTCGAAACGGAAGGGAAGCCAGGGACAAAGGCGGAAAAATCCCCTGCGGTGGCGACCGTTCCACAAAAAGCCATCCGCCAGGACAGTGATTCCAAGTTTGTATTCGTAGTGAAGGGCGACACTTTGGAACGCCGCGCGGTCACCACTGGTGAAGCTCGTGGTTCCGATGTCGAGATCCTTGCTGGGATTCAACCGGACATGCTCGTGGTGGTGAACGGTCCGGGTACTCTTCGCGACGGTCAAGCAGTCCAGATCCAAAAATAGGAGCTGCTCACTATGGTTCGAGTGGATGGCAATGCAACGGAGGTGGGCCTGATTCAGGTCCGCGACCTCGATAAGAAGTATCGCCGTGGCGGTGAGGATATCCACGTCCTCCAGGGCCTCAACCTGGATGTGTCCAAAGGGGAATTCGTGGCCTTCATGGGTCCCAGCGGGTCCGGCAAGACTACCCTTTTGAATCTCCTGGGCGGACTAGACGTGCCCACGCGCGGCAGCATCACCGTCGCAGGCGATGAAATCACCCACATGTCCGCGGGCAAGCTCACGGAATGGCGCGCCCGCCACGTGGGCTTCATCTTCCAGATGTACAACCTCATTCCCGTTCTCACGGCGTTTCAGAATGTCGAACTTCCTTTGCTTTTGACCAAGCTCTCCAAGGCCGAACGGCGCGCCCATGTCGAGGCGGCTCTCTCCATCGTGGGTCTCACCGACCGCATGAGCCATTTCCCCCGGCAGCTCTCCGGCGGCCAGGAGCAGCGCGTCACCATTGCCCGCGCCATCGTTTCCGACCCCACTTTCCTACTCTGCGACGAGCCGACCGGCGACCTGGACCGCAAGAGCGCCGACGATGTCATGAACCTTATTGAGGAGCTCGTCGCCAAGCATTACAAAACCGTACTCATGGTCACCCACGATCCGGTGGTCGCCTCCCGCGCGCAAACGACTCTGCACCTCGAGAAAGGTGTCCTGGTTGAAGGCGGAAAGCTTCCCCGTACCGTTCCGGCGGGAGGTGTGGCATGAAATTCGGCCGCATCATCTGGGCGAATCTTCTGCGGAAAAAGGTTCGGCTGCTTCTTACCATCGGCTCTTTTGCGGTCGCCCTTTTCTTGTTCGTCTTTCTGGCCGTCGTTCGTGATGCCTTCAACCGTGGCGCGGACGTCGCTGGCGCCGACCGCCTCGTGATCATCAATCGCACCTCCATCATCAATACCATCCCACTCTCTTACCGAGATAAGATTCTCCGAATTCCCGGCGTCAAGGTCATCACGCACAACAACTGGTTTGGCGGCATTTATCAGGAAGAGAAAAATTTCTTTCCCCAGTTCGTGATTGACCCGGAAAACCAGCGCCAGGTTTTTCCTGAGCTTATTGTTCCTGACGATCAGTGGAACGCTTTCGTGAAGGACCGCGAAGGAGCCATTGCCGGCGCTCAGACCGCCGAACGCTTTCATTGGAAAATTGGCGACCGTATTCCCATCAAGACCACTCTCTATGGTGGCGGCGCCTGGGAATTCAATCTCGACGGCATTTATCACGGCAAGCGCCCGCAAGACGACGAAACCCAGTTCTGGTTCCAGTGGGACTATTTCGAGGAACGCGTCAATGAGCGCTTTAAGGGGCAGATCGGATGGTACGTCCTTCGCGTCGATAGCCCTGATGACGCGCCCCGCATTGCCAAGGCGATTGACGCCGAGTTCGCCAACTCCCCGAACGAGACCAAGACGGAAACCGAGTCCGCCTTCGCTGCCGGTTGGGTCAAGCAGTTCGGCAACGTCCAGACGCTCATTCTCAGCATCGGCACCGTCGTGTTCTTCACCCTGCTCCTCGTTACTGGAAACACGATGGCCATCTCCGTTCGTGAACGCACTTCGGAACTCGCCGTCTTCAAAGCTATTGGCTTTTCCGACCTCTCCATTCTTTTCTTTGTTCTGGCCGAAGCTTTGGCTATCGCCTTAATTGGCGGCGGGCTCGGCATAATCTTCGCCATGATGGCCATTCCCGGCCTTGGCAAAGCACTCGGGGGTCTGCTGCCAAGCATCGTGCTTGCTCCCCCCATGCTTTTGTTCGGGCTCGCCATGGCCATTTTCACGGGAATCCTCAGCGGGCTTCTCCCCGGATTCGGGGCGATGCGTTTGCGCGTTGTGAATGCGCTTCGGAGGGTTTGAGCATGCTCGGGAAACTGGTCTTCGGCTTTATCATCACCATCGCCGCGATTGCCGCCCTCCTCCTTGTCCTCACCGTGATATTCGGAATCGTGGCTGGTTTGTTGGCGCCTTTCCTTGGTTCCGTTCCCGTCTCTTACAATTTCCGCAGCATCCGCGCGCGCTGGACCTCCACGATTGTGGCGGTTCTCGGCATCGCCGGCACGGTTGGTGTGTTCGTCGCCATGCTTTCCTTGGCGCGCGGTTTCAAGGCCACACTGGTTGCTTCGGGTTCTCCAGGCAACGCTCTCGTCATACGTGCCGGGTCCCCCTCAGAAATGATGGGCGGCATCACCCTCGAATCCATTAAGGTCCTTCAGGATGCGCCCGGCATTGCCCGCGATCCCTCCGGCGCTCCTATCCTTACCCAAGACGTGGTCGGTGTGATCCCTGTTCCTCTCATCAGCACGGGCACAGACGCCAACGTGCAAGTCCGCGGTGTCTCTCCCAATGTGCTCGAAGTGCGCAAGTTCGTCAAAATCGTTCAAGGCCGCATGTTTCAATCCGGCCTGAACGAACTTGTCGTGGGCAAGAACGCCTCGAAGACCTATCAAGGGCTTACCGTGGGCAACAAGATTGATTTCGCCGGCGGCCATTGGCAAGTGGTCGGCATTTTCGACGCCGGTGGCTCCGCTTTCGATTCCGAGGTCTGGTGCGATTCCCAAATCTTCAACCAGGTTCTTCAGCGTCCCGCCAATATCTTTCAGTCCGCCACCGTTCATCTCGCTTCGCCGGACACGTTTCAGGAATTTAAGGATGCGGTCACGAAAGATCCCCGTATGAACGTGGACGTTTGGCGCGAGATCGACTACTACGCCAAGCAATCGACCACCATGACTCGTCTTATCACCGTGCTCGGCGGTCTCGTCGCCGCGATCATGGCCATCGGCGCGATTTTTGGCGCACTCAATACGATGTATTCCGCGGTCGCTGAGCGTGGCCGCGAGATCGCCACCATGCGCGCCGTTGGCTTCTCGGCCTGGAATGTCATCCTCTCGTTCCTCTTTGAGGCCCTGGTGATCTCGATTGTTGGCGGCATTCTGGGTTGCTTGGTCGTGCTTCCGCTTAACGGCTGGACCACCAGCACCATGAACTGGCAAACATTTTCCAACGTGGCTTTCGCCTTCAAAATTACCTTTGACCTCTTGGTGATGGGTGTTCTCTTCGCCCTGGTGATGGGTGTCCTTGGGGGATTGCTGCCTGCCATTCGGGCGGCCATTCAGCCCGTTGCCGTCGCCCTTCGCGAATTGTGACTCCGGGCGTAACTCTGGAGTAGATGAGTTCGCCGCAATCTTGTTGTGCAGCTCTTGTGCGCCTTGCATTCCCCTCGTTGTGTCGTCCTGAGGCCCTGCTTTTGGGCTGCAGGATCTCGACGTACGGCTCAAGCATGATGTCTCGGGGAAAAGCCCTCAGAAGATTTTCTCCTCAATCCTTCTCTTGACCGGATCGTAGTCGCAATAGCGCACCCATTTCGGCCGCACCACGAAATAAGTGATTCCCGGCCAGCTTTCCCGCGCTGGTCCGTCCGGAAACTTTGCAAAGTAAGGCTTCTTGTATTTCGCCAGTTCTGTGCCTTCCAGTTCTTCCGCGATCCCCTCGTACTGCACGGTCACTTCCGTTGTGCAGCCAATGACCCATGCCACGCGCGGATTTTTCTTCAAATTCGGGTACTTCCGCGAGCTTCGAACCGTGTCAAAAATGATTTCCAGCTCCGGTGTCACGGCGAATCCCATCAACGCTGCCTCGGGCTGTCCGTTCTCCCCCGCCGTTGCCAGGACGGCCAGCCGCTCGCTATTCATGAACTGAAACACTTCGTCCACATTCATCTCCCGCCTCCTCGACGCGGCTTACTCCGCTCGCGTACGACGGCCAGTCCGCTTCTGCTTGTGGGCCTTGAAAAAAAGCAAAGGCGCACTGGCTTCTCGCCGGTGCGCCCACGCAGACAGATTCGTTCGCCTGCTCGCGGCATTCGCCTTATCTCAATTGCTAGCCGCTACGGTCTTGGTTCCAGACACAGCCGTGTCCGTAACCATGGTTCCTGCCGCGCGGAATCGCACCAGCAGGATGGTCAGATCGTCGGCCTGTCGTGCGCCGCGAGCGAAATTCTCCACGGATTCCAGGACCAATTTCTGAAGTTCCTCCAACGGCATCTCGTTCTTTCCCTGAAGGACGTCACGCAACCGCGCCACACCATACAACTGCTCATCCGGGTCCATCGCTTCGGTCACGCCGTCGCTGAAGAGCACCAGGGTGTCATTGGGTTCCAGCTTCAGGGATGCGGCGCTGAACTCCGCTTCGGGCACCAACCCGACAGGGAAGGAGCCTTCTGTGAACGCCTCTTCTGCTGTGCTGCTCCTCAGCAGGATGGGGGAGGGGTGTCCCGCGTTGATATACTCCAACGATCCGGCATCATCCAGAATTCCGAAGAACATCGTTGCATACCGGCCCACCTCTACGTGATCGCAGAGAAAGCGGTTGACGTGATTCAATACGCGCGCCGGATCCGTTCCGAGGGTCATGCCGGACAACGCTCCTTGCAGCATCGTGGTCACCAGCGCTGCGCCCAGTCCTTTCCCGCTGACGTCGGCGATCAGGAATGCCGTCCGCCGGTCGTCCAGGGGGAACACGTCAAAATAGTCACCGCCCACGGCCAAACAAGGGAAATTCACCCCTTTGACGGAGAGGTGGGGATAATCGCGGAAATTTTTTGGCAAAAGGGCCTGTTGAATGTCGCGCGCAATTCCGATTTCCTGCTCCAGGCGCTGGCGCTCGCGCTCGCGTTCCACGAGGCGCGCATTGTCCAAGATGCTCGCGGCGTCGGCGGCGAGCGCATCGAGGATTTGCCGATCCAGTCTCGAAAAGGCGGTCGGCCGTTTCGAGTCCAAATACAGCACGCCAAGAAATTCGCCCCGCGTTACATTGGTTGCCGATTCGCTGCTGGCCCGGGAAGTGGCGTACAACGGGATAACCACGACTGCGCGCAGCCCTTGCGCGACAATGCTGGCCGCCGCCTGCAAATTCATTTCCGCCTGTTCTATGTCCTCGGTAATCACCGGTGACTGCTTCTTGATCGCCAATTGGATGGCAGTTTGACTCGGCGTCATGCTCTCAGGAGGCAATCGCTGGCCGCCGCTCCGCCGCGCCAACCGGACGCGCAGCCGCTCTGGCGCACGTTCCGCTGCCCCGTCCACCGCTTCTTCCAATAGTCCGCGGTCGGCGTCGGTGACCGCTACAGCGTGGTCGATCATCTTTGCCAATACGGAATCCAATGGCAGTTGCGAGTGAAGCAGGGAGGTAGCTTCCAGCAGCAGATTCAGTTTCCGCAGTCCGCCGCCCGTGGATTCCGAACTGGTCATGTGATCGATCCGCGTCAGGAGTTGTGGGATCGCCTCATCGCCAGTCCCCGTCGCCGCGCGGAAGACGACTTGATAGGAGTCTTCCAGTCCGAACGAGATGACATCTCCGTCCGTCAGCGGCCGGCTCTCGATTTTCTCGCCGTTTACAAAAATGCCGCGCCGCTGGCCGCGATCCTCCAGATAGTAGCGGCTTGCCTCGGTCACGATGGCAGCGCAGTTGCGCGAAATGCGCCGGTCGGTCAACTGCAGATGGTTCCCCGTCTCCGCGCCCCGCCCGATCAGAAAGGGCGTCTGCGTAACGCGCACATATTTCCGCGCGCCGTCGGGCGAGATTACTTCCAGCACTGCCTCAGTCTGTGCCAGCGCTTCCGTCATTCCGGGTCCACCCTGCGCACCCTGCTAAGGCGCGCATTGTAACACGCTTACGCCTTGCCATGCCTCGCCCCTTGCGTCTTTCCCCCATCCCCGCCACAATACAGCCGCCGTTCTTAATCTGGCACGCCGCCCCACCTTCATCCTGGAGTAACCGCATGCTGATCTCCGCAGTATCCAACTGTCTCGCGCAGTGGCACTTTCCTATAGCCTTTTTCCTTGCGGGCGGCGAACTCTCCCATGGCGACCCCGTTGTTCCTATCTTAATCGCCGCCATCTTTATCACCATGGGAGCTGCCCTCGGTGGCGTCTTGATGAAGTGGGTCAAGCAACCGGCCGTCCTTGGAGAGCTCTTGGTCGGTCTCCTGGCGGGCAATCTCGGCTATTACTTCGCCAACCCCACGCTTACCGTTCTTCGGGAGGGCGACAATCTGGCGCACATCTCCTCGCTGGCCTTGAGTGCACCGCTTAGCATGGGCGAAGCGGCCCTGAAAGTTCTTCCACCTGGTCCGCATACCGACCGTTTAGTGCAACTCCTCTCCGGCCCACACGGGCAGACGTACATCTCGGTTTATTCCTTTATTGACGTGGTCTCACGTTTGGCCATTCTGGTCCTGCTTTTCCTGGTGGGCCTGGAAGTCAGCCTGGTCAAAATGAAGCGTGTGGGCAAGTATGCCACCTATGTAGCCGTCTTGGGAATTGTCCTGCCCATGGTTCTCGGCATGGGGAGCATGAAACTGCTTTACCCCAACAATCCGCTGGCTGTCGACCTGTTCATCGGAGGCATCCTGACCGCCACCAGCGTGGGCATCACCGCGCGCGTCCTGCGTGACATCGGCCGCGAGACGACCGAGGAGGCGCGCATCATCCTTGGCGCCGCCGTGATTGACGACGTGCTCTCCCTTATTGTCCTCGCGGTTGTCAGTGGCCTCGCCGTCACCGGCACCATCAGTTTTTCGTCCATCGCGATCATCACAGGAAAAGCCGCCTTCTTCCTGGTCGCTTCCATGGGCCTTGGCATTTGGCTGATGCCCAAGCTCGTCCGTCGCCTGGCCACTTATGGCGTGCAGAATCTGAAGCTCCTGTTTGGAGTCAGCTTTGCTTTGTTGCTCTCCTGGCTGGCCAATGTGGCCGAACTGGCCACCATCGTCGGCGCGTTCGCGGCCGGAATGATCCTTAACAGCTTCTTCGACAAAGAAGTGGAAGGAATCTCGCTCCACGATCTGCTCACCCCGATCGAATCGCTCGTAGTCCCTCTCTTCTTTGTCTGGATGGGCATTCAGGTGAAGCTCGAGACCATGGCGCGAAAGGATGTGCTCATCGCCGGACTCGCGCTAACTATCGTTGCCATTGTCGGCAAAGTGGCTTCCGGTTGGGGCTGCCCCGCCTCCATGAATCGCCTTGCCGTCGGCTTCGGAATGATGCCCCGCGGCGAAGTGGGTCTTATTTTCGCGGGAATTGGGAAGGGAATTGGCGTGGTTGACGAAGGACTGTTCTCTGCCGTTGTGCTCCTCGTCATGGTGACAACGGTTCTTGCGCCCATCCTGCTCCGCGCCACCTTGGGCATCCATCCCAATGCCCCCTCCATACAATCTTCAGCCGCTTCCCTTCACTGAGGTCGGATAAGCTGGAAACCGGTGCCAGGCCTACCGGCTCGTCGCCAGCCTTCGTTCCACGTAGTCGTGGACGTACGCTTCGAAAACCTCCTCCAGCCTTTTCGTGAGGGGGCCCGTGGTGCCGTTCCCAATTGTGTGTCCAGCGATCTCTTTCACTCCGATGGCATTCCGGTTCGTGGATGTCACAAAGACTTCGTCTGCCCCATATAAGTCTTCCAGCCGCAACGTCTGCTCGACCACGCTGGTTCCCGCGTCCACCGCTATTTCCATCAGGACGCCCCGCGTCACGCCTTCCAGGCAGCCGGAGCTCAACGGCGGCGTCAACACCTTGTCGCCCTTGATCGCAAAGATATTTGCCGCCGTGCACTCGCTCACCTCGCCGCGCTCGTTCAGCAAAACAACCTCGTCAAAGCCGGCCCGCTGGGCTTCCGCTGAAGCCCACACGCTGTTCAACCAGGAGATCGTCTTCACTCCTGCCAGAGGCGAGGCCGCGTGTCGTCCGTGTTCGCGCACCGTCAGCCTCACGATTTCCGGATACTTGGGCACGTCCGCCGTGGTGATCACCAGATCCACTTCCGGCAGCTTTTCGTCGCTCTTCCAGCTTCCAACCGTGTTCCAGATCAGATAAATCCGCGCGCAACCCTGCTCAACCCTGTTAGCGCGAATCACTTCCTGCAGATACACCCGCACTCTTGCCCCTGTATACACTGAGGGCAACCGGGTTACCGCGGAGTCCTTTTCCAGGCGTCGCCAGTGCCGCTCGTAGGCGAATGCCTCCCCACGCACGATGCGGAGCGTGGTGAAGAGTCCCCAGCCACAGATCAGGCCTGCCTGGCCGGGCGACCATCTGGTCCTCTCCACGGGTTGCAGCTCTTCGTTATGAAAAACGTAGCGATGAATCACGTTCTCACCTGGTCTTCTACCAGCGCAAAAGCGCCATATGGCATTGTACCGGAAACCCTGCTTTACCCGCTCCTGTCGCTCTCAGTTGGCGTGCGAACCTACGCACTAAACCCATCACAAAAACGGTCTTTGGAGGTCGGAGCTTCAGTTCTGACAGAAACTTGCTTCAAAAAACGGGCTTTAGCCCATGAGGAATCTCTTCTTTCCTCCGTCGCGTGAGGTCCCTCCCATGCGTCCGCGGTGACTCGCATCACATCGACATTTGCCCCGAATTGTGAGAATTTTATGTGGCCTTTCTGTCCATAACTCGCGTCCGCACCCTCTCCCAGATTTCGTTTCTATTCCTCTTTCTTTTCTTGATCTTGCACACCGACTTCCGGGCTGCTCCTTCGGCCAATCCGGACGACCTCCGTCTCACCTCCCCGGTTTCTCTTTTCTTCCAGCTTGATCCCTTGGTCGCGGTCTCGAATGCACTCGCGAGTCGCGCCCTCTACCACGGCCTGCTCTGGAGTCTCGTCATTCTCATTCCAACCTTGTTCCTCGGACGTTTCTTCTGCGGCTGGGTCTGCCCTTTGGGGACCCTTAATCACTTCTTCAGCAGCCTGAAGTCCGAATCCAAGCGCGGCAAACAGCTCATTGAGTCCAACCGCTACAAGCGTTGGCAGGCCACCAAGTATTACATCCTCATCGCGGTTCTAGTCGCCGCTCTGTTCGGCACCGGCCTTGTCGGTTGGTTCGATCCTTTCTCCTTGCTCACGCGTTCGTTAGGCCTCTCGATTCTTCCCGGCTTGGATTACCTCACCAACTCCGTCCTCCACGCCGCAGAATCCAGTAAGCTCCCCTACGTGCCATTCGTTGCCGGGATCGTGCACGCCCTCCTCAACTTCGCCGTGCTCAGCCTGAAACAATCGCATTTTCGCCAAGGGCTTTTCTTGGGCCTGTTGTTCGTTCTCATCCTTGCGCTGAATTTGCGTGTCACCCGCTTCTTCTGTCGCGCGCTTTGCCCCCTGGGTGCGCTTCTCGGGATCGTCTCCCGTTGGGCCATTTTCGGCCTGCAAAAGCATCCCGTCAGCTGCGAAAACTGCAACCGCTGCCTGCTCCGCTGTCAAGGCGGCGACGACCCGATCGGGGGAGTACCTTGGCGCAAATCGGAGTGTCACCTTTGCCTGAATTGCTTGGGCGAATGTCCCGAGCACGGCCTGGAGTTCAAGTTCTTTCCTGGCGGCAGCATTCTTGAATCGCCCAGTCTGCAGCGGCGCAAAGTGTTGACCGGACTGGCCACGGGATTGGCCGTTGTCCCTCTCATGCGTTCCACCACCTCTTTTGCCGCGGAAAAAAATGAACGGCGCGTGCGGCCTCCCGGCGCGCTAGAGGAATCGGACTTCCTGGCGCGCTGCATGCGTTGCGGAGAGTGCATGAAAGTTTGCCCGAATAACGCGCTCCATCCTGCATTCTCAGAAGCAGGGTTGGAAGGTATCTGGACTCCCGTGCTTGTTCCGCGGATTGGCTATTGCGAGCCGAGCTGTGTCTTGTGTTCGCAAGCCTGTCCCACCGGCGCGATCTGGGAGATCACGCCCCAGGCCAAAGCCTGGGCGGTCGGCGTTTCGAAGGATGCCAAGCCCGTCCGCATCGGCACGGCATTTTACGACCGCGGGCGCTGCCTGCCCTGGGCTATGGCCACCGAATGTATCGTCTGCGAGGAGTGGTGCCCGACTTCGCCAAAAGCCATTTATCTCCAGCCCGCAGATATGATCGATGCTCAGGGCCACGTCAAGACTCTCAAGCAGCCGTTCGTGGATGCAGCGCGCTGCGTTGGCTGCGGCGCCTGCGAATATGCATGCCCGGTGCAGGACCGTCCCGCCGTTTACGTCACCAGCATTGGCGAAACACGCTCCCCTACCAACCAGATTCTCTTAAATCAACGAAGGAAGGCCAAACGCCCATGACCAATCGTTTCCTTCAAAACGCTGCCCTTGCCGGCCTCCTCGCTGGCGTCCTTGCTTTTGGCTCCGGCTGCCAGCACCGTGCCGCTTCCCCCGCCGCTCTTTTCCCGGATTCTTCGGAAGCCCCTGGGTGGACGAGAGCTCCCCAGATACGGACTTTCTCACCTGATCATCTATTCGACTACATCGATGGCGAAGCAGAAAAATATCTGAAAGCCGGAGTGAAGAGCACCTCCACCGCGGATTACAAGTTCAGGGACCAGATCCAGGCTGTCGTCGATATCTACACGATGTCTTCCGCGGATGGCGCAAGGGCCATCTTCGACTCAGAACCCGCCATGGATTCCCAAAACCCCACGCTCGGTGACGCCGCGCGCCAGTTTTCGCAGAGCCTGATCTTTCGTAAAGGTCCATATCTCGTGCGCATGGTTGCCTATCAGGATTCCCCGCAATTGCCGCAAGCGATGTTTGATCTTGGCCGTGCCCTGGAAAAGAAATTGTCTCGCTAGGGGGATTTTTCCATGAAAACTACAACTGAAAAAAGCCGTCGCGACTTTCTCAAGGAATGTGCCATGGGAGCGTTAGTTGCCGGTGCAGCCCCTCTGTCCTTCGCGAGTGAACGGGTGCAGCCCAAAGGAGCCACGGGCGGAAAATCGAAAGTGATCATAGCGCGCGATGCTGCGCTCTACGGCAGCAGCGCAACGCCGGATTCCGCGCGCGTCCAGAAGTTGCTCGATCAGGCAATGCAGAATTTCGCGGAATCCTCCGACCCGGTTTCCCCGTGGAAGAAAATCGTTCGTCCCGGCGAAGTTGTCGGCCTCAAGGTCAACACCATCGCTGGTCCCGGTCTTTCCACGCATCCCGTCCTCGTCGAAGCCATCTGCGAGCGCCTGCAACAAGCCGGGGTGAAGCCGGGGAACATCATTGTCTGGGATCGAACCTACGGAGAACTCGACCGCGCCGGATTCAAGCTTTCCAACGACCCGAACCGCGTGCGCATCCTCGGTACTGATTCCAAGAACGTCGGCTACGACGAAAACGTCCTCACCTTCGGTATTGCCAAGTCCCGCCTTTCCAATCTGCTTACGCGCACGTGCGACTGCATGATCAATGTGCCGATCCTCAAGCACCACCGCGGCTCCGGCGTCACTCTGGCGATGAAGAACATGTATGGTGTGAACAACAATCCGGACAGTCTACACGCCAATAGTTGCTGCCCCGGCATCGCTGATCTCAACATGCTGCCGCCCATCCGCAACAAATTTCGCTTGGTCGTTGCCGATGCCATGACCTGCTGCTTTGAAGCCGGTCCTGGCTATAAACCGCAATATGCGTGGAAGTACAACGGCATCATGGTCGCTTCCGATNAGCCGGTCCTGGCTATAAACCGCAATATGCGTGGAAGTACAACGGCATCATGGTCGCTTCGGATCCCGTGGCCATTGATTACACGGCTTGGCAAATCATCGAACGCAAGCGCGCCGAAAGCGGCCTGCCAACTCTCGCGGAAGCGGGCACGCCGCCAAACTACATCGCCGTTGCCGCTGACGCCCAGCACCGCCTCGGCACCGACGATCCCAAGCATATTGCCTTTCAGGAGGTTTAGTGCCTTGCCGACACAGCCTCCACTTCCGGAAAGCGAACTGCCTGCCCCCGTTGGTCGGCGCGAGGCGCTTCTTCGCATTCTCCGCCTTGCCGGATTGAGCGCTGGCAGTGCCGCCGCTGCCTATTGGCTTTCCACGCGCAGCAGCCATCCTGTCGAACAGATCGTCGCGGCGGCACGCCGGGATCACACCATTCCTCCTGACGCGGCGTTTCCGGACATGGCCATCATCCACGGCGGCACTCCCCGTCAGCTCGTGCAGCGCGCTTTGCAGGAATTGGGCGGCATCCGCCGCTTCATCTCCCGCGCGGATGTGGTAGTCGTGAAGCCTAACATTGCCTGGGATCGCACGCCGGAGCAGGCGGCCAACACCAATCCCGAACTCGTCGCCGAAGTCGTGCGCCAGTGCTGGTCCGCGGGTGCAAAGAAAGTCATCGTCACCGACGTGAGCTGCAACGATCCCCGCCGCTGTTTCCTGCGTTCCGGCATTGCCGATGCCGCACGCAGCGAAGGCGCGGAAGTTCTTCTTCCCGACCCCTCGAAGTTTAGGGAAGTCGATCTCGGCGGCGATCTTCTCCAGGACTGGCCTGTCTTTCAGCCTTTTCTGGAAGCCGATAAAATCATCAATCTGCCTATTGCCAAGCACCACAGTCTGACCGGCACGACTCTCGGCATGAAAAACTGGTACGGCATTCTCGGCGGTCAACGGCACCGCCTGCACCAGCGTATCCACGAAAGCCTCGTCGATCTTGCCGACTTTGTGCGGCCCACCCTTACGCTGATCGATTCTTATCGTGTTCTCCTGCGAAATGGACCAACGGGCGGCAATCTCGAAGACGTCCTGCTGAAAAAGACGCTCGTGGCAGGCACGGATCCTGTTGCACTGGACGCGTACGTCGCCAAAGCCTACTGGAATCTCGACAGTTCCGCGCTACCTTATCTGAAAATGGCTGCGGATCGTGGCTTGGGTTCTCTGCAATTCGAAAACCTGCGCACCCAGGTTGTCAGCCTCGAGAACAACTCTTAGCAATCTGTTGAAAAACAACACTTCGTCATTCCGAACGGAGTCTGCGCAGTGAGGAATCTCTCTTTTTTCGCCACTTTTCCCTCGAAGAGGGATTCCTCGCTCCGCTCGGAATGACGGTCAGACGTGTTTTTTTCGGAGAATATGGACAAGCGCCTGTCTCGTCGCTACCGCGCTGCCCAGTCCGAGAGTAACTGCACGGCGATACCCCATTGGCCTTCGGCAATCTTATCTACGCGTGAGACCTGCCCCAGGAATTCCTTGTCCTGCGGGTCCTTTGGGCTGTGGTGTGGCATGATGATAAACAGCCGCATCCCTTCATAGTACGACGCGATCTGGCTGACGAAATAGATTCCGTCGCGTGACACATTTTTCGTCGTGGTCTTGTCGTCGAAATGCGCGTCCTTTGGATCCGACGGCCGGATCTTCACCGGCTGGCCAATACGAATCCGTCGGCTCCGTCGCCTTTCCTGCGAACCCATGTGCATCATGTAACTAGCTAATCACGGCTGAATGCTTTAGATAACGAGTTGTGTTCTATCCGCTATTAGCCCCCGGTTTTCGGCTGCTTGGGAATGGTTCTCGCTGCTCCACGCCATGGATGAGCCGGGATTTCGCCGGACCCGCGACATTCCAATCAGCGTGCGCCGAGCCCTTGCCGAAATCGCTCAAACATGCCACAAATAAATAGTCATGGCCACCACACTCGATGTACCCACCTCAAAATTTAAGGCTCTGAGCCGGCTCGTTGGCAACACTCCCCTCATCTCCATTCATTTCCGCTATCACGGCGTCCACCGCATCCTCTTTGCCAAGTCCGAGTATCTGAACCTGACCGGCAGTATCAAAGACCGCATGGCGGTACGCATTCTTCAAAAGGCTTATGCCGAGGGAAAAATTGCACCCGGCTACACCATCGCCGAGGCTACCAGCGGCAATACAGGCATTGCGTTTGCGGCTATTGGCCGCATGCTTGGCCATCCTGTCAAAATCTTCATGCCGGACTGGATGAGCCAGGAACGGGTTCACCTGATCCGCAGCTACGGCGCGGAAGTGGTTACCGTCAGCAAGGGCGATGGCGGCTTTTTCGGCAGCATTCGCATGTGCGAGGAGTTCGCGGCGTCACACAAGGATGTCTTCCTGCCGCGTCAGTTCTCCAATCCTGCGAATGCGGAATCGCATGAAGAAACCACGGGCCCGGAAATCTGGTCCCAGCTTCTTTCCGTCGGNGAAGAGGCCAAATGCCTTCGTTGCCGGCGTCGGCACGGGTGGCACGGTCATGGGCGTGGGCAAGTTCCTCCGCCAGCGCGATTCTTCCATCCGCGTTCATCCTGTGGAACCGGCGGAGTCACCCACGCTTACCACCGGCTGCAAGGTCGGCAATCATCGCATCCAGGGCATCTCCGACGAATTCATCCCGGAGATCGTCAACCTCAAAGAGCTTAACGATGTCATTCCTGTGCCCGATGGCGATTCCATCCTGATGGCTCAGAAACTCGCCACCCATTTGGGTTTGGCCGTGGGCATCTCGTCTGGGTGCAACTTCCTCGCGGCGTTGAAGGCCCAGAACAATCTGAGTCCTGACGCGGTCGTCGTCACCGTCTTCTGTGACGACAACAAAAAGTATCTCAGCACTGCCCTGATGAGCGAGGAGCCGGTCAAGCCGGGCTATTTGTCGCCCGAAATCGAGCTTCTCGGGCTCGGCACCGTGGGACGTGCTTGCGAGTTCTGCCACTGAGCTTCGGGGTCAGTTACTTCTTCATTCTGCTGCGCAACAAATTTCACTTTTTCTCCGGTTTCACGGGGAGTATGAATTCGCTGCTCAACAGATACTGATACAAATGACCCGCGCCACCTCTTGTCCTGCGCCGATTTCCGCGAACGAGCCGAAGATGCTGCCGTCCAGATTGATGGACAGCGCTTTTTGATGTGTGCCGGGCTTTTTGGATGTGGGCATAGTTCGCCTCCGTCCGCGAATAGACTTTACCATTTCGCGGTACGGAGTTCGGAAGTGACGTTAACAAAGAGAAGGGCAGGGCAGCCCTTCGGAGGGAATGGTCAATTCTGTTCAGCCGTGTGGCTTGCTTTGCCTGGTCAGGACCAGGCCTCGCGCCCTGACTAGGCTACTCGCTTCCCAGGTTCTTTCTCTTCTTCCTTCGGAGTGTACTCGCCGCCGGCGCCGCGATCCCAATTGCGGTCCAGGACCCGCTCTGCGTTCTGCCGCCGGAACGTTTCCGCAACGTAGCAATTCCAGCACACTGGCAAGTGCGTGCGGAAAACTTCGGGCAGTTTCTCCGCAGGAATTTCGTTCCACTGTTTGGCGATGTGCTCGGGAGAAAGCAACGCCGGATGCCGGTCGTGCCAGTGAATTTCTCCGAAGGGCCTCTGGCAATATGCACACGACTTTCCCTTGTACCAGGCATCTACCATATTCCAGACCAGGCAGCTTTCAGGATCGGCATGTATCTGGCTCAGGCAATCCTGGCCACAATTCTGCCTTTCCGGCCACCGCGAACACTGGTCCAGCCGAATCCACTCCTTTCCCACCATTGCCAGGCGTGCGGCCTTTGCCGCGTTCACGTGCACGGCAGCCGGCAGTTGTGTTTCTGGACAGGTGATCACCCGTTGCCCGCGGTACCGCAGGTAGGTCCGGTACACTTGGACACCTCCGTATATGATCGCGCCGATGATCAGCACCGCGATGGCGGCAAGAATGAGGTTCGTAACGACCATACTTCCTCCTCTGTCCGGTCTTGTCTCTGCCCGGACCACCCCTTCATGAGGATTGCAGGATGGGGCCCAAATGTCACGGAATCGCAGATAGCTCCTCGTTTATTGAAACGTAAGGAGTTAGAGTTCGTCCAGAACGCCAGGTCGGCCTCCCCATCACTAAGGGTAGGGTTATTCCGCGCAGCCTCTCTGCGTCAACTCACGTCCAGGTGGGCCAAGGCTCCCGCGACAAGACCTGTGCCTTTGCAAACACTACCTTTCTTCCCGCCCCGGCAGAGAGGCGGTCCGCCGCACCACTTCAGCGGGGGCTTCCCTGCGAACGCGTCGTCACATCGCTTCCGGCTTCAATATCATCCCCGCTCCGGAATGTCCGTTCATCAACACGGTTACCGGTTCGGCGAACCGCAAGTGCCGCACACAGCCGCGTTCTTCCAGCGCTGCTTGCGTCGCCAGCCAGTCCCAATCCACCATGCCTTCTCCGAGGTCAGGATTCACTGTGAAGTACCCCACCTGAAACGCCGAAAGGTTTTGAAAAAAGTGGCTCCCCTGCGACGGAGTAATCCGGAAATCCCGGAAGCCCGCTTCCACGATCACTCGCGCTCCGGAAATCTCATCCCACTCCACTGGAATGCCCAGCCAGGGATCATTCGAGCCCCAGCGCCCCACGCCCACCAACAAATACGGCAGGTTCTCCGCCGCAAGTTTGGCGTTGAAGTAAGCCACTTGCCGCGCCACTTCCTGGCTCTGTCCGCGTTCGAATCTCTGCGAATCCACCACCACCACGTCCTGCAGGTTCCCCACCCGCCCGTTCCCTAGCACCTTGTTACTCTGTGCCACCAGCCTGGAACGCTCCACGGTCACCATTTGCAGTTCCTCGGTCTCGCGCGAGAGCGCCAGCGGGCGGATTTGCAGAAAGCCAAATTCTGCGGCTTCACCTTGCTGGCGCGGCAAGCGCACCGCAAATTCAATCTCCACGGGTTGACCAAAGGCGTGTTCCCCATCCCGGACCAGTTCGTCAAGCAGTTCGGCCAGCGGAAACATGCCGTACTTCAAAATCGGCGCAAAGGTCACCAGCCGCACGCCTGGCCGGCCCAATCCATCGGTGATCCTGTCGTTGTCCGCCGAAAATGTGGAACCCACTGCGTCCAGCGTGCCGTCGGCTTCCGCGACATCTAGGCTGAACCGTACTTCCCTCAGGCCTGAAGGTTCCATCTCTTCCCGAGCGTGATCGACCGAAAGCGCCCAGAAATCCGTTTGCGATTCCGAAAGAAAATCCTCCACCGAGGAAAACTGCACCAGATGTCCGGGATACCGCGGGCAAAATGTCAGGCATTTTCCTCCGTCGACCACGGTGCGTCCCAGTCCCAGCGCCACCGCGGCGACGCCGTCTTCGAAGGTCATCGGCGGAACCGGATAAAAATTCCGCGAACGTGCAACCCCGGAAAAGTCCGGATAGAATCGCGTTCCAAAGAATGAACCCACTACTTGCTGAAGGATCACCGCCATCTTCTCTTCCTCCAGGCGGAACGGCGTGGCCCGCACGTAGGCTTTGGCATGCCGGCTGAATGTGGACGCGTACACCAGCTTGATCGCCTCGCTCAGTTGGCTCAGCCGGTAAGCATCATCTTCGTGCTGATTTCCGAGCATGTACGTCTCGTACACTCCGGTGAAGGGCTGATACTGCGAATCTTCCAGAAGACTCGAGGACCGCACTGCCAGCGGGTAACGCGCCCCCGCCAGAAACGCCTTCAAATCCTCCACCAGCGCCGCCGGAAGCGTGGCGTCCAGAAACCGCTGTTGAATCTCATTGTCATCCGTCGCATGAATCGCAAAGTCCAACAGGTTGTTCTCCGCCAGGAAGCGGTCAAATGTGTCCGTGGCAATCACGGCAGCTGGTGGCACGGTCACCCGCACGTTGGGAAACCGCCGCACGAACCGCCGCTTGTGAAGAAAGTGCCTCACAAACGCCAGCCCGCGTGCTTTGCCGCCCAGCGATCCCGACCCCATGCGCAGAAAATACGAGCCGCCGCTCTGAAATGCGGACGGCCTGAAGTCCCCGATCAATACGTCGCTCTGCTCGCGCCGGTATTCCGCGATCGAATCGATCAGGTTGCGCCGCAGATCTTCGATGGTCGGAAAATCGGACACTTTCCGGGGCCGAAGTTTCTGCGCCAGCGCGAACTCTGTCCGGGCTGTCAGCCAGTGCGAAAAATGATTCCGCTGCCCGTGGTAAGCAATGCTCTCCGCCGGCACCGTATGGAGCAGTTCCTCGAGCGAGTTCAGGTCCGGCGCGCGCGCCACCTCTGTCTTATCCGGCGTGCGAAACACGAAATCGCCAAACGCGAACTCCTGCGTCAGCAGCTTGCGCAAGTCCCGCAGAAACGTGGGCGAGCGCTTCCGCAGGAACGAATATCCTTCCGCGTAGGCCCGTTGCCGGAACGCCGTCCGGCTGGTCTGCAGCACGATCGGCACGTCCGGCACAAGCGCCCGCACACTCCCTGCCAGCTCGAATCCCGCGCCCGCGCTCAGCACTCCGCCATGCGGAAACTCCACATCGCTGACGACCCCTAGGAGATGTTCCTGATATTTCACCGCCAGTGCGTAGGCTTCCTCGAAATTCGAGGTCAGCAGGATCTTCGGCCGGGCCCGCATGCGCATCAGTTTGTGCGCCAGGTTCAGCCCTTCTTGAATTACACGCCGCGTTTGCGAGATCAGTTCCGTGTACATCAGCGGCAAAAACGAGGAGTAATAGCGGATGTTGTCTTCCACGACGAGCACCACCTGCACTCCCATCGTGGAGGTATCGTGCTCCACATTCCTCTTGTCCTCGATGTACTTGACGATGGCGATGAGCACTCGCGGCGTGCCCTGCCACAGAAAGATCCGGTCGATCTCCGTCACCGGATTTCGTGCAATGAACCTCTTGATCTCGCGGTAGTCGTACGCGAGTACCACCACCGGCACCTGCAGTCCGGCGGCCTTGATCTCCTGCGCCAGTTGCGCGGCATTCATNCCGACCGCCAGGTTCGTCAGGATTAAGTTGTAGCGTCGCTCGGACTTCGCTCGTTCCAGGGCTTCGCGGCAGCTCGAAACGTGCGTGATCCGCGGAATTTGCTGCAGGTGCAGATCTTGGGATTCGCTGACCAGCAGTTCATTCAGCCGCCCATCCTCACGCAGGATGAACGAATCATACAGGCTCGACACCAGCAGGATTTCCTGCACCCGGAAGGGCATCAGGTTATCGAAGCCCTCGAACTGCATTTCCGCGTCAGGAAACCGAATTGGAAGCGGCCGCTGCTTCATCACCGTGGGCCCTGCTCCAGAGCAAAAACGGCGGGGTGGCACGCGACCACCCCGCCGCAAGTGTACTTCCAGTACCGCTTATCAGACGAGGCCCTGATCCAGCATCGCGTCGGCCACCTTCACGAAGCCTGCGATGTTCGCGCCATACACGAGGTTGCCGGGCTGCCCGTACTTTTCTGCCGTTTCGTACGCGTTCTTGTGGATCGCCATCATGATCTTGTGCAGACGATCGTCCACTTCTTCCCGCGTCCAGGCCATCCGCATGCTGTTCTGGCTCATCTCCAATCCGCTCGTGGCCACGCCACCGGCATTCGCCGCCTTCGCCGGCCCGTAGAGGATCTTCGCTTCCAGGAACAGCTTGGTTGCATCCAGCGTGCTCGGCATGTTCGCGCCTTCGGCTACCAGCTTGCATCCGTTCATCACCAGCGTTGCGGCGTCCTTGGCGTTGATTTCGTTCTGCGTCGCGCTCGGGAACGCGCAATCCGCCTTGATGGTCCAAATGGGGTTGTAGTCCAGTTTCGCGTCGATCGGAATGTACTTCGCGGTCTTGTACTTGTCCGCGTACTCCTTGATCCGTCCGCGGCGCACATTCTTCAGCTCGAGGACATACGCCAGCTTTTCGTGGTCGATTCCGTCCGGATCGTGGATCACTCCATTGGAATCGGAAATCGCGATGACCTTCGCGCCGAGGTCCAGCAGCTTTTCAATCGTGTATTGCGACACGTTGCCGCTCCCGGACACCAGGCACAGCTTGCCGGCAAACGTGTCCTTGCGCGTCTTCAGCATTTCCTGCGCGAAGTACACGCAGCCGTAGCCCGTCGCTTCCGGCCGGATCAACGAACCGCCCCAGTTCAGGCCCTTGCCGGTCAGCACGCCGGTGAATTCATTCGCCAGCCGCTTGTACTGCCCGAACAGGAACCCGATCTCGCGGCCGCCGACGCCAATGTCACCTGCGGGTACGTCCGTGTCGGGCCCGATATGCCGGTATAGTTCTGTCATAAAACTCTGGCAGAACCGCATCACTTCGTTGTCACTCTTGCCCTTGGGATCGAAATCCGAACCACCCTTGCCACCGCCCATCGGCAAAGTGGTCAGCGAATTCTTCAGCACTTGTTCGAAGGCCAGGAACTTCAATATGCCCAGGTTCACGGATGGATGGAACCGCAACCCCCCTTTGTATGGTCCAATCGCGCTGTTCATCTCGATGCGGAATCCGCGATTCACCTGGACTTGTCCGTGATCGTCAAACCACGGCACGCGGAACATGATCACGCGGTCCGGCTCGATCAGCCTTTCCAGGATTTTGGCTTTCTGGTATTCGGGGTGCTTCTTGAGGGCGGGGGTGAGACTTTCGAGGACTTCTTGTACGGCTTGGAGAAATTCGGGTTCGGCGGGATTTTTGGAGCGAGCGATGCTTAGTACATCCTTAATGTACTCCTCTGGTTCTTTCGTAACCGGAGGAGTAAACGTAACGGTACCCATAAGTGTTTCCTCCTAATGGCATTGGTGAAATAGAAAGGCATGAAGTTTCGCAGCCTCAAAACGGCAGGTGGGGCAGGCCGCAGCACAAAATCATTACACAATTAAGCGCCCCGGGAAAGCTGTGATACAAATCACGCCCACGAGGTCGATGCCAAAAACCTGCCCTAGCGAACAGTCTGTTTGGACTGGAGATAGCTGAAACGAACCCTTTCTGGCAATTCTGGCGCGCTAACCTACTGCATCTACAGAACGCTGCTTCCCGGCGCCAAATCTCTGGCCTCTATCCTTTTCCCAAGTAGCTCGCGACCACGTTGGCGCAGGCTTCCACAAACTCCTTTTCCGCTTTCGTGAACGTGTCCGCAAAATAGCTTTCGATATCCAGCTCACCCGCAAGCCTCTTGTTCACGTAAATGGGCACAACGATTTCAGACTTTACCAACGGCGACCCCGCAAGATAGCGCGAATCCTTCGAGACATCCTGCACCACCACGACCTGACCGCTGGTGGCCGCCGCTCCGCAGAGTCCGGTGTTGAGGGGTATGCGGGCGTTGGGCGTAAAGCTCCCGGCGAAGGGCCCGACGATCAGATAGCCTGAGTCCGCTGGGTCGACCACATAAAAGCCTGCCCAGTTGTAGCGCGTCATCTTCTCATGCAGCCGCTTGGCAATCCGCTCCATCACGGAATCCGCCGTAGGAGCCGTTACGGCATAACTTTGGAATTCATCGAGAAGTTCTTTCTGCGCTGGCGTCATGGTTTTGACCTCATCTTTGCAGTCAACAAGTTCGGTAGCGTTGCACATTCACTTTTTTGCGCTCACCAGTTTACACGAACGTTCACAGCCGCTATCTGCTGCGGTCTAATATGCAGTTCTTCGATTGCAGATTTTATCAATGCTAGGCGGGGTTCCCGGACAATGAGAACTGGTTTTCGAGGAATAATTCAATGCGAAACGGCATCCAGCGCGACGATTTGCTTCTCGGCCGCCTACCGTTGTGCCCTCTGATATTTCTCCATTGCTTTCCGTTGCTTCTTGGCGGCCTTCCGTTGCGCCTTCTCGTTTTTCTTGATTGCCTTTTTCTCTTTCTTGGCCCCCTTCTTGAGCATCTTGAGCTGTTTCTTCTGCTGCTTGCGGGATAACCGCGCATATTCTTCGGTGCTCATTTGCTGAGGTCGAGCCGCTATCGGCCATGCCACACTCAACAAGGCCAGCAATGTCAGAGCAGCAATGCGCTTCATCCGGAATTTCCTCTTTGACCCTATCAGCGTAGAGGTAGTGTATACCCATCCCCACATTCGTGACACCGCGAGGGGCTGTCATCGAAGCGGAGGTCAATTCTTAAGAGCAGCACAAACGTGCTGAGGAGGAGAAGGCGGGATGAAAAGCGGTGAATTGCGGGAGGAACGTGCGCGGGCGCCCCGTTATTTTCAGTTGTGGCTTACAACCCTATTCCCATGTCCTTGAGTAACTGCATGTCTTCGAGCGACAAGCGGTCCTCAAGCGTAGCGTCCTTTGCGTACCGATCATTACTGATTCTTATGCACGGCGCATTCGGGCTCGCGCGGCGGTCTTTCCTCCTGGCCGCCCATTGTCTGGCTACTTCCAGCCACTTCTGGTAATCGTCTTCGTTTCTTTCGTTCCTCATCACCGGTTCCCACCCTTCGGGATTCTTCTGGAAGCAGCTTTGCAGCTGCAACCTAGAGCGATTTTCAAGAACGGCCGGTTCCAACGCTGTGACAGAACGCACACTCCTTATGGCGACAGCTCCGGTGGCACGCTCCGGAGAGACCGCGGCCTGAGGTAAGAAAATTCCCGGCTTTCCTCCTCGACTCGCTAGAATGGGTCAGAAAGAGATTTCACGTGGCCGCCGACTACGCCCTGCTCATCGGAAATCTCCGGCGCTTCTACGACTTCGCGGACAAAGTGGTCCTTTATGTCGGCGCTGGTGGAATACAGCAGCTCCTCGATCCCGCGGTTCACACCAAGAGGGTTATCGCGATTGATCGTGACGCTGACGCTCTTAAACTGCTCGAGAAAAAAATCATTTCGGAAGGTTGGCAGGATTCTTTCGAGTTTGTAGCCGCTCCGTTCGAAAATGTCCGTGCCTGCGGAGACGTGGTCTATTTCGAATTCTGCCTGCACGAGATGGCCGATCCCGCAAGCGCCCTGGCCCACGCGCGCACGCTGGCGCCCGACGTTGTCGTCTATGACCATGCGCGGGATTCCGAGTGGATTTTCTACGGCGCTGAGGATGATCTCGTTCGACGCAGTTCTGCGGTTTTGGACCATTGCGCGGTTCGGCGTCGCAGCACGTTTCGCACCGAGCAGCGTTTCCCGGATTACGCCGCGCTGCTCGCGAAACTGGCTCCGCAAGGACCCGTGGCCGCCCAGCGTGCTGAGCGCTTCGCTGGCGCAACGAATATCGTCATTCCCATGGATTGCGTTCTCGTCCTCCTCTAGTTGACCTGCGCCAAGGCACGCCTCCGCGAACAACATCGGAGCGTCGGCTCATTCACAATTGGGATTCGGTATGATTGCAGACGACGTCCCGCAGGGATAAACGGGTGGCTGCGCCCATTGCTGCTTCAAAATCCAGAGCCCTTCATTGTTTGCAAAAAACAGTAGGTTGTAATCGAAGCTCACGGCCATCGCCGTTACCCCGTTAAAAGTCTGGATGACACGGGGATGTTCAGGATGGCTTACGTCCAGAACATTGATGGTCCGCGGAACTGCCGGAGCCGCGGGCGCGTTCTGTGCCTCCGACGCTTCCGCCAGTGCCAAGCCATTCCCGATCATTTGAAGCGATTCCGCACGGACATCTTTTGGCAAGTCCGTGTCCTTTACCACGGTCGGCTTCTTAACCTTGGTAATGTTTACCACCATAATTCCAGGCTTGCCCGAAGTTTCCAGATACAGGTATTTTTTTCCGCTGCGCTGCCTTAGGTGAATCCCGCTCACTACCGCTCCGTCCAGCGGTAGGTGACTGATTACGGTCGCTGGTTGGTCCAAAACCTTCGGCGGTTGGATTTGTGCAAAGGTTCCGGCTCCGCCACAAGCGAGAATGATCAAAAGGAGTGCAACTCCACGGCGGAGGGCAGGAATCGAGTGGTCCATGGATCTCCTCCTGGCTTGAGATTGACGCGCCTCCCAGCCCTTGGCTTGCGGCATCTCCTCCCGGAGAACTCCGTATTGCCTACGTCTATTAGTATAGGATGCGATGAGAGACATTTTGTTGCTCTGAGATTGGTGACGGCACGATGCCATACCCCCGCACGCGCCTTCACATTCCATGTCCGCCGCCAACGTACATCCTCTGTCCGGTGACCCATCTGGCCTGTTCCGAAGCGAGGAAGACGACAACGTTAGCCACGTCGTCGGGGCCGCCGATTCTGCCAAGCGGAATGGTAGGCAGAATCTCGCGCTCAAGTTCTGGAGTGATCCACCCCGTCTGCACCGGTCCGAGCGATATTACGTTGGCGGTAATTCCTAACTTGCCCAGTTCGATTGCGGCGCTCCTCGTGTAACTCTCAAGCGCAAACTTGCTGGCCCCATACGAGATCTCCGACGGAAATTGCGCTGCCCCAGCCGTACTGACGTTGATAATTCTTCCCCATCGGGCGCCTCGCTCGATGTGGCGGCGCGCAAATTCGGCCATCATCAGTGCGGCCGCTCGCGTGTTTACTGAGAACAAACGGTCGAAACTGCTCGCGCTGATGCTCTGGGGTCGATCCGCCCACAACTCGTCCAACTTGTTGGCCAGTTCCGCTTGCAGCGGAAGAAACGTATCCCCCTCCCAATGTGCTGCATTGTTCACCAGCACCTCGACCGCACCGACAGTCTTCTCTGCCTCGTCGAATAGGGTTGGGATAGCAACCGGGCCAGAGAGATCCGCCTCCATTGCGTGCGCCGAGACTCCCAGTTGGCGCACCGCATCGAGAACCTCGTCAGCGGACTTTACCTGTTGAGACCAGTAGAACAGTGGACCGGGCGTGGTGAGCTTCCCGGCATCGGTACCGGCAGGTGTCGGACCACACTGTCTGAAGTAGTGCAAGAAGATTCTTGCACCCTGGCTGGCAAAGGCCTGTGCGGTCGAGGCTCCAATGCCGTGAGGATTGTTGGCGCCGGTAATCAGCACCACTTTCCCTTTGAGTCCCGGATCAATCATGATACGTAGCCACTGCCTCTCCCATGGATGCGACGGTCGCCGCCGCTATCATCGCCCAAGAATAGGAACGACTACCAGCGGCTATGAGGGAGCTCTTGAACGAGTTAAGAGAGAAGCCGCCAGCGCGTACCTGTCCGTAATCCGCGGGCACCTCACCGAATGAGAGGTTGCCTTGCATTGATATATCTTCAACCTGATATTAAATATTCACATATGTAATTTATGCTGGACGGTGGCGGACGTTTCCAGTAGTTTATGACCCTCTTCGGCAGGCCCAGCAATCCTAATGCGGCTAAATTCAAGAACGGAGGTAGAACACCATGTTGAAACCCGGAGCAGTTCGTACCCACATCAAGAAAGGACATTCCCAAGCGCATCCCGGCGTGAGCGCGCTGGATCCGCTGACACACCGGAATACCGGCTACCAACCTTTACCGAGGCCCCTCGGTTTGCCTCCCTATCACTATGCCTTGACCGACCATTTCCAGGACGTGGCAAAGCACATCAGCGATTCCGGCAAGATGGTCATCGACGTAGTGGGCGACTCCGGTGGTGTAAAGGATGCCGAGTTTCAAGGCCACGTCGCGGACGAAATGATAGAAGAATTGGGGAAGGCAGGGGCAGGCACGCCCCACTTCTGCTATCACGTTGGCGACGTCGTCTACTTCACCGGCGCGCACGATGACTACTACTCGCAATTCTACGAGCCGTACGAGCGGTACACCCCTCCGATCTTCTCCATTCCCGGGAATCATGATGGAGAGGTCGACGATCCAACCGCCCAGACTTCGCTGGACGGCTGGGTTGCCTATTTCATGCAGCCCAATCCGGACGTCGACCCGATCTCAAAAGACTCCCCGCGCGTGGGCCTCAATCTTCCAAATCCCTATTGGACTCTGGTTACCCCGCTGGCCACGTTCGTGGGCATGTACACGAATGTCCCGGAGCATGGCTCGATCGACTCGGACCAACAGCGATGGCTCACCAACGAATTCGCAACCGCGCCAACTGACCGGGCGCTCATTCTCGCCCTGCATCACCCCATCTACTCGTTCGATGTCTTTCATAGCGGTAGCTCGAAAATGGCGGATGCCCTCGAGAATGCAATTCGCGACACAGGACGCGTGCCGAACCTTGTGTTGGCCGGTCACGTTCACGACTACCAACGAATCGAGATGGATATCGCGCCGGGCGCACCTACCCCGTTCTTCGTGGTCGGAAATGGGGGCTACCATAATCTGCATCAGATCCACTCCGCGAATGGAACTGTCGCCCCCGACACTGGCGCCAAGCTTGTGTACGGGAAGGTTGTTTGGGGTTATCTCACGCTCACCATCGACAAGAAGAATATCACCGGCCACAGCATTGAAATCGACAGAGACGGAAATGTGACGAACCCCGCCGACAGGGGTTTTTCCTACCCGGCGGGACCGATCACTCTGAAGAACCCGAAGAGCGTGCCAACCCTGTAAACCGCAGCGCCGGAAGCGCGTCACAAGTTAACCGTAAGGGCTGGGAACCTATTCCGTCGGTTCACCATAAGCCTCTTCTCGTTCGTCCTGATTCCCACAGGCGCACGAATCGACAACCTCGTCCTGCAACACCTTTGTTTCCTTTTGTTTGCCTAAAGTGGGGGACGGAGGTGCCGCACGTCACAATTTGCCGTGCCCAAAGTACTGGCTTTCTCCCCTCCGCAGGTAGAGTCTCGCAAATTGGAGGTGTCCCCATGAGCAGCTCCAAAATCGCCGATCTTGCCGGTCCCGGCATTGGCAATTACGAAGATTTAGAGAAAATCCTTCCCACTGACTACAGCAGTGTCCTCACCCGCAGAGAGACGCAGAAAGCTATCTTCGCCGTCAAGCGCTTTATCGAGGACAATCTTTGCAAAGAATTGAATCTCATTATGGTCACGGTGCCGTTGATTGTGGACGTGGAAAGCGGCGTGAACGACATGCTCGACCGCGATGGCTCGAGGACGCCCATCCAATTCCACATCGCCAACGACTACGACAAACACCCGATTGATGCCCAGATCGTCCAGGCCGCGACCAAATGGAAGAGAGCCGCCCTCAAGCAGTTCGGCATGCGCATCGGTGAGGGTCTCTGCACCGACATGCGCGCCGTTCGCAAGGACTACTTCCTTGACCACGACCACAGCGTTTACGTGGACCAGTGGGATTGGGAACGCGCCATGTCTGCGGAGCAGCGCAACCTCGACTTCCTGAAGGAAATCGTCAACAAAATCTGGAAAGTGCTCACCGAAGCAGAGCGCTACGCCCAGGAACTTTTCCCCGAGTTGCGCTCAAAGAAATATCCGAACCTGCCGGAAAAGCTCACCTTTATCCACGCGGAAGAGCTGTTGCATATGTATCCCAATTTCCCGCGCAAGCAGCGGGAGACCGCCATTCTTCAAGAGTGCCCTGCGTTATTCATCATTGGCATCGGCTACCCGCTCGAGGACGGCTACCCGCACGAGATGCGCGCTGCCGACTACGACGATTGGGTCACCGAAACCAAGAGTGCGGACGGAAAGAAATATCATGGGCTGAACGGCGACATCCTGGTCTGGAATTATGTCACCAAGCGCCGCCACGAACTCAGCTCTATGGGCATTCGCGTGAACGCGGAAACCCTGCGTCGGCAACTCGAGATGTCCCGCCAGTTGGACTTCCTGAAATTCCCGTACCACCAAGCCATCACGAAGAACGAGATTCCACTCAGTATTGGCGGCGGCATTGGCCAGGCGCGGACGCTCATGCTGCTCCTCCGCAAAGCGCATCTGGGCGAAGTTTCGGTGACCGTCTGGCCGAAAATCCTGAAGGAGATTTGCGCGAAGAAGAATATTCACGTTCTGGAGTAATACAGAAGACGATTTGGAGCGAAGCGGGCAGCCGGCCACCTCATGGGGACGATGCAGGACCGGCTGCCCGCCCTTATTTTACGGCAGAGGGTTCAACCATGAGGCGGCACAATGGACTCCTCAGATTTTCTTCCGGATTCATCCGAGCAGTAATTCAGTAACGGTGGCGAGAGATGTTCAGGACGAAGCGCGTTCCTCACGACCAATCAGTTTCCGGAATTCGGGGTCGTCGTGTAGGCAATCAAGATCAGTGTCCTGGGCAGCCCAATCCAAGTTGCTGTATCCGGCCGCAAAGGCCTTCTTCAAAGTCTCTAGTGCGGCTGCTTTTTCTCCAAGGACACCGTAGGTGCAAGCGGCGTTGTAAAGGGTATTGGCATCGTTGGGGCGAAGGGCCACGGCGGTTTGCAGGTGGCGTATGGTCTCCTCCGCGTGTTCTTTAAAGGAGGCGAGATTCGAAGCCAGCAGGATTCGCGCCCGAACGTCTTCCGGCACCAATTCCAGTTGTTGACGGAGGACTTTGATAAGGCGTTCCCGGAGGTGCTCCGCTTCCTTCTTCCAGCCCAGGCGTTCCACGGCCCGGCTATACGGGATATAGGTGTTGTAGTCGTCTCCATTGGCCTCGATGGCCCGCTCGGTGAGAGCCGCGGCCTCCTGGTAGCGGCCGGAGGCAAAATACGCCCGGCCCAGAATGTTCCAGGATCCTTCACAGTCGGACTTACGCTCGATGGCGCGCTGGGCCAGCAACGCGGCTTCGTCGTATTTTTTCTGCGCATAACAGATGCGAGCGCGCGCAACCAGCACCTCCGGTTGGTCGGGCGCAAGCGCCGTGGCCCTGTCGCACGCGGCCAGCCCCCGTTCTATCCATTTCAGATTCTGCTCGCGAATTTCGTAGATGAGCCCGCAGAGGTGCGCGATACCTGCGTGGGCGAGGGCGAAATTTGGATCGAGCTGGATGGCCTGCTCGAACATTTGCAGAGCATAATCAATATTTTCGCGGCGCGTGTAGCTTCTTCCGCGAAGGTAAAAATCGTAAGCCTGCGGATTTTCCGTTGGCTTTCGCGCGATGGTTTTTTCTTCCTGCGGCGTAAGTTTGATACGCAGGGCCTGGGCAATGCTTCGAGCGATTTCCTCCTGGATGGCGAACACGTCTTCGAGTTGGCGGTCGTAGCGCTCGGCCCAGATGGAATGGCGAGTGGAAGCCTCGACGAGTTGCGCGGTGATGCGCACGCGGTTGCCGCCACGGCGGATAGAACCTTCGAGCACGTAGGCGGCGCCGAGTTTCTGACTCACCTGTTGCGAAGTTACCGGCTTGTCGCGGAAGGCGAGCATTTCCGAACGCGGAAAGATTTCGAGCTGGGCGATTTTGGAAAGCTCAGTGACGATATCTTCGGTAATTCCGTCGCGGAAATATTCGTCCTCTTTTGCGCCACTCTGGTTTTCGAAGTAAAGCACTGCGACGGATTTCGGCTGAGCGGCGGCCGCGTGCGAGCCGGAGCCGGTAACGCCTTTCCCTGCGGCGGGCCGAAGGTTGGACTCGAGATCGCGCTTCAGCCGTTTCAGGTCGGCGCGGAGTTCTGCGGCCGTCTGGCAGCGCAAGTCGGGATCCTTCTCCATGGTCTTTGCGAGAATGGTGTCTAACGCCGTGGGTAGGCCCGGGTTGGCCTCCTTTGCAGGTGGGGGCGTAGAGTGCAGGATGCCGTCGAAGACAACCGCGCTCGTAGAGCCGGGGAACGGTACCGAGCCGGTGGCCATTTCGTAGAGCACAACGCCGAGGGAAAAAAGATCGGAACGGGCGTCCAGTTCCTCCCCCCGCGCCTGCTCGGGAGACATGTAGGCGATGGTGCCAATCGAACTGCCGGGACTGGTCAACTGCTCATGCAGCGGCCCAGGGGCTTGCGTGGCCACATGCGAGGCGGCCACGGTTTCGGCGGCGTGCCCGAGGACCGGGGTGAGTTTGGCCAACCCGAAATCGAGAATCTTTGCCTGCCCGCGTTCCACGAGGAAGATGTTTGCGGGCTTAATGTCACGATGAACGATTCCCTTGGAATGGGCTGCCTCGAGGCCGTTCGCGATCTGGATGCCGATCTCCAGAAGTTCCCCGATCTCGATAGGCTTCCCCACGATCCTGTGCTTAAGGGTCTGGCCTTCGAGGAGTTCCATGGCGATGAACGGCCGGCCTTCGAACTCGCCGATGTCGTGAATCGTGCAGATATTTGGATGATTCAGGGCGGAGGCGGCACGTGCTTCACGGCGGAACCGCTCAATCGCCTGGGGATCGTGGGAAATGTCGTCGGGGAGAAATTTCAGAGCGACGTTGCGGCCCAGGCGGGCATCCTTGGCTTTATAGACGACGCCCATGCCACCGCCGCCAAGTTTTTCCGCCAGAGCGTAATGAGAAATAGCGCGACCGACGATAGAAGCATCCGCCATAGGGCGGTCATATTAGACTGCGCGCTGTAGGCAAGTCAATGAAACGGGCAATGGTTGGGAGAAATTTAAGGTCCCACCCGGCCCAAAAGTGAATTGGGTTGACATTTTTTTTGCGCACGCGGCATACTACGCGGAGAGTTTTTACGCGTACTCTGGCTTACTCTCTTCCAGCTCTCCTGCTCTCGTTCAAGGAAACTTCCAGAGGCCCTTCTTACGCTTCCGTGGAGGAACCGTGCGCGCCACGCACCACGAGGCAGAAGCCTCAGGACTACAATCCCTGGAACGAAAAGTGCGCCTTGGATTCATAGGCGCAGCTACGGTGTTGGTGTTGATCGGCCTGCTTTCCTACTTCAGCGTCGTCCGATTCCGGGCAGACGCCAGGCGGGTGGAACACACAGATCAGGTGCTGAATTCCTTGACGGAATTGCTCTGGGATTTGACGGCGGCCGAGTCAAGCCAGCGCGGCTTTCTCATCACCGGCCGGGAAGAGCAGCAGCAGGCCTACGACGCGGCGGTGCAGCGAATTGAGAAGCAACTCCGCCACATCGGAGAACTCACGCAGGATAATCCCAGTCAACAAAGGAACTTGAACGCATTAGCGCCACTTGTGGCCGACCGTTTGAGCCTGCTGCAAGGCCGCATGGAGTTGGCGCGCAAAGCAGGGCCGGCGGCAGCGCAAGCGGCCATGACGGCCAACCAGGGCAAGCTTGTTCGTGACAGCATTCGCGAGATCGTAAACAACATGAAGGACGAGGAAAACCTTCTGCTGCAAGAGCGCGAAGCGCGTGCGGAGAGCAGCAGCCTGGTGACCAGAACCGCCATCGCTGCGGGGGGCCTGCTTGCGCTCGGCTTGATCATTGCGGCCTTATTTCTCGTTCGGCAGGGTTTCAAACGAAGTGGCCGCGCGGAAACAGAACTGCGGCTCGCCAGAGACACTTTGGAGGAACGCGTTCACGAGCGCACTGCCGAAGTGGTCAAGAGCTTGGCAGCGCAGCGAGCTGGCGAGGAACGCCTGTCCCGCATTATCGATTCCGCGATGGACGCGCTCATCACTGTCGACGACCAGCAGCGCATTACCATCTTTAATCCCGCCGCCGAAAAAATGTTCCGTTGTCCGGCGGCGGATGCCATTGGGACTCCGCTCGAACGATTCCTGCCTGTGCGATTCCGGGCTGCTCATGCGGAACATCTGCGCGCCTTCGGACAGAACTCCGTGACACGCCGCACCATGGGAGGATTCAGCCCTTTGCGAGGGCTGCGGACCAATGGCGAGGAATTTCCGATTGAGGCCTCCATCTCCCAGGTGGAAGTAAATGGAAAGAAACTTTTCACCGCTATTGTCCGGGACGTCACCGAGGCCGCAAAGGCGCAAGAAGTCAGCGGCAAACTGGCGGCGATCGTAGAGTCCAGCGACGATGCCATTATCAGCATGACTCTGGACGGCATCATCACCAGTTGGAATCCCGGGGCCGAAAAACTGTTTGGCCACTCGGCTGCGGAAGCCGTCGGCGCCTCCATTCGCAAAATCATGCCGCCGGAGCATGAAAATGAGGAAAAGCAAATCCTCGCGCGCATCGCGAAAGGCGAAAGCATCGATCATTACGAGACCCGCAGGGTGCGGAAAGACGGAAAGCAAATTGACGTCGCTGTGACCATTTCCCCCCTGCGCGATAATTCCGGGAGAGTTGTGGGCGCTTCCAAAATTGCGCGAGACATCACCGAGCGCAAGCGCGTCGAAGAGGAATTCCGCCAGCAAGCCGGCTTGCTGAACCTGGCCCCGGCTTTGGTGCGGGACATGAACGATCGAATCGTTCTCTGGACCCGCGGCGCGGAGCAACTCTACGGCTACACCCAGGAAGAAGCCCTCGGCCGAGTCTGCCACGAATTACTGAAGACGGAATTCCCCACACCCCTCTTTGAGATCGAGAAGCAGATCCGTACCGAGGGCGTGTGGGAAGGAGAACTTGACCACCGTACCCGTGACGGAAAACGCGTGGTTGTGGCGAGCCAGTGGATGCTGCATCGCGACGCGAAGGGCAAGCCCTCTCGGGTTCTGGAAGTGAACGCGGACATAACCGCGCAGAAGCAAGCCGAAGCCTTGCAGATGCGCTCGCAGAAACTGGAAGCCTTAGGCACGCTCGCCGGTGGCATTGCACACGACTTTAACAACATCCTCGCTGCAATTACGGGTGGCGCCTCGCTGGCCATCTCACAGTTCCCGCCGGACCATCCCGGACAAGCGTGCCTGATGGAAATCGAAAAGGCCGGGGCGCGTGGTGCGGATCTGGTGCGGCGGATCCTGACCTTCAGCCGTCCTCAGGATCAAAACATGCATGCGCAGGCTCTTGAGCCCGTGGTCGAAGAGGCCCTGAAGCTGGTACGTTCCACTCTTCCAGCCATGATCGAAATCCGCTCTGCGTTTGATGCGGACTTGCCCAAGGCGCGCATCGATGCGACGCAGATCTACCAGGTGATCGTGAATCTGGCGACCAACGCGGCACACGCCATCGGAGACAAACGAGGGCTCATCGAGGTGAAGCTCGATGCGCGCACGGTGCGCGAGGAAGAAGTCCTGTTGTACTCCGAGGTCCGACCTGGGCATTATGTCCGGTTATCGGTGAGTGATAACGGATGCGGCATGGATGCAGCCACCGTGCAACGCATTTTCGATCCGTTCTTCTCCACCAAACCGACGGGCAAAGGCACAGGGCTCGGGCTATCCGTTGTACATGGCATTGTGACGGCTCATCAGGGAGCGTTGAAGGTGTACAGCGAGCCCGGCAAAGGAACAACCTTTCATGTCTATTTCCCGGCCGTCAGAGATGCGGCGGCTCCCGAGCGGGCGCCGGAACGCCAGGCGGCAACCGGTCGTGGCGAACGCATCCTCTTTGTGGACGATGAAGGGGTGCTCGTTTTTGTGGGTACCATGAGCTTGGAGCAGAACGGATACAAAGTAACGGGGATGCCCAATGGAGAAGCAGCGCTGGCGGAATTGCAGCGCAATCCCAAGGAGTACGACGCCGTCATTACCGACCTCTCTATGCCAGGCTTGTCCGGTTTGCAACTCGCCCACCAGATACGCAAATTGCGCTCTGATATCCCAGTAATTTTGTTGTCAGGGTACATTAGCCCGGAAGACCAGGTGAGAGCCGACAGATTGAGAATTCAGGCCATTCTGACTAAACCAGTACATTCGAAAGAGCTTCTCGCAGCGCTGGCGGCACTTTTTGAGAAAAGCCCACTGCGCAGGAGCCAAACAGCATGAAGCAGAAATGGCCAGGCTCGAAAGTCAGACGACCTAGCCATGATGACCCCGGGATCGGTTCCGGCCTTTGGGACAGTCTCCATCAACCAATCACTGTCCCCTTTTGCGGTAGAAATTGCCAAACAAAATGGTAACCTTAGGGTCTGCGAAAAAGGGCGCAGCCATGAAATCTTTAGGCCGAACCCTGCGGAACTGGATCCTTCGCCGTGGGGGCTTGGTCCGCCTAAGTGTTTGCTTCCTGCTTTGTACTTTCTCCGCCTTGGCTCAGTCGCAGTTACCTGATACACCGGCTCCCAGGGTCTCCCCGCGTGAGAACCAGCCCGACCCGGCATCATTTGGCACCATCAGTGGAACGATTGTCGATAAAACGGGGGTCCCCGTCCCTGGGGCCCTGGTGAAACTCGCGCACGAGGACCAATCTTCTAGCCAGGAAATGGTATCGAGCGACGAGGGACAATTCTCCTTCACCCAGGTCGCGCCCGGCCCCTTCCAACTCTCGATCTCGTCGGCAGGCTTTGCCACGCAAGTGCTCTCCGGAATGTTGCATTCGGGGGAAACCTACGCTGCCCCGCAGATCACGTTGTCTTTGGCCCCGGTGATCGCTGAGGTTCAAGTGATCCTTTCGCCTACGGAAATGGCAGAAGAGCAAATCAAGGATCAAGAGAAGCAGCGGGTGCTCGGCGTTTTTCCGAATTTCTATGTCACTTACGTCCACGACGCGGCTCCTCTCAGCCCGAAGCAGAAGTTCGAATTGGCTTGGAAGTCGAGCGTGGATCCGATCACCTTTGGAATCACCGGAGTCATTGCCGGAGTTGAGCAAGCCCAAGACGATTTCAACGGATATGGGCAAGGCGCGCAAGGCTATGCAAAACGTTTCGGAGCCGCCTACGGGGACGCTGTCATAAGCACGTACCTGGGTGCTGCCCTACTCCCTTCGCTCCTGAAACAGGATCCGCGGTATTTCTACAAGGGAACAGGCAGTAAGAAATCGCGGGTTCTCTATGCCCTGGCCAATTCTGTGATCTGCAAGGGCGACAACGGACACTGGCAGCCCAATTACTCCAGCATCGCCGGGGGCCTCGCCGCCGGCGGCATTTCCAACCTTTACTATCCAGCGGAACACAATGAAACGGCGCAGACGTTTGAGAATGCGCTCATCGGCATTGGCTCAACGGCGGCTTTCAATCTGCTTCAGGAATTTGTCGTCAAGAAATTCACACCCAATCTCCCCAGTAACAACAATCCTGGCGGTCCATGAAGCACGGTTCCTTCCCGTTATCCTCGCAAATTCGCTCCCCCGCGACGATAATCCTTCCGACTGGTTCGTTGACAAAGGCTTTTTTAGCCTCTAAACTTAGTTTTTGTCTTCACGGGGAAAGGTGTGACTGATTGCAATGAGGACGTACGTAGCCAAGGGAGAAGAAGCCGAAGCGCTCAAAGTGGGCGCTCAGTGGTTTGTGATTGATGCCACCGACCAAGCGCTCGGACGCCTGGCCACCAAAGCCGCGCGCATTCTGATCGGCAAGGACAAGGCAACGTTTACGCCTTACCTCGATTCCGGCGACCACGTGGTCGTGATCAACGCCGACAAAATCAAAATGACTGGCAACAAGGTCGACCAGAAAGTTTACTACTCGCATAGCGGGTATCCCGGTGGCTTGAAGGCCGTTCCGGCCAAGCGTGTTCGTGAGACGCGGCCGGAATGGGTGGTTCGCGAAGCGATTGTTGGCATGTTGCCCAAGAACAAGTTGCGGGCGCGGCGCGCGCGGAAATTGCGCGTGTATCGCGACGCAGCCGGACTGGCGCGGCACGCTGGACAGAAACCGCAGACCATCACGGTGTAGGGGCCGCCTTCTGAGGCGGGCCGCTCGGACCGTTTAAAGAGTTCCCCCGCTTCGCGGGGTGTTCGACGAGAGTTTCCGCACGTTGGCTGTTCCTTTCTAAGTGGTGCCTTAGCAGGGAGCCTTCCGAGCGCGAAGTTCCAGAGAGTGTGGACTCGTCTCGTCTTTTGGGGATTTTTGAGCCTTTTTTAGAGGAGGAGCATTGAGTACTGCCGAGACGCCCGGAGTGGGCACAAAAACGTGGTTTCACGGCACAGGCCGCCGCAAGGAATCGATCGCGCGCGTGTTTGTGAAGGCCGGCAGCGGCAAGTTCACGGTAAACGGCCGCCCGGTGAAAGAATATTTCCCGAATCACGCATGGGAGCATGACGCCACTGAGCCGCTGAAGTTCACCAGCCTGCTCGAACAGGTGGACGTTGTGGCGACCGCCAAGGGCGGCGGCGTTGGCGGGCAGTCGGGAGCGGTGCGCATGGGATTGTCCCGCGCCATCAGCCGTTTTAACCCCGAACTTCGCCCGGCGCTGCGCAAGAACGGATTTTTGACGCGCGATTCCCGTATGAAAGAACGCAAGAAGTATGGACAAAAGGGCGCGCGCAAGCGGTTCCAGTTCACCAAGCGCTAATCGCTTGGTTTCCGTTGTCGTCCTGAGCCCATTCATCGAGGGTGTGCGAAGGATTTCGACGTCCAGTGCAGGGCAACGGAAGGATGGGCTCTGGAGTTTTGGCGTAAGCCGGAACTCCAAGATCACGGCCGGCAAGCTGCCGGCAAGAGGCTGCTGCGTGGTTCTCGTCACTTAGCGCTGGCTTTTACTTGTCCCGTTAGGGATGCCAGCGCCGGGACGCAGAGGCCACGAAAAGCAGCTATCTACTAAGGAGGGAAAGTGCCGGTAGAAATTACCATGAAGGAGTTGCTGGAGGCGGGAGTCCACTTCGGCCACCAGACTCGTCGTTGGAACCCAAAGATGAAGGAATACATCTTCGGGGAGCGCAACGGCATTCACATCATCGACCTGCAGAAAACCTTGAAGATGTTCCGGGAAGCCAGTCGTTTTGTGAGCGAAATTTCCAGTCACGGCCGTGCAGTTTTGTTTGTCGGCACCAAGCGCCAGGCCCAGGAAGCGATCGCCGAGGAGGCGAAGCGCTGCGGTGCGTTCTTCGTGAATCACCGCTGGCTGGGCGGCACCCTGACGAACTGGTCCACGCTCCAGAAGTCCATCAAGCGCCTGAAACTTCTGAAGGCCATGACCGAAGACGGCCGCATGGAGCAGCTCTCCAAGAAGGAGCGCGCGCGCCTGGACCGCGAGATGAAGCACCTGCAACAAAACCTGGAAGGCGTGGAGAATATGGCCCAGTTGCCGGATGCCATGTTTGTCATCGATTCGAATGCCGAAGAGATTGCCGTGAAGGAAGCCCGCCGCATGGGCATTCCTGTGGTTAGCGTCGTGGACACGAATTGCGATCCCGACATGGTGGACTGGATCATCCCGGGCAATGATGACGCCCTGCGCGCCATCCGCCTGTTCACGACCAAGATTGCCGATTCGGTCGCCGAAGGCCGCAGCATCTATGAGCAGTCGCAAGTCGCGGATCAGAAAGTGGCTGCCGATCAAGCTCACGAGGCTGGCGTCGAATACGTCGATACCAGCGCTTACGAGCAGTACGAGAAACAGGAAGGTGACTTCGTCGAGGGTTCGGAGGCCTTCATCGAGGCGGCCGAAACCACCGTTCCTCCTGACGAGGAAAAGCGTTAGCGCTTTTTGTAACATAGGCTTCAGCCTGTGGACGCCATTTAGACCCTTTTTCCGGCCCGGCGCTGAGCAAACGCCCTCCGCTGGGCCATTTTTGTAGTGGCCGGCCTTTAGGCGGCTTAGAACTAGGAAGAATGGTTCAGTTTTGTAGCGACCGCCTCCTGAGGCCGTCCGGTCTTCGCTCCCGGATACGATAATAAGGATTCAGACGAATTTCGGAAACCAGAGAGAAAAAGGATGAGTACAAGCAAACCAACCATGGAAATCCCAGCCAAGCTCGTNGAAGGAACTCAGAGAGAGAACCAACGCCGGCTTCAGCGATTGCCGCGCCGCCCTGGTCGAGACCAACGGCGATGTCGAGAAGGCCATCGACGTTCTGCGCAAGAAGGGCCAGGCCGCTGCGGCCAAGAAAGCCACCCGCCAAGCCACCGAGGGCCTCATCGGCCACTACATCCATGCAGGCGGAAAGATCGGCGTGATTGTGGAGATCAATTGCGAGAGCGACTTCGTGGCCCGCACGGAAGCTTTCCAGCATCTCTGTCACGACGTGGCCATGCATATCGCCGCGGTCGATCCTCGTTTTGTGCGTCGCGAGGAGGTGACGCCCGAAATGCTGGAAAGAGAGCGCGAAATTTATAGTGCCCAGGCCCGCGCCACCGGCAAGCCCGAGCAGGTCATCCAGAAAATCGTTCAGGGCAANATACTGCCCAGGCCCGCGCCACCGGCAAGCCCGAGCAGGTCATCCAGAAAATCGTTCAGGGCAAAATGGAGAAGTTCTACGAAGAGACCTGCCTCTACGAGCAGCACTACATCAAAGACGAGACTCAGACCATCGGTGAGATGATCAACGCGGCAATCGCCAAGCTCGGCGAAAACATCACTATTCGCCGCTTCTCCCGCTTCAAAGTGGGGGAAGTTTCGGGAACGCCAAGGGAGTCGGCTGGCCCGGAAGCGGTCAATTCCTGATGGGTCGTTCGATCACCTGAACAGCCGTTGTCCGGAGCGGAGCCTGCGGAGCGAGGAATCGCTCATGGTAGTTCCCAAACGCCCCGATTCGCCGGGGCGTTTTTGTGCGCGGGCCCTCTGCGGGCGCCCCACATGTGGGTTTTGCCTGTGGGGACCCGGCCTTCCTAAAGACCGCCTCCCGAGGTGTTTTCTTATCGCACTGTGATTGCCAGCCTACGCCTCCTCCCTCTTTGTTTGTTACAATCGGCAAGGCTTTCCTCAGAAACGGAGAGACATGGCACGGAATTCGAAGGCATTGCAGAAGAGCGCGAAAAAGAAGCCCGCCTATCATCGCATCCTGCTCAAATTATCCGGCCAGTCCATGCAGGGAACACAGGAATTCGGGATTGACGCTCCGACCGTGCACTCCATCGCCGAGGAGTTGCGGGAAGTGCACAGGCTTGGCGTGCAGGTCGCCATTATGGTTGGCGGAGGAAATATCTTCCGCGGGACCCGCCAGAAAGGGTTTGAAATCGACCGCGCCACCGGCGATTACATGGGCATGTTGGCCACCGTGCTGAATGCCCTTGCTCTTCAGTCCGCGCTCGAGAGTGTTGGTGTTCATACACGCGTCCAAAGCGCCATCGAGATGCACCAGGTTTGCGAACCATTCATCCGCCGCCGCGCCATGCGGCACCTCGAAAAAGGCCGTGTCGTGATCTTCGCCGCAGGCACCGGCAACCCCTATTTTTCGACCGACACCGCGGCAGCCTTGCGCGCCATGGAAATCAAGGCCGACGTCATCCTGAAGGCCACGCGCGTCGAGGGCATCTACGATGCCGATCCCGAAAAAGTCAGCGACGCCAAATTCTTTGCGGAAATAACGTATCGGGAAGTGCTGCACCAGAATTTGAAGGTCATGGATGCGACCGCCATCTCCCTGTGCATGGACAATGGCATGCCCATCGTGATCTTCAATTTGCACAAGCCCGGCAACATCCGCCGCGCCGTTCTTGGGGAACGCGTTGGTTCCATAGTGATGCCGGCCTAGCAGAATAGAAGCAGTTTGCAGTTTTAGGTTTTCAGTTATAAGTTTCGGAATTGTCGGGGCCCGGATTCGCGGTTCGTTTGTCGTGGTGGACCTGGAGGTTGTTTGATACATGCATGTTGCCCAGGGGGTGGGAGCTTTAGAATCTGTGTGGCAACTTCTGTTTTTCGGGAGGGCACGGCTTCAGCCCTGCCATAACAACTGTAAAATTAAGGCCGCTTTAGCCTCTGAGGCGGGTTTCGATAGTTCTCAGGGCGAAGCGCCCCTGAGGGGATTTGTTTCTTTCTGCTGCACCCGATTGTGAGACGGTCTCAAATCTCACAGGCCTTACCTGGGACTGAAGACTGAACACGGAAAACTCAGAATCCGAGGATCGCAACCATGACAAACATCGCAAGCACCAAAGAAGCGCAGGCCACGGCAAAAACGCGGATGGAAAAAGCGGTAGAGGATTTTCGCAAGGAGCTTGCTGCCGTGCGCACGGGCCGCGCAAACGCGGCCATTCTCGACCACGTGCGCGTGGACTACCACGGCACGCCCATGCCGGTAAATCAACTTGGCAATGTGACCGTCCCTGACGCCACCATGCTGATGATTACGCCGTGGGACCCGAGCGCCGTTCCCCTCATTGATAAAGCCATTCGCGCGTCGGACCTCGGCCTCAATCCCACCACAGATGGTAAGGTCGTGCGCATTCCCATTCCCTCACCCACCGAGGAGCGCCGCAAGGAACTCGTCAAGCACATCCACAAAGCGCTCGAAAATCATCGCACCGCGATCCGTAACATCCGCCGCGACATCAAGGAAGCCATCGACAAGCTGGAAAAAGAAAAAAAGATCAGCCAGGACGAACAGAAACGTTCCCTTGAAGAGCTCGACAAACTTTCCCACGCCGAAACNAAAGATCAGCCAGGACGAACAGAAGCGTTCCCTCGAAGAGCTCGACAAACTTTCCCACGCCGAAACCAAAAAGGTGGAAGACCTCTGCGCCGCCAAAGAAAAAGAAGTAATGGAAATCAAGTAGACCGTGCGATGGGTAGGGGGTCAGTTTCCAGTTTGCCGACAATCCGGCGACTGGAGCCTAGCCGAGGGTTCGAGCTGAACCCAAGACAATGGGGTTACACTGAGGCTGTTGAGGCAGGATTGATGCACGGTTCTATTGATGAGTGTGCGTCGAGCGTAAGCTTACGAGCAATCCGCGTTGGAATCTTCGTGGGGTTCTTCGCTTGTCTGGCATACCCGCTCGCCGCCTTTGGCCATCTCCCGAAGCTCGCGACAACAACTCTTGTGGCCTGTTTCGGTCCGGCACTGGGTGTGGCCAGCTACGGCCTGCGACGGTTGCTTGATTTGGAAAAGCCACGGCTTTCCAGTGCCCTTGGCTTATTGTTGAACGCACTCGCGGGAGTGCTGTTTTCTGCCATGGGTCTAGTGCAATTGGCGGTCGGCTATTCGGCTGGCAGCGACAGGGTGTCGGCCCCGTTCATTGCCATCTGGCTGGGCCTCGATGTGGCGTGGGATGCCTATGTTGGTCTTGGAACCATCTGCTTTGCGCTGGCTATGCTGCGACATCCGCGCTTCGGGCGAATTTTTGCATTATTTGGGATGGCAATCGGCGCCGGTTTGCTGGCGCTCCATTTGTACACGTTCCCAACGCCGCCCCAGAACGCCGGTTTGGTGGATCTGGGGCCAGCCCTCGGTCTCTGGTATCTGGTGGTTACCATTCAGATGTGGCGCTCCCTTTCTTGGGCACGAGGTCTTACCGCGATTGCGAGTCGATGACGGGCTACTCGGAAACTGACTCATTACCGTGCGATGCGGGTCTTAGTGTAGGGACTGCCTTCTGAGGCGGTCTGCTTCTCTGGATTCCTAACCACTGACTACGGACTACCGGCTGCTCCCGCCACCAGCGTGAAGCGCTGCGCCTGATCAATCTGAACAGCGTGCACGAATGCGTTGTAATCTATCGCGTGGTCCCCTGTGATCTCGCGCTTTAGAAAAGCGATGTGTCGTGATGCCGTCACCGTGTTTTGCGTGCTCGAATATTTCGATGCATATGTCGCGTAATCTCGCGCCACTGCTGTCCCCGGCGGCATCTCGACCGTTGTCCCCGCTGGCAGCCGCAGAGTCATGGCTGTCTGTACATCGAGCGGCGTGCCCAACTCGATTTTTGGCGCCGGCTTACCGGCGGCCGGCACGGGTGGCTGTTCCGGCAAGCTAATCTGCGGCAACAGCGCAGGTATCCGCACGGGTTTCCTCGACCAATCCACAAAATTCAGTTGCGTGAGTTCATATTCCACGGTGAACGGATCGTTCGTTGCCTGGGGGTCAGAAACTTCCGCGCTCGTCACTTGGCCGCGGAAACCATCCGAGACCGCCAGCAACCCGGCCACGTCCTTCCATTTCTCTTTCGCTGTCTGGTGAAATGCTACGCGCAGCAGCACTTCGTTCTCCCCGCGCAAAACATATTTAACTTTGGCCCTGAGTTGCCCCTCGTTGGTGATGGCAGCATCCACGCTGACCTTTTGGAACGAGGCAAACGGAAGTTCACTCGGAATGTTGAGCCATTCGTGCCCGGTCGAACTAAGGAAGATAATCCCCCGGTTGAGGAAAAGTGCGCACTTTGTCGGCGTGGGCGAGATCATCCCGAAAGGCGCTACTTCGATTGCCGGGTCCAACCAGTATTGCCGTTCTTTTGTGGACGCAACGACGGCCAGATGTTTGAATACTCCCGGCACCGGCAACGCTGCCTTGTCGCAAAAACCGGTCAGCGCTGGATCGACCCGAAGGTGGACCGCCGTCGCCAGCGCGGCAAACAGCACATACTTGTCCTCACCCGTCGCGTAGCCGGAGTTCAGCGTTGCCTCGGCCGCACGCGCCTTGAATCCCATAGCGTCCAGAGGAATGTCCACCGTCGTGATCTTTGTAGATACGAAATCGTAGATCGCCTTCAAACGTTCGAGATCGGTCTTCGCCTCTCGCGTCAGTGAAAGCGCTTTCTCCCGCACGGCGTCGGTGACTTCCGGCGGACGACTCAGTTCTTTCACGGATTCTTCGTGCGTTTTTGCTTCCGCGATGGGTTTAGAACCAGGCAGCATCAGCTCCGCAAGCCGAATCGCCAGAAATTCCCAGCTCAAAGTGGACACTCCAACATCCGCGGTGGTCCCCGTCTCGGCGGTCGATTCCTTGTGCGACCCATCGCCTTTCGGCTCCGCGTAGATCCTTGTCCACCGGTAGACAGTACGCGCATCCTCTCCGGTTCCGGTCGTTTCTTTGGAAACAGGTAGCGCTGCAGGGTTGATCCGCACATCGGCTTGTCGCGACGCGGGCAGGTCCAGATCGTAGTGTTCTTCCAGAACCTGCCCAGAGCGGTCGAATGTGTGCTCCAGCCAAAAACTCGGAGCGAGCGGATGATTCTTTGTGGTGGTGATGACGCGATACTCGACGGTATCCCCTTCTTGCAAGCCCAGAATGCGCACAGCCTTCACGCGCACATCGTGATAGGCAGGAAATTGCTCCACCGCGGGATTCGGCGCATCGGTCGCGGCGCTGGGCAACAACTCACTCGTGCCCCCATTGGCATGGCTGATGCGCACGAGCGGAATCTCAACCTGCTGGAAAGAGCGGTTGTAATCGAAGGAAATCCGCGCAAACTGGCGCGCCCCAAGAATATTGATGATTTTGACGATGGTGTGCACTTCTTTCCGCGAATCCCCGTTGGTCTCGAACCGAATGTGCGTCTCCAATAGTTGAATTTGGAAGGGGAGTTCTGGCTTTGTGGGTGTCTGCTCTTTCTTTGAAGGGGTTTCCTGTGCGCCTTTTTGTGCAGGATTGGATGCGGGCTGCTGCGCCCGCGCACCTGCTGCCGCAGCCGCCAAACAAAGAAAAAGCCCCACAATGTTCGCAAGTCGTCTGAAAAGATCCACGATGGAAGTTTAGGCGTGAGACCGAGCAGGGTAAAGCCACGTAGAGCTATCGGTTTCTGAGGAGGCACGAGCACGATGTTGCAGAGGGCGCTACGCCTGGCGCCGGACGGTTATCTCCAGCAGCCTTCGTGCCGCCTGCTCGCCTATCCTGATCTCGGCGCGTTCCGTCCACTCGCCCCGCTCATTTATCCGCAACACGGAACTCGTCGCGATTTCACCGAGCCGAAAGCCCCATGTCAGGCCCTTGCCATCCTCTAAGAGCCGGACGTCCACCTCAAGAAAGCGCCCGTCATTGAATGCGCGCATGTGATAGGCGCCCGTCTCATCGTCGTAGGAGATAATCCCAAGCGCCTGGAGTGCAGGCTCATTGTCTGCAACGCATCGCCCAGTTCCCTCGATGACCAGGAGCAGCCCATCCAGCCTGTACTCAGCTTCCTCGGTTTGCAGCAATGTCACGGGCTCCCCCGGCCTTCTCTCTAGGCGACCCTCTCCTGACCACTTGCCCACTAAGAAGGCAAGCTTCTTCATTGCCGCGCGCTGTGCCTCGATGTCTGGCATTCGGGGTAACTGAGCCATGATGTAGCCCCCGCTGCGCATCAGAGAAACAGGGAATTGCCGCGCGTGTCAAGCCGGGTCAGGCAGCCTCACGCGGTTTGCGCCCGGGTGATGATTCGCAATCTGGCAACGCGGAGAGGCGAAGCCACAGGAACCGCGTCTAATGCCGTGGTAGAGTGTAAGTTTGCGTTGTCTGCAAAATCTCGTTCGGGAGTAGTCATGAACCATCGATTCCTGGCTCTGGTGTTTGCCGTCTTGTCCGCGGGTGCCTCCGTCTGGGCTCGCGATTCGCTCCGGCCAAAAGGGCCGGACGAGGACGGCACCAAGCCTGCGCTCACCCGCATCGCCGGCGAAGGCATGATGGACTCCCACGCTTATGCCTATCTGACCGAGTTGAGCGATGACGTCGGCGCGCGCGTCACCGGCTCTCCGGCGTGCCAAAAAGCCATCGACTGGGGCGCCGCCAAAATGAAGCGCATCGGGCTGGAGAATGTGCACACGGAAAAATGGACCATGTGGAAGGGCTGGACACGCGGTACAGCCCAAGCGGAATTGCTCGCTCCCGTCCGCCATGCGCTCACCGTTGACGCTATGGGTTGGACCGGCTCGACGCTGCCCGGTGGCGCAGAGGGCGAAGTGGTGACAGCAAATCTCTTCAATCTGGACGAGGAGATGAAGAACATATCCAGATTCCGCGGGAAAATCGTCATGATGATGCCCGAAGGATCCCCCAAGAAAAGCTTCTGGCTGCTCTTTGCGCAATTTGGCGACTTTCTGGGTGCCCTGCAAAAAGCCGGCGCTATTGCGGTAATTGGCGGGCAAAACGGATTCAAAGCGGAAGGCATGCACCTGACACACACGGGCATTCTCGGTTTTGCCCGCGATTTTGCCCTCCCCGTTGTGGATATGACCATGGAAGACCAGGGCCAGCTCGAACGCTTCATCGTCGCGGGGAAAACCGTTCGCGTTCACATCAATGTGCAAAACAAATTCACGGATGGACCCGTGGAGAGCGCCAACGTGATCGGAGAAATTGCCGGACGCGAGCGTCCCGAGGAAATCGTTGTCGTCGGGGCACACCTCGATTCCTGGGATTTAAGCGAAGGGGCAACCGACAACGGCACGGGCTCAACCAGCGTGCTTGGCGCTGCAGAAGCGATTGTGAAAAGCGGCATGCGCCCGCGGCGTACCATTCGTTTCATCTTATTCACCGGCGAAGAGCAAGGACTCCTCGGTTCGCTCGCCTACGCCAAACAACATGCCAACGAAATGAAGAATCACATCGGCGGGGTAGTCCTCGATACCGGGCAGGGGCCCGTGAAGGAGTTTCAGTTGGGAGGCCGCGACGATTTGCTGAAGGCCTTCGAGCCGTTTGCCGATTCCCTCGACAACATCCGCGAAATTAAAGTGAACGACAAGTTAGAATTCGGTACGGACACGGGGCCGTTCATCCTCGCGGGGCTCCCGGGCATCAACCTGGAGCAGGACTCGCCGGACTATAAGTATACGTACCACTCCGCCGCGGATGCCCTGGAAGAAGTAAAGCCGAACGTCCTTGCACAAAATGCCACCATCATGGCTCTCACCGCCTACTGGCTGGCAGATCGGCCAGAGCGATTCGCCAGCCCGTGGCCGGCGGAGCGCACGGCTAAAATGCTCCGCCAAAAGGGCAATTACGAAATGCTGAAGGCCTTCAACTTATGGACTCTTGGGGACTTAGGCAGCGAGGCAGCGGACCTGATTCTAACTAATTGTAAATAAATAGCTTAACTAATGGAGAGCTGTGGCCCACCTGATATTTCCAAGCTGGGGTGGTTCCTGGCCGCGACGTGTCCTCCTAGCCTGCCTTTGGGCGGGCCCGCTGCCATTTCCTGCTTTTCCACAATTTTTTCCACGGCCTCTTCTCGAAAGTGGTTTGACAGTCTGCCGTAACTTCTTTATACTTTACGTTTTGTCAGGGGTATTTTTACCCGGGTAGTGCGGCCCTCCGCTAAGTGGGGGAGGGCTGGTTGGAAGGAAATTCTTCGGTCCCAGAACAAGGTCGATGGAATGGGACGGAAGAGCGGCCGGAATGGGGCGCCAGCCCCGAAAAGCCGAGTAAGCCTCTCCGATTCGATACCGAGAGCGTAAGTCTGTCTCTTGGAGTGCGTACGGAGTATCTTGCTGGTCTCTCCGGATTCGCAGTGAGCCTTTCAGCATAATTGTGTGCTCTCGCGTCTTGATCCGCGCGCAGTGCGAGAGCCCGTAAGCTGTGTCTGCGCGCAAAGTGCGGGAGACTCGCCGTAAGAAATCGTGGGAGCCGCCGCAGGAAAAAGAGGATTGACTGTGCCGACGTTTTCGCAACTTGTACGCATGGGAAGAGAAGGGGTTCTGTCGAAGACCAAGTCGCCCGCCTTGATGGGCTGCCCGGAAAAGCGCGGCGTGTGCATTCGCGTGTACACGCAGACGCCGAAGAAGCCGAACTCCGCCCTACGCAAGGTGGCCCGCGTGCGTTTGACCAACGCCGTCGAAGTCACCACGTATATCCCGGGCATCGGCCACAACCTGCAGGAGCATTCCATCGTGCTCGTGCGCGGCGGTCGTGTGAAGGATCTTCCCGGAGTCCGCTATCACATTGTGCGCGGCACCCTTGATGCGGCTGGCGTGGAAAACCGCAAGCAGGGACGTTCGAAATATGGCGCCAAGCGGCCCAAGGCCGGCGCCGCGGCGAAGTAACCGGATTTGTCTTGTAGGGACCGCTTTCTGAGGCGGGCCGTGTCTTGTAGTTCTGTAGCGCAGGGCGAGTCTTCTAGTCCTGCGGCTTTTGAGAAGATTCGAAGAGTTCTGAAGGAGCGATGAGAAGTTATGCCTCGTAAAGGATTAGTCAGCCGGCGCACGCAAGCCACCGACCCGGTGTATGGCAGCGATCTGGTGGAGAAGTTCATCTGCTCGATGATGTGGGAAGGCAAGAAGAGCACGGCGCAGCGTGTCTTCTACAATGCCATGGACCAGGTTGCGAAGAAGACCAATGACGACGCGCTCAAGGTTTTCAAGAAGGCCATTGAAAACCTCAAGCCCATCGTCGAGGTCAAGACGCGGCGCGTGGGTGGCGCGAACTATCAGGTGCCCGTGGAAGTGAACCCCTTCCGCCGCCAGTCACTGGCGATTCGCTGGCTTTTGCAGTATTCGCGCGAGCGCGCCGGCAAGACCATGGTCGACAAGCTCGCCGATGAACTGATCGACGCGGCCAACTCGCGCGGCGGCGCCATCAAGAAGAAGGAAGACGTGCACCGCATGGCCGAAGCCAACAAGGCTTTCGCGCACTATCGCTGGTAACGGTTTTGTAGGGCCCGGCTTTTTACCCTGAGCGAAGCGAAGGGCTGAGGCGGGNCTGCTTCCTGTAATAGCTAGGGAAGCAGCATTAGGAGAGTAGGCGTAGCAGTACAGGGGAGAAAAGGCTTTTAGGAATCATGGCAAGAGCATTCAAACTGGAAGACACCCGCAACATCGGGATCATGGCGCACATCGACGCCGGCAAGACCACGTCGACCGAGCGCATCCTGTTTTACACGGGTGTGACCTACAAAATCGGTTCGGTGGATGAAGGCACGGCCACCATGGACTGGATGGAGCAAGAGCGCGAGCGCGGCATCACCATCACTAGCGCCGCCACCACCGCCAGTTGGACCCGCCATGACAAGAAATACCGCGTCAATATCATCGATACTCCGGGTCACGTTGATTTCACAGTCGAGGTCGAGCGCTCCCTCCGCGTGCTCGATGGTGCCGTCGCCATTTTTGACAGCGTCGCAGGCGTGCAGCCGCAATCCGAAACCGTATGGCGCCAGGCCGACAAATATCGCGTGCCCCGCCTTGCCTTTGTCAACAAGATGGACAAGATGGGCGCGGACTTCGATCACGTGATCCGCACGATCCGCCAGCGCCTGGGCGCGCACCCTGTGCCGCTGCAGTTCCCGCTCGGCCGCGAAGACAATTTCATCGGCTGCATCGATTTCCTCGAAGAGAAGGTCATCGTGTGGCTGGAGGAAACCCTCGGCGCCAAGTATGAAGTGTTCGAAGTTGCCAAGCTGTGGGATCCGGCGTTCATTAAGAGCCGCCCGGATGTGGCTGCAGCTCTGAAGGGGTCGGCCATCGACAAGAAGTTTTACGATGAGCATCGTGCTAAGGTTGTCGAGTACATCGCCGAACATGACGACGAAGTTCTCGATAGGTACCTTACTGAAGGCACGCTCTCGCTTGCGGAGATGCGCAAATCCATCCGCAAGTCCACACTGGCGATGAAGATTGTTCCCGTACTCGCAGGCTCTGCGTTCAAGAACAAAGGCATTCAGCCGCTTCTGGACGCGGTGGTCGATTACCTGCCCTCGCCAATCGATGTTCCCCCTGTGGAAGGCATCAATCCAGACACCGATGAGACGGTGTTGCGCCGGGCCTCCGACGAACAGCCGTTTTCCGCGCTGGCTTTCAAGATTATGTCCGACCCGTTTGTCGGCCACTTGACCTACATTCGCGTGTATTCCGGCGTGCTCAACGCGGGCAGCTACATCTATAACTCCACAAAGCACACGCGCGAGCGCATCGGCCGCCTTTTGCAAATGCATGCCAACAAGCGCGAGGAAATCGAAGCCGTGCATGCAGGCGACATCTGTGCGTGCGTCGGCTTGAAGAGCGTCACCACTGGTGACACGCTTTGCGACGAAAACAAGCAAGTCATCCTCGAAGCCATGGACTTCCCGACCCCGGTCATCTCCGTCGCCGTTGAGCCCAAAACCAAGGCCGATCAGGACAAGATGGGCCAGGCGCTCACCCGCCTCGCTCAGGAAGATCCTACTTTCCGCGTACACACCGAACCAGAGACTGGCCAGACTCTGATTTCCGGCATGGGTGAACTGCATCTCGAAATCATCGTGGACCGCATGAAGCGGGAATTTGGCGTCGATGCCAACGTCGGCCGGCCGCAGGTCGCCTATCGCGAAACCATTCGCCGCAAAGCGGAAGCGGAAGGCAAGTACATCAAGCAGACCGGCGGTAAGGGCCAGTACGGCCACTGCAAACTCGAAGTTCATCCGCTCCCGAGTGCCGATCACGAGAACATGCACGAAATGTCCACGGACGAACTCGATGAACTGGCCAAGTCCATCGCTGGTTCGGGGGGCAAGTGGCGCTTCGACAAGGAACATCGCCTCCTCTTCATCGACAAGATTTTTGGCGGCGCAATTCCCAAGGAATTCATTCCGCCCATCGAAGCCGGTATCCGCGAAGCCATGGACAACGGTGGCCTCGCGGGTTTCATGATGGTGGACGTCGCCGTGATGCTGGTTGACGGCAGCTACCACGAAGTGGACAGCTCGGAAATGGCCTTCAAAATCGCCGGCTCCATTGGATTCAAGGAAGCCTGCTCCAGAGCCAAGCCGGTTCTTCTTGAGCCCATCATGCGCGTGGAAGTCACCACACCAGAGGAGTACATGGCCGCTGTGTTTGGCGACTTGAACTCCCGCCGCGCCCAGATTCAGGGTTCGGAAACCCGCGCAGGCAGCCACGTGATTCGCGTGCAGGTGCCTCTCTCGGAAATGTTCGGGTATGCCACCGACCTCCGCAGCCGTTCTCAAGGGCGCGCGAATTTCACTATGCATTTTTCGCATTACGCGGAAGCGCCGGCCTCGGTGGCGGAGGAAGTCATCAACCGCGCCACGGGCAAGGCGGCGAGGTAAGCGATTTTTGTAGCGGCCGCCTTCCGAGGCGGGCGCCGTTGAAAGGGAAGTGACAAAAGAGTTTGAGCTTGCACGTTATTCAGTAAGGAGCAGAGGAAGCAAATGGCCAAGGAAAAATTTGAACGAACAAAGCCGCACGTGAACATCGGGACGATTGGTCACATCGATCATGGCAAGACCACCTTGACGGCCGCGATCACGAGAGTGCTGGCCAAAAAGAACCCCAAGGTGCAGTTCCGCGCGTTTGACACGATTGACAACGCGCCGGAAGAGCGCGAGCGGGGTATCACCATCGCGGTGTCGCACGTGGAGTACGAGACCGCCAACCGGCACTACGCGCACATGGACTGCCCGNGGGCACGCGGACTACATCAAGAACATGATCACCGGGGCGGCGCAGATGGATGGCGCAATTCTGGTGGTTGCTGCCACAGATGGACCGATGCCACAGACGCGCGAACACATTTTGCTGGCTCGCCAGGTGGGTGTGCCGTACATCGTGGTGTTCCTGNAACAAGTGCGACATGGTGGAAGACGCGGAACTGCTGGAGCTGGTGGAACTCGAGGTTCGCGAACTGCTGAAGAGCTACCAGTTCCCGGGCGACACGGTTCCCGTGATTCGCGGGTCCGCCCTCCTCGCGTTGAACGGCGATGAGAAGTGGGAAAAAAAGATTGAGGAATTAATGACTGCCGTGGATGAGAAGGTGCCGCTGCCGGTACGCGACATCGATAAGCCGTTCGCCATGCCGATTGAAGACATTTTCTCGATCTCCGGCCGTGGGACCGTCGTGACGGGAAGAGTCGAGCGCGGCAAGGTGAAGGTCGGCGAAGAAGTAGAAATCGTAGGCTTCCGCGCAACACAGAAGAAGGTAGTCACCGGCGTGGAAATGTTCAAGAAGTTGCTCGATGAGGGCATCGCCGGCGACAACATTGGTTTGCTGCTGCGCGGCACGGAAAAGGACGACGTAGAGCGCGGGCAGGTGGTGTGCAAACCGGGGTCGATCACCCCGCACACCAAGTTCAAAGCGGAAGCGTACGTGTTGACGAAGGAAGAGGGCGGGCGTCACACGCCGTTTTTCACCGGCTATCGTCCGCAGTTTTACTTCCGCACCACGGACGTGACCGGAGATGTAAAGCTGCCGCAAGGCGTGGAGATGGTCATGNGGACAACGTGAGCTGCGAAGTAACGCTGATTACGCCGGTGGCGCTGGAGAAGGGGTTGCGCTTCGCCATTCGCGAAGGCGGCCACACCGTTGGCGCCGGTGCGGTCACGGAGATTATCGAGTAACGCCATGAGACAGGGAGACAAAATTCGCATCCGCCTCAAGGCGTACGATCACCGCATTCTCGACCAGTCCACGCGGGAGATTGTGGAGACCGCGAAGCGCACCGGCGCGGATGTCGCCGGTCCGATTCCTCTACCCACAACGGTGAACCGCTGGACCGTGCTGCGTTCGCCGCACGTGGACAAGAAGTCGCGCGAACAGTTCGAAATGCGCACCCACAAGCGGCTGATCGACATTCTGGAGCCCACACCGGATACGGTGGACGCGCTGATGAAGCTCGACCTTCCCCCGGGCGTTGACGTGGAGATCAAGGCCTTCGGCCACGCAGCGAAGTGACGATCCGACGAGGATCGTCATCCTGAGGAGCGAAGCGACGAAGGATCTCTCAGGGGCGCTTTTGAAAGGTAGTCGGCAGTAACGATCAAGATTTTACGCAGCCAATATCCGCCGAGGCGGACAAGCTGCTAAGAGAGACGAAAACATGGCAGTCGACGGAATTATCGGAATCAAGCTGGGAATGACGCAAGTCTTCGCCGAAGACGGCAGCCTGGTGGGCTGCACCGTTCTGCAAGCCGGCCCGTGCGTTGTGGTTCAGCGCCGCACGAAGGACAAGGACGGTTACGAGGCCGCACAGTTGGGCTTGGTGGAATTCGTCAAGCCGCAGCGCATCAACAAGGCGCTGACCGGCCACTTCAAGAAGGCTAACGTGGCGCCCGTGAAAATTCTCCGCGAAGTGCGTTTGGCGGATGCGAAGGACGAAACCAAAGTTGGCGACCGCGTGCTGGTAGAGAACTTCAAGGCCGGCGAACTGGTCGACGTCAGCGGCGTGAGCAAGGGCCGCGGCTTTGCAGGCGGCGTGAAGCGTTGGCACTATGCCGGAGGTGATGCCACCCACGGTTCCATGTTCCATCGCGCGCCCGGCGGCATCGGCGGCAGTTCGTTTCCGTCGCGCGTGTGGAAGAACCAGCATTTCCCGGGNTCACATGGGCAACCAGAAGGTGACCGCGAAGAATTTGAAAGTGATCAAGGTGGATTCAGACGAGAACCTGCTGCTGGTTCGCGGTTCGGTACCGGGGCCGAGCGGGCAGTACATCTTTATCCACAAGGCCAAGAAGGCCGCGAAGAAAGCGAAGTAGTTCTAAGGGTTTGGTTTTACTGATTGCTGATTACTGATTACGCGATCGATTGCGAGAACGAGAAGAAGGGCGAGAAAACATGCCGGTCGTAGATGTCGTAAATCTGGATGGCAAGAAGGTCGGCCAGGTGGAACTGGCGGACACGGTCTTCGGCGCCGAGGTGAACAGACACCTGCTGCATGAAGCTTCGCGGTGGTATCTCGCGGGGCTGCGCCGCGGCACGCACAAGACCAAGGAAAAGAGCGAAGTCAGCGGCGCAGGCCGCAAACTCTGGCGGCAGAAGGGCACCGGCCGCGCGCGTATCGGCTCCATCCGTTCGCCTTTGTGGCGCCATGGCGGCACTGTCCACGGGCCGAAGCCGCACACCTACGACTACGCGCTGCCGAAAAAGATGTTGCTCGGCGCGCTGCGCTCGGCGCTCTCCGCGAAACTCGCGGAGGAGAAGTTGACGGTCGTGGACGCCTGGTCGCTCGAGACGCACAAGACCAAGGATTTGCGCACCGCGCTCGACAAGCTCAACGCAGAGAACACCGCGCTGCTCGTCGCTACCGGTGCGAACCGCAATCTGGAACTGGCCAGCCGCAATCTGGACGGCGTGAAACTTTCCGCGAGCAACGCACTGCAGCCGTACGATGTGCTGCGCCATGATCGCTTGCTGGTTTCGAAGGACGCCGCGGCCCGCCTGGTGCGTGCGCTCGATCCCGGCCGCCAGCCGGTGGAAGCGCCGCATGTGGAATCGATCGCTCCGGCGCCGGCTCCGAAGAAGGAAGCCGCGCCGAAGGCCGCTGCAAAACCTGCGGCCAAGAAAACGGCCGCCGCGAAAAAGCCGGCCGCCAAGAAGGGCAAGGAGTAAGCCATGGCAGTTCCGCACTATCAGATTATCCGGCGCCCCATCATCACCGAGAAGGGACTCGGCGTGAAGGAAACGCAGCACACCGTGGTTTTTGAGGTTGCCGCGGGCGCCACGAAAACCGAGATCAAGGAAGCGGTGCAGCAGATTTTCAAAGTGAAGGTGGACGGTGTTCGCACCGCCAATTTCACCGGGAAAATGCGCCGCCGGGGACAACGGGAAGGCTATCGGCGCGACTGGAAGAAGGCGTACGTCAAGCTCGCCGAAGGCGAGAAGATGATCGAGTACGCGGAGAACCTGTAGGACCTGGGACCAGATCCAACCGCCGCAGTGGCGGCAGTTTTAGAAGGTAAGAGGCAGCGATGGGAATCAAGAGCTTTAATCCATACACGGCGTCACGGCGGTTCATGACCGTGCTCGACAAGAACGAGATCACCAAGGAGACGCCGGAGAAGCGCCTGCTTGAGCCGAAGAAGCGCTCCGGCGGCCGCAACAGCCATGGCGAAGTGGTCGTGTGGCACCGTGGCGGCGGCCACAAGCAGCAGTACCGCGTCGTCGATTTCCGCCGCGATAAGCAAGGCGTTCCGGCGAAGGTTGCTGCCATTGAGTACGACCCGAATCGCAGCGCCAACATCGCCCTCCTGCACTACGCGGACGGCGACAAGCGCTACATCCTTCATCCCGTGGGTCTGGAAGTCGGCGCCACGGTGATGACCGGCGAAAGCGCGGATATCCTTCCGGGCAACGCCCTGAAGATTCGCAACATTCCTCCCGGCACGATGGTGCACAACCTCGAGCTCTATCCCGGCCGTGGCGGGCAGGCGGTTCGCACCGCCGGCGCTTCGGCGCAGTTGCTCAGCAAGGAAGGCGATTTTGCTCTGGTAAAAATGCCTTCCGGCGAAGTTCGCAAGTTTTCGGTCGATTGCATGGCGACGATCGGCCAGGTCGGCAATCTCGACCATGAGAACGAGACCTTCGGCAAGGCCGGCCGCACGCGTTGGCTCGGTGTTCGACCAACGGTCCGCGGCGTGGCTATGAATCCGGTGGATCACCCGCACGGTGGTGGCGAAGGCCGCGTAAAAGGCAATCACCCACAAACGCCGTGGGCCTTCCCGACGCTGGGCAAGAAGACGCGCCGGAACAAGCGCACCGATCGCATGATCGTGGAGCGCCGCAAGTAGAGAAGTTCCTGGTTTTAAGTTCTCAGTTCTAAGTTTTCAGAATTAGGACTGAGAGGTAAGAGGGAGGATGTTCAATCGAGTTTTCAGTCGTATGTCAGTTTTAAGGTTTTGCTTAAAACTGACAACTTAAAACTGAAAACTTTTCGGACGGGGCGCAATCTTGAACGAGAGCGCCCAGGGTAGAACGGACAGCAACCGCAAGTCCCGGCCGGCGATGGCAGAACTGGCCGGGGAGAGCGACAACCATGAGAGCGACACGAACAACACGCTCCGCCGGGCGCCGCGCGCGTTCCGTGAAGCGAGTCATCAAACGGGCGGCGGTGAAACCCGCTGCCAAACCGGTGGTGAAAGTGGTCGCGCCCCCCGAACCGGTGCTGTACAAGCTGTGCAAGCCGGGCTGGGCGGTGATTGTGGAGCGCATTCCGAACGCGCTGGGCACGCGCTTTGTTTGCCCGTTCTGTCCGAAGTCGCACCGTGTGCCTGGCCCGGTGCGCGGGTTTAAGAAAGTGCGGCACGCCCAGTGGGCGCGGNTTGCGCCGTGTGGAGGAGTAAGGAAGCGATGGCACGCTCATTGAAGAAGGGGCCGTTTGTCGATGGCCACCTGCGCGAAAAGGTCGAGGGACTGAACGCGCGGAATGAAAAAAAGGTTGTGAAGACGTGGTCGCGGCGGTCGACGATCGTGCCGGACATGATCGGGCACACCATCGCGGTCCACAACGGAAAGAAATTCATCCCGGTGTACGTGACCGAGCAGATGATCGGGCACAAGCTGGGGGAGTTCGCGCCCACGCGCCAGTTCAAGGGCCACGCCGTGAAGGCTGCCCTTGAGAAGGCCGCCGGGGTGGCTCCGGCAGGAGGCGGCGCAGCGACCGCAGCAGCGGCTCCCGCGCCGAAGGCATAAGCAATGGCTGACGTACAAGCACAGCAGGGCTTGATTGAAGCTCACGCCTTGGCGCGCCACGTGCGCATGTCGCCGCAGAAAGTGCGCCTGGTGATTGACCTGATCCGCGGGCAGAAGGCTCAGGATGCGCTGCAGTCGCTGCGCTACACGCCGAAGCGCGCGGCCAAGCACATCGAGAAGGTGTTGCGCAGCGCCATCTCCAACGCCGAGAAAAAGGCTGAGGATGCCGGCGCGCCGCTCGACGTGGATCAGCTTTACGTGAGCCAGTGTTTCGTGAACGAGGGCTCGCGCTGGAAGCGGCTGCGTCCCGCGCCGATGGGCCGGGCGTTCCGCTACCAGAAGCGAACGGCGCACATCTGGGTGGGCGTGAGCGAGCACCACGTTGCCGCTGCCGAGCGTGTTGCGGCCAATATCGCCGAGGCGGAAGCGCAGAAGGGCGTGCGCGGCACCGCGCGGCGCGTTCGCAAGGCTTTGACCGGCAAGCAGACTCCTGCAAAGAAGGGGAAGAAGTAGTCGGCCCGGGGAGGGCCGCGCGAAGGAAGGGCTATGGGACAGAAAACTCATCCGTACGGATTTCGCCTGGGCTACAACAAGCCTTGGAAGTCGCGCTGGTATGCGGATCGCGAGTATGCGGACCTGCTCCACGAAGACGTGAAGCTCCGCCGCGAACTCAAAGATCGCTTGAAGAGCGCTGGCGTCAGCTCCATCGACATTGAACGCGCTGCCAACAAGCTCGTGGTGCGCATCGCCACGGCGCGTCCGGGCATCATCATTGGGCGCAAAGGCGCGGAAATCGACAAGCTGAAGCAGGAAGTCGGCAAGCGCACCAAGCGCGAAGTGCACATTGACATCGTCGAAGTGCACCGCCCGGAACTGGACGCCCAGCTCGTTGCCGAATCCATTGCTCTTCAGCTCGAAAAGCGCGTGGCCTTCCGCCGCGCGATGCGTAAGGCCGTGGATTCGGCGCTACGCTTTGGCTGCAAAGGGATCAAGGTGCGTGTGGCCGGCAGGTTGAACGGCGCGGAAATCGCCCGCAAGGAGTGGTATTTGCAGGGCCGTTTGCCCCTGCAGACTCTGCGCGCGGATATTGATTACGGCACCGCCGAAGCGCAGACCACTTATGGCGTAATTGGCGTGAAGTGCTGGATCTACCAGGGGGAAAACATTCCTCACCGGGCGAAGCGCGAGGAGGGCAAGGCCGAGGCGGTTGCCGCCCGCTGACGCCGGGAGGTAGCGGCGGGTCCTTGGACCCGTGGGTTTGGGAACGGTTCGACGTCAGATGGTTGGTTTTACTGATTACTGATTACGTGAGGCGTGGCAAGGACGAATTTGAGAAGGAAAAACGTTGTAACAGCGAGTTCGAGACAGGACTGAATTTATGTTGATGCCGAAGAAGGTGAAATACAGGAAGCAGCAGCGCGGCCGCCGCAAGGGCAAGGCCTGGCGCGGCGGGAGGTTGTCGTTCGGGGAATACGGGCTGAAGGCGCTTGAAAACGCCTGGATCACCGACCGCCAGATCGAAGCATCGCGTGTGGCGATTACGCGCTTCATCAAGCGCGGTGGCAAGCTCTGGATCCGCATTTTTCCGGACAAGCCGTTCACCAAGAAGCCCGCGGAAACCCGTATGGGCAAGGGCAAGGGCGCCCCGGAGCGTTGGGTGGCGCCGGTGAAACCCGGGCGGATCCTGTTTGAGATGGCGGGTATTGATGAAGCCACGGCGCGCGAAGCGCTGAACCTCGCCGCGCACAAGCTGCCCATCCCGACGCGCTTCGTCACCCGCGCAGGAGGAATCTGACGATGGCCCGGCGTATCGAAAAGTTTCGGGAAGAGGGCGCGACGGAGTTGCAGGCGCGCCAGAAGGATTTGGTCGAGCAGATTTTCCGGCTGCGCTTTCAATTGACCACTGGACAGGCGGAGGCGCTCAAGCGGCTCCGCGAGGCCAAGAAAGATCTCGCGCGGGTAAAGACTCTTCTCCGCGCACAGGAACTGAGCGCCGGCTCGAAAACGGCGAAGGCAGGTAAGGCGTAATGACAACGGAAACACAGGCAGCGCCCAAGGCCGAGCGCGGTGAGCGCCACGAGCTCATCGGCAAGGTCACCAGCGCGAAGATGGAAAAGACCATTGTGGTCGAAGTGCAGCGGCTGGTGCAGCATCCCAAGTACCGCCGCGTGGTCCGCATTTCGAAGAAGTTCTACGCGCACGACGAAAAGCGCGAAGCCAAGCAGGGCGACACCGTTCGGATCGTGTCTTCCCGGCCGATTTCGCGCCTCAAGCGCTGGCGCTTGAAGGAAGTGCTGACGCAGACCGCGTCGGCCAAGTAACAGGGGACAGGGGAGCGAATCATGATTCAGATGCGAACCTGGCTGACGGTGGCCGACAATTCCGGAGCGCGCAAGCTCATGTGCATCCTCCCGCTCGGCGGCGATGCAGGATTGAAGGCCGGACTTGGCGACATTGTCACTGCGTCGGTGAAGGAAGCGACGCCGGAAAGCCAGATCAAGGAAGGCAAGGTGGTGAAGTGCGTGATCGTGCGGATGCGCAAGGAACACCGCCGCAAGGACGGCACGTACATTCGTTTCGATGACAACGCCGCGGTTCTGATCAACGATGCCGGCGAGCCCGTCGGCACCCGCGTGTTCGGACCGGTGGCGCGCGAGTTGCGCGAGAAGAAGTTCACCAAGATCGTTTCGCTGGCTCCGGAGGTTTGGTAAGTCATGGCACAGACGGCGGTGAAGCATTACACCATCAACATCCGCAAAGGCGACACCGTGCGCGTGATGACCGGGCGCGATGCCGGCAAGCATGGACGGGTCCTTTCCGTGAATCCGCGGAAAAACACCCTCATCGTCGAGCACGCCAACATCATCAAGCGGCACACGCGGCCGAACCCGGCGAAAAACATCAAGGGCGGCATCGTCGAGAAGGAAGGCCCGATTAACGTTTCGAACGTGATGATCGTTTGCAGCAGTTGCAATAAGCACGCCCGCATCGGTCACAACGTGCTGCCCGACGGCACCAAGGTGCGCGTGTGCAAGCGTTGCGGCACCACGCTCGACAAGTAACGGTTGGGAAGGAACAGAGCAGGAATGAAAAGCCGATTGCACGACAAGTACAACAAGGAAACGATTCCGGCGTTGATGAAGCGCTTTGGCTGGAAAAACATCATGGCCGTGCCCAAGCTCCAGAAGATCACCGTCAACATCGGTCTCGGCGAGGCCAGCCAGAACGTCAAACTGCTGGACACCGCCGCGGTGGAACTCGGCCAGGTCACCGGCCAGAAGGCCATCATCACCCGGGCGAAGAAATCCATCGCGAATTTCAAGATCCGCAGGGGCATGCCCATCGGCTGCGCGGTCACGCTGCGCGGGGAGAAGATGTACGAATTCCTCGACCGGCTTTGCAATGTGGTGCTGCCCCGCGTGCGCGACTTCCGCGGGCTGCCTTCGAACGCCTTCGATGGCCGCGGCAACTACACCTTGGGCCTGAGGGACCAACTGGTGTTTCCGGNAGATCGATTACACGCGTGTGGACAAGATCAAGGGCATGAATATCACCCTGACTACCACAGCCAAGAACGATGACGAAGGACGCGAGCTGCTCAAGGGCCTCGGCGTTCCGTTCCGCGAAAAAGGGGGAGCACAGTAAATGGCACGCACCGCGAAGATCGCCAAGACGCAGAAGAAGCCCAAGTTCAAGGTTCGCGTGCGCAACCGTTGCCGCGTCTGCGGCCGCGCCCGCGGGTACCTCCGCAAGTTTCAAATGTGCCGCATCTGTTTCCGCGGCATGGCGCTCCGGGGAGAGATTCCCGGAGTGGTGAAGTCGAGCTGGTAGGAGCGAGATAGGAAAATTATGCAGACCGATCCCATTGCCGATTTTTTGACGCGGCTCCGCAACGCGGCTGCCGCGAAGCAGCAGCGTGTGGACGTTCCCGTCTCCAAGATGAAGACGGACATCGCCCGCATCCTGAAGGAAGAGGGTTACATCTCGACCTACAAGCTGGTGGAAGAGAACAAGACGCGCAAGACGCTGCGTGTTTTCCTGAAGTATACGCCGGACCGCCGCAGCGTGATCACCGGCATGAAGCGCGTTTCGCGCCCCGGGCAGCGCAATTATCTGGGCTCGAAAGAGATCAAGGCGGTGGTCGGCGGGCTGGGCATCAGTATTCTGACCACGCCGAAGGGCTTGATGACCGGCCGCGCCGCGCGCAAGGCCAACGTGGGCGGCGAGCTTCTTTGCGAGGTGTGGTAGGGCAGTTGGTAGTCTGTAGTCAGCAGACCGGAGGAAGTAGCTACAAACTACTGGCTACCGACTACAGACTTGCAGCAGGCGCGAGATCAGAAAAGGAAGTACGGCAAAAATGTCACGTATTGGACGCAAACCGATTCCAGTGCCCGCGGGCGTGAAGATCAACACCGCGGGCGACAAGGTGGAAGTGCAGGGGCCCAAGGGCAAGCTCAGCGTGCTCGTGCCCCGGCAGATCCGCCTGGAGCAGAAAGACGGCGTGCTCACCGCGATTCGCGAGAGCGAGGAGCATCGCGCGCTGCACGGGCTCGCAAGGGCGCTGCTGGCCAACGCAGTTCACGGCGTCACGCAGGGCTTCAAGAAGGAGCTCGACATTGTCGGCGTCGGTTACCGCGCCGAAGTGAAAGGCAAGATGGTTTCCTTCGCGCTGGGCAAGTCGCATCCCGTGGAGTTCCCGATCCCGGAGGGGATTCAGATTTCTGTGGATAAGCAGACGCACCTGGTGGTCAGCGGCGCCGATAAGGCACAGGTCGGCCAGGTGGCCGCGGACCTCCGGGCGTTGCGTCCGCCGGATCCATACAAGCAGAAAGGCATCCGCATTACCGGCGAACGCTTGAAGAAGAAGGCAGGCAAGGCGGGAGTCAAGGCCGGCGCTGCCGCATAGTTTTGGTTTTGTAAGGGCCGCTCGCTAGAAAGTGCGAGAGTTTTTGGGACGGAGCAGTGCGTTGTCATCCTGAGGTCCGGTTTTGGCCGAAGGATCTCAACGCTGAAGGTTAGCAGGATTTTTACGTTGAGGTCCTTGGCGAAAAGACGCGCTCAGGATGACAACGTGACAGGAAACGGCTTTTAGGGAGATACGACAGTGGCATCGGTACCAGTTCGCAAGCTATCCAGGGACGCGCATCGCCGTCGGGTTCACGCCCGTGTGCGCACCTGCGTGACCGGCACGCCGGAGCGGCCCCGGCTGTGTGTGTACCGCTCGCTCGGTCACATCTACACGCAGGTTATTGATGACCGCAGCGGGCGCACCATCGCTTCCGCCAGCTCGCTGGACAAGGAAACGAAAAAGCATTTGAAAGGTGGCGGCAACATCGCCTCCGCCAAGGCGGTCGGCAAGACCATTGCTGAGCGCGCCAAAGCGGCCGGTGTCGCCAAGGTAGTGTTCGACCGCGGCGGGTACAAATATCACGGCCGCGTCAAGGCGCTCGCGGATGCGGCGCGGGAAGCGGGGTTACAGTTCTAATTTANTGTCGAAGCAAATTTTGCGTGAAAGTCTGGCGGTGCGGCGGCTCCTGGAGGTGAATCCCTCGGACCTGAAAGATGACGTCATCGCGATCAACCGTGTCACCAAGGTCGTCAAGGGGGGCAAGAACCTCAGCTTTTCGGCTCTCGTTGTTGTCGGCGACAGCCATGGCCATGCAGGCTTTGGCATGGGCAAGGCGCGTGAAGTTCCCATGGCCATCAAGAAGGGCATCGAGCAGGCGAAAAAGAACCTGATCAAGCTGAACCTGAAGGGTTCCACGATTCCGCATCAGGTGACCGGGTGGTACGGCTCGGCGCAGGTACTGCTCAAGCCCGCGCCCGAAGGCACTGGCGTGATCGCTGGTGGTCCGGTGCGCAAAGTGATGCAGGTGGCCGGCATTCAGAACGTGCTGACGAAATCGCTGGGCACCTCCAACCCGCACAACGTGATTAAAGCCACGTTTGCGGCGTTGCTCAGCCTGAAGGATGCGGGGCAGGTCGCCGAGACGCGCTCGAAAACCGTGGAAGAGTTGAGTGGCAAACCGCCGAAGGCCGAGAAGCAGGAAAAACAGGAAAAAGTTGAAAAGGCGGCGGGGGAATAAGGCATGGCAGCGGAAAAGAAGGGCGCGAAGAGCGCCGGAACAGTGAAGATCAAGTGGGTCAAGAGCTTCATCGGCTGTACCGACGATATGCGGCAGACGGTGCGCGGCCTGGGCCTGCGGAGAATGAATCAGGTAGTCGAGCGCCAGAACACGCCGGCGGTGCGCGGCATGATTCACAAGGTGCGCCATCTCGTGGAAGTGGTGGAGTAGGGCATGGCAGCTAAAGCGAAGAAGAAAGAGCACAACACCGTTTCGCTCTCGACCCTCGGTCCAGCCAAAGGCTCGCGCAAGCGCAAGGTGCGCGTCGGCCGCGGCATGGGGTCGAAACTGGGCAAGACCGCCGGCTCCGGCAACAAAGGACAAAAATCCCGCCGCGGCTATTCGCGCCGGCGTGGGTTCGAAGGCGGGCAGATGCCGTTGCACCGCCGCATTCCGAAGCGCGGCTTCCACAATCCGTTTGGCGTGCAGTATTCCGTCGTGAATCTCGAGGAACTGAACGCTTTTCCTGCGGGTGAGACGGTCACCCCGGACCTGTTGCGCGCGCACGGTTTTGTCCGCCGCGCGACGGACCCGATCAAAGTTCTTGGCGATGGCGAGCTCAGGAACAAGCTCACCATTCACGCCCATGCATTCAGCGCCTCTGCCAAGGAGAAGATTACCAAGGCGGGCGGAAGCTTTGAGGTGGTAGCGCAATAACGTGATGCCGAAATACGACAAATTCGTCATTCCGAACGGAGTCCGCGAAGTGAAAAATCTCTCTTCATCTCGGATGCAAGAGGGATCCCTCGCTAGGCTCGGGATGACGGTCGTAGTTAGCACCGGGGGAATGCGATGAATCGTTTCTGGCAAGCATTCATGAACCTCTTCCGGATCGAAGATCTGCGGAACCGGCTGTTTTTCACGCTGGCGCTGCTCGGGGTCTATCGTCTCGGAGCGCACATTCCCACACCCGGCATCAACACCGGGGTGCTGGAAGAGCTGTTCAAGCAGTCCGCTGGTTCAGTGCTCGGCATTTTCGACCTGTTCAGTGGCGGCAACTTCCGCCGGCTGACGATTTTCGCTCTAGGCATCATGCCGTACATCACCTCGTCGATCATCCTGCAGTTGATGACCGTGGTGTTTCCATATCTTGAGCGCCTGCAGAAGGAAGGCGAACTGGGCCGCCGCAAGATTACGCAGTACACGCGTTACCTGACGATTGTGCTCAGCATCATTCAATCGTCGACCATCGCCACGACGCTGCAGTCGCAATCGTTTGCCGGACAGTCGCTCGTGTATCACCCAGGATTGGCCTTCTGGCTGATGACCGTGCTGACACTGACCACAGGTTCGGCGTTTATCATGTGGCTCGGAGAACAGATCAGCGAGCGCGGCATCGGCAACGGCATGTCGCTTATCATTTTCGTGGGCATCGTCGTAGGTCTGCCGCGTGCCATCGTGGACCTGTTTGAGAAGGCGAAGACGCAGGCGTGGGGCGCCTTCACGCCGCTGGCCTTGATCCTGCTGCTTGCGCTGATGGTCGGGGTGGTGGCGTTCATCGTTTTTGTGGAGGGTGCGCAGCGGCGCATCCCGGTGCAGTACGCCAAGCGCGTGGTGGGCCGCCGCATGATGGGGGGCCAATCCACGTATCTGCCCCTGCGCGTGAATTCCGGCGGTGTGATTCCGCCGATTTTTGCCAGTTCGCTGCTGGCCTTTCCGGCCACCGCCGCGCTGCTTCTTGGCACGCGCTGGCCTTTCGTGAAGAAGATCGCTGACACGTTGCGATGGGGCGAACCACTGTACACGGTGATCTATGTGGCGATGATCATCCTGTTTGCGTTCTTCTACGTTGGCATCGTGTTCAATCCCACGGAACTCGCCGACAACATGCGCAAGAACGGCGGGTTCATTCCCGGGATTCGTCCCGGGCGCAGCACTTCCGAGTATGTCAGCACGATCCTGAAGCGGCTGACGTTTATCGGCGCCGTATATTTGGCGATGGTTTGCTTGCTGCCGGAATGGATGATTGCAGGAATTCACATGAACCACCTGCCATACTGGTTGGGTGGTGACTGGTTTGACCGGCATTTGCCGACGTGGATTTTGAACGGGCTTGGTGTGACGTTTTATTTTGGCGGAACTTCGCTCCTGATCGTGGTCGGCGTGGCGATGGATACGGTGCAGCAGTTGGAGGCCCAACTCGTCATGCGCAATTACGAGGGTTTTGCGCGTAAGGGACGTTTGCGCGGCCGTCGTTAAGCAAGGGAGACGACAAAGTGGCGCTGGAACAGCGTCCTGTCGGAAAACTCGACCGCGCGGTAATTTTTCTTGGGCCTCCGGGCTCCGGGAAAGGAACCCAGGCGAAGGTGCTGGCCGCGAAGTACGGCGTACCGCACTTGTCCACCGGCGACATGCTTCGCGAGCATGTCGCCAAGGGCACGATGCTCGGCTTGAAAGCCAAGCCGATCATGGAGCGGGGCGAGTTGGTGCCGGACTCGCTGGTGCTGAAGATGGTCGCCGAGCGCATCGAGCGGCCGGATTGCAGCCAGGGTTTTGTGTTCGACGGTTTTCCGCGGACGGTGGCCCAGGCGAAGTATCTGGGCGAAATGTTGAAGTACCACGGGTTCAAGCAACCCTTCGTGCTTCACCTGATCATCGGCCATGCGCTGCTGATCCGGCGGTTGACGGGTCGAAGGACCTGCAAGGTAGGCGGCGAGATTTACAATATCTACGACCGCCCGCCCAAGGTGGAAGGGATTTGCGATAACGATGGCGGCGAGCTGATTCAGCGGCCGGATGATCGCGAAGAAGTGATCCGGCAGCGTCTGCTCGCGTACGAAAAGCAGACCTCGCCGTTGGTCAACTACTACCGGCGGCTGGGGTTCTTGCATGAGATTGATGCGAGCAAGAGCGTGCCGGAAGTAGAGCAGGAGATTATGCAGGCCGTGGCCGGTGTCCGCGGAGCGCGTTGACGAGATGGCGATTCAATTACGCAGCGCCGCCGAACTGGAAAAGATGTACCGCGCGGGCCAGGCTGTGCATGAGGTTTTGAACGCGGTTCGGGCTCAGGTGAAGCCCGGCGTAACGACGATGGACCTCGAACGATTGGCCGAGGAAGTCATCGCCGGGAAGCCGGGACGGCCGGCGTTCAAAGGGTATCGCGGGTATCCTTGCGTGCTGTGCACTTCGGTGAACAGCGAAATTGTTCACGGGATACCGTCGCCGAAGCGGAAGTTGCGCGAGGGCGACATCGTGTCGATCGACTTTGGCATGGAAGTCGACGGATACTACGGCGATTCCGCGGTGACCGTGCCCGTGGGAAAAATCAGTCCGGAGCTGCAGAAGCTCCTGGATGTGACCCGCGAATCGCTGGACCGCGCCATCGACAAGATGCGCCCGGGCAACCGCCTGGGCGACGTCGGATACGCGGTGCAGAGTTGGGTGGAGCAGCACGGTTACTCGGTGGTGCGGGAGTTCGTGGGGCATGGCATCGGCACCAAGATGCATGATGAGCCGAATCTCCCGAACTACGGCGAGCCGGGACGCGGGGCGCGCTTGCAGGAAGGCATGGTCATCGCCGTCGAGCCGATGGTGAATGCCGGTCGGCCGGAAGTGCGGATGCGCGGCGAGTGGGTGGCGGAAACGGCCGATGGCAGCCCATCGGCGCATTTCGAGCACACCGTCGCGGTAACCGCAAGCGGACCTTGGATTCTGACGCGGCCGAAAGAGATGACCGGGCCGAGCTGGTGACGGAAGTTAGCAGTCAGTAGTCTGAAGTCGGTAGTCTTAACTACAAACTACTGACTAGCGGCTACAAACTTTGGGAGCTTATGGCGAAGCAGCCGTTTGAAGAGAAGAAGAAGGGCGACTCCGGGAATCCGAAGGAGGACGCGATTGAAGTGATGGCCACGGTGATTGAGCCGTTGCCGAATGCGATGTTCCGCGTGGAACTGGAAAACAAGCACCAGGTGCTGGCGCATGTTTCCGGGAAAATGCGCAAGAATTTCATCCGGATTTTGGCCGGCGACAAGGTAGCGGTGGAGCTCTCGCCTTACGATTTGACGCGCGGGCGCATCGTATACCGCTACAAGTAGCGGAGAGGTTTTGGTGGCACAGGAAAGCACAGGCTGAAGCCTAGGTTACAGGAGCGAGCATGAAGGTTCGGGCAAGCGTGAAAAAGATTTGTGACAAGTGCAAGGTCATCCACCGCCGTGGAGTGGTTCGGGTAATTTGCGTCAATCCGAAGCACAAGCAGCGTCAGGGATGAGAAGAGAGTTAGTCGGAAGTTACTGACTACCGGCTAGGGACCGGGCTTTGAGTTAGCGAGATTCAGAACTTTAGGAGCAATCATGGCACGTATCGCTGGTGTTGATCTTCCGCCGCAGAAGCGCTTGTGGATCGGGCTGACCTCGATCTACGGGATCGGGCAGGAGCGCGCGAGGAAAATCGCCGAGAAGGCGAATGTGGACCACTTCAAGAAGGTCCGTGACCTCACGGAAGATGAAGTGAACCGCATCCGCACGGTCATCGAGCAGGAAGGGCGTGTGGAAGGCGATCTTCGCAAGGAGATCCAGATGAATATCCGCCGCTTGATTGAAATTCAGGCGTACCGCGGGATTCGTCACCGCCGCAACCTGCCGGTCCGCGGGCAGCGCACGCACACCAACGCGCGCACGCGGAAGGGTCCGCGCCGCGGCGCCGTCGCCGGCAAGAAGCAGGTGAAGGGCAAGAAGGGTTAGGACAGAGGTTAGAAGTCAGATGTTTGAGATTTGAGAGAAAAATCTGGAGTGAAACGTGGCAAAAGAGCAGAACGCAGCACCGGAGACAACAGCACCGGCGAAACCGGCAGCGGCGGGTAAGAAAAAGAAAGAGTTCAAGAAGAAGAAGGAGCGGCGCACCGTTCCGCACGGACTGGTGCACGTCTCGGCTTCGTTTAACAACACGCAGATCACCATCACGGATCCGGATGGGCGCGTGCTGTGCAATTCTTCCGCCGGGGCAATCGGGTTCAAAGGTTCGCGCAAGGGCACGCCGTATGCCGCGCAGCAGGCTTCGTTGGCTGCCGCGAGCGCCGCGCGCGACACCTTTGGCATGAAGAGCGTGGAAGTGCGCGTGAAAGGGCCGGGTTCCGGGCGCGAGTCCGCGGTACGGGCACTGGCCGCCGCGGGGTTGCATATCGTGGTAATCCGCGACGTGACGCCGATTCCACACAACGGCTGCCGTCCGCCGAAGCGCCGCCGCGTGTGATGCCCACGAATTTGAAGAAGGATTCAGAGAGTTTCGGGAAGGGAGAATAGAAGTTGGCAAGACATCGAGATGCAGTATGCCGCCTGTGCCGCCGGGAAGGGCAGAAGCTGTTTTTGAAGGGGCTGCGGTGCTTCACGGACAAGTGCGCGATTGAAAAGCGCAACTTCGTGCCGGGACAGCACGGGCAGTCGCGGCGCGCGAAGATTGCAGGTTACGGCTTGCAACTGCGCGAGAAACAGAAAGTGAAGCGCACCTACGGCCTGCTGGAACGGCAGTTCCGCAACTATTTCGAGAAGGCGGTGCGGAGCAAGGGGCCAACGGGTGAAATCCTGATCATCATGCTGGAGCGCCGGCTGGACAACACGGTGTGGCGCGCCGGACTGGCAGCGTCGCGCTCGCAGGCGCGGCAACTGGTGTTGCACGGACACGTGCGCGTCAGCGGGAAGAAGGTGAACATCCCGTCGTACCAGGTGAACGTCGGCGAGGAAATCTCCATCAAGGAAAAGATGCACCAGAACGCCATGGTGCTGGAAGCGCGCAACGTGGCACAGAGCCAGAGCGGCGTGCCGTGGCTGGAACAGGACCGCGAGCATTTCAAAGCCAGAGTGGTGGCGTTGCCGAAGCGCGAGGACGTGCAGACGCCGCCGATCAACGAGCAGCTCATCGTCGAGCTGTACTCGAAGTAAGAGCAGCTGACAGTTGTCAGCTTTCAGCCGACAGCTAACGACACAGCGGATTTTGGCTGTCGACTGTTGACTGCCGGTTAGTGGCTAAAGAGTTTTGGCTCGATTCAGTCGGGCCGGAAGGAAGGAAACACGATGTGGAAGGGATTTCAGAAACCGAAGCGTCTTGCGCCTGAGTTCGAATCGCTGACCGAGAAGTACGGGCGGTTTTCGGCTCAGCCGTTTGAACGGGGCTGGGGCACGACGGTGGGGAACGCGCTGCGGCGCGCGCTGTTGAGCTCGATCGAGGGCGCCGCGATTACGGCGGTGAAAATCGAGGGAGTGTTGCACGAATTTTCTTCGATACCCGGCGTGGTCGAGGATGCCACGGACATCATCCTGAACCTCAAGCAGGTGCCGATCAAGCTGAACAACGACCTGCCGAAGACGATCTACCTGAACGTCGAGCAGCCGGGCGTGGTGACCAGCGCGCAGATCGAGGAAGACGCGGACTTCGCGGTCCT
>OCOJ01033026.1_pt2 | contig 71693 bp, 49 predicted proteins | sample 1539251 | NCBI WGS metagenome assembly OCOJ01 (sample SAMN01911457, study PRJEB22624) | soil metagenome | biome: Soil | place: Malaysia | collected 2012-04-30 | depth RA_metagenome m
CCAGCGGTTCAGATCCCAATGCGCGCGGATGTAGCGCACTTCCGGGTGCATGGTGAGGTCCAGGAGCAGGCGCGTGCGGCCTTTGTAGAACTGCTGCGGAAGCATGAGGAAGGGTTTTGCGGGCCAGGTCTCGCCATCGGCCGAAACGAAAATGGACATGTCGATGGATTCCTGCTCGATCTGCTCGGAGATGTCCAGGGTGCACAGAAACGTGCGCGTGGCGCTGGAGGAAACATCGAAGCGTTCGCCATCGCCGCTAGCAGTGACGCGCGTCTGCGGGGGAACCAGGTTCAAGATCATGCCGGTTGACAGCCTCCGTAAAGTGCGGATTGTAACATGGGCCGCGGGGGAAAATGGCAGGCACGGTCAGTGTACTTCTGACCGTGGGTATTCCATGAAGCCAGCCACGAACCCGCAGCGAAAACCCCACGGCCAGTGAAGCACTGCCCGTGGCCACCGCGGGGAGTCTCCCTGGCACATGGCGGCATGAAGCAGCCTCTACAGGAGTTGAGGAAGCCGCGCGAGGCGCGTGGCCGCGGCTTCCAGAGTTTCGCGGGTTTTGCAGAAGGCGAAGCGCACCTGGCGGCGTCCATCCGGGTCGGCGGGATCCTGGTAGAAGCTGGAGCCGGGAACTACGGCCACTCCGGCCTTTTCTACCAGGAAGCGCGCGCATTCCAGATCGTCCGCAAATCTGAAATTGGAAATGTCCGTCATGATGTAGTAGGCGCCGGCCGGGCGGAAGCAGCGGAACCCGGCGCGCTCGAGGAATTCGAGCGCGAAGTCGCGGCGTTCGCGGTAGCCTCCGGCAAGCCGCTGGTAATAAGTCTCGAGCAGGCGCAAGGCGGCGGCTCCGGCAGCCTGGAGCGGCGCGGCCGCGCCCACGGTCAGAAAATCGTGCACCTTGCGGACGGCTCCGGCAATATCCGGCGGAGCGATGGCCCAGCCTACGCGCCAGCCCGTCACGCTGTAGGTTTTGGAGAGGCCGTTGATGGTGATGGTGCGTTCGCGCATGCCCTCGAGCGCGGCCAGGGCCAGGTGCTGCGCGCCGTCATAAAGAATGTGCTCGTAGATTTCATCGGTGATGGCCAGGGCGTTCCACTGCACGCACAGGTCGCGGATAATGCCCAACTCTTCGCGCGTGAATACCTTTCCGGTGGGATTGTTGGGCGTATTGACGATGATGGCGCGCGTGCGCGGGCCAAAAGCCGCAGCCAGCTCCGCGGGATCAAAGCTCCAGCCTCCGGCGCCGCCGCGCGGCTCTGGGCGCAGGCGCACAAACCGTGGGCGTGCGCCGGAGAGAATCGCGTCCGGGCCGTAGTTTTCGTAGAAGGGCTCGAAGATGACCACCTCGTCGCCAGGGTCCACTACCGCGAGCATGGAAGAAATCATCGCTTCGGTCGAGCCGCAACAAACGGTGATGTCGCGCTCCGGGTCCACCTGGACCCCGTGGCGCGCGGTAAATTGCCGGGCGATGGCTTCGCGCAGGTCGCGCGCGCCCCAAGTGATGGCGTACTGATTGACGTCGCCGGCGATGGCGGCCCGCGCCGCCTCTTTGATCTCCGCGGGTGCGGGAAAATCAGGAAAACCCTGGGCCAGGTTGATGGCCCCGTGCTGCATGGCCAGGCGCGTCATCTCCCGGATCACGGACTCGGTAAATCGCCCGGCCTTTTCCGAGACGCGCGGGCGTACCGAGGTGGAAATGGGGTTCATTGTGCGGACCCGCCCAGCCGCCGGTAGACGGAGGCATTGCGCGAGACGATCTGCACATACTCGCGCGTCTCAGTAATCGGAATGGATTCGATGAATTCCGCCATCTCGTCGAATTTCCGTTCCGTCTGCCACCCGGCGATGCGGTCTTCGCCCGCGTCGTAGGCGGCCAGCGCAGGCTCCACTTCTCCGCCAAACATGGCGATCAGGTCGGCCAGATATTTCGTGCCGAGACGCAGATTGTACTCCGGTTCGAAGAGCTTCGCGCGGCTATAGGGCATGCGCAATTGGCGCGCCAGGCGCTTCCCGGTTCCCGGCAGGACCTGCATCAACCCGATGGCCTTGGCGCGCGAGACGGAGCGCGGCTGGAAGGCCGACTCCTGCCGGATCAGCCCGGCAACCAGCATGGGATCCAGCCCCTGGCGTTCCGCGGCGGTGCGAATCTGTTCCGCATAGGGCATGGGAAATGCCGCGGCCCAAACGCTGGCCGGCAATTCTTCCCAGCGCCGCGCTTCCAGTTGCGGCACGGCCTGGCGGATGGTAACCATGGCGGCGCCGTAACGGCCGGCGGCCAGGTCCGCCTCCGCCACCTGCACCAGCAGCGACGCGGCCCCCGTCTCCGCGTACCCGGCGCGCAGCTCCAGATCGGCCGAGGCGTCAAAGCCGATCGTGCGCAGCGTTTGGGCGCGCTCCACGCGCGCCTGTGCGGCGGACGGCAGCGGCGCATTCAGACCCGGCAATGGCTTCGGCGCAGGCACCACTGCCAGCACGGGAATCGTTTCGGGGGGAGCCGCGCCCGATGCGCCCAATTCCGCCAGTCGTCCCCTCGCTTTTGCGCCCCAATAGTTCTGCGGAAAGCGCGAGGCCAGTTTGAGGAAGAATGCCCGCGCACGAGATGGGTCCCCGGAACGCTCGGCGCTGCGCCCCAACCAGTAAAGCGCCTCCGCTACGTAGGAAGAATTGGGAAACTGGCGCAGATGCGCTTCGAGCAGCGCGGCCGCCTGCGCATCGCGGTCCAGGTACGCAGTCCAGGCCAGGCGCCACTGGGCCGTTTCCGCGGAAGAACTGGTGGGATCGGCTTCGTAGGCGCGCCGGTACCTTTCCGCCGCATTCGCGCGATCCAGGCGCATCCAGTAGTAATTCCCTGCCTCCAGCAGTGCAGCGGCGGCGCCGGAGCTGTGCGGGGCGCGGTTCACTGCGGTATCCGCGGCGCGATCCATGGCTTCCGGCATTTTCTTGCGGCGATAGACTCCGGCCAGCAGGGCATAGCGCTCCGCATCCAGCTCCGCATCGGAAAGGCGCAGGGCTTGTAGCGGGCCGGGGCCGCCGCGAGGCTCGGTGGCGCAGGCCGCCGCGCGCAGCAGGGAGCGCTCGCGGTCCGCGCCGCTCAGAAATTTTGCGATAGAAGAATATTCGGCGCGCGCCCGGGACCACTGGTGCGTCTCATAGAAGGCTTCGACCCGTGCGAAACGCATCTGCGGCGTGATCTGCGGAAACTCGCTGCGCAATTGGTTCTGGAGCGGACCAATCCGTTCCCCTGCCCGCTTCGCCTCCACGGAAAGAGGATAGCGGTAATAGACGGTCACATAATCGTCGGCCGCGGCGGTCAGCGTGCGGTCCAGTTCGCGGGCGCGGGCACGCAACAGCAGCAGCGCGGGACGCTGCGCCGTTCCCTTGTAGTTTTCCAGGGCAAAGCGGGCTCGTTGCGGCTGCCCGGAGTCCAGTGCCAACCCGGCGAGCGCCTCCAGGGCCTGAGGCAGGAGGGCACTGGAAGGATACTCACGAGCCAGGCGTTCCAGACGGTCCAGCGCAGAAGCGGCGCGGTGCTGGGCGTGGTCATTCTGTGCTTCCCAGTACAGGGCGTAATCAGCCAGGCGCCCGTTGGCTTCCGCCTGCCTGAGCCACGCAGCGGCCTGCTCGAAATGACCGCGCGTGTAATCGCGATAGCCCAGAGCGAGCGCTGCTTCCTGTCCTGGGGATTCCCCGGAATGCTCGCGGGCAAAAGCGGCCAGCCGCTCGTAATTCGCAGGCGTATCTTTCTCGCGCAGAGCCCGGCAGAGCGAAGCCAGGTCGCCGCCGTTATTTTGCGCGGCCAGGCCGGGTGGAAGCGCGGCCCAGAGCAGCAGGAAAAATGCTGAAGGCAGGGCGGTACGGAGCCGCGCCCGAACCCGCCGAGTGGTGGGACAGTGCCGGGGACACTTCGTGCCCGCGGGCCGAACCGGCATGCNCCGAACCGGCATGCGGAGGCCGGTCACAGGTCCGGCGGCGCGGGACGAAGCCGCGTCACTGGTGGTGAATAGCGGAGGGGTAGGGGTATTCGCCGAGGACCTCCGGCTTTCCTTCCGCCAGAACTTCCACCATCCAGTGGTGAAAGTAGTCCACGGGATGCTCAAGGATGGGACCAAAACGCCGTACATACTCTTTCCGAGCCTTCTCAATGTCGCCCTTCAGCCGCGTGCAAATGTCGTGGTTTTGCCGCCCGAGCTGCACGTCTTTCGGACGCAACAGATAAATATCCTGCATGGAAACCTTGGCATGACGGTTCGCCCGGCGATGCAACTCTTGCTGCTCGGGAGGGAGATCTTCCACCCGGAACGCCGGCGCGGGCGGAGGCGCAGCCACGGGGAGTTCCGGTGCGGGGGCCGGTGGTGGTTCCACAGTTACCGGAGCGGGCTCGGGTTCAATTTCCACCAGCGTTTCGGCCACGGCCTCCTGCTGCCAAATGCTTTCAAGTGGCGCCGCCGCAGGCTCCAGCGCGGGCTCGCGCTGCTCAACGGGGATCCCGTGTTCGAAAATTCGCGGCTCAGCGGGCGCGGCAGGCGCAATCTCAACGGCCGAAGCCATGAGTACCGTCCCGGTCCGCTCCACAGGCGGCGCGGGGGGCGGCTGGGGAGCCACGGGCGGCGGCACCGGAGCAGCAACTGCTGCCGGTGTCTCAAGAACTACCGGACGCGGCGGTGCGGTGGGCTGCGGCGCTGCTGGGGCCGGTGGCGGGGCCTCGGGAACCGCAGCGGGAGGTTCCGCAGCGGCGAGTGTGGCTACATAGGAATCGGCGGCTCCTGTGCGCGCCGGCTGCAACGAGGCGGTGAGCACTCGGGAGAGCACGTCCAGCATCGAGGTCAAGGAAGCAGCGGCAGTTTGCGCGCGCAGCATCGCAGGCAGCATGTTGGCGTTGCGCGAACTGCTGCACGCGGCCACGAAATCTTCGATTGCCTGGCTCAATTCTTTGGTGGTGTGCTGCACCAGCGCCAGGTTGTCGCGCATGGCCCGGGAGACGGCTTGCTCCAATGCCGTGGCTTCTTTTCCGCGTGGGGCTGGGTCCATGGGGATAATCCGCCAGTGCGATTATTGGAAGGGGTTCGACGGATTGTCAACTGGCCACGGCCAGCCAGTTGCCCAGCACGCATCCGCTCGCTCTTGCCGCTTCGCGCGGCTAAGAAGACATAACCCGCATTATCCTGATTTCTCCTAGACTTGCAGGCTATTGTGGCCTAAATTCCGGCCGCATCAGCCCGGCCATTCGGATTGGCAAGTTGGGGAGGAGAACCACGGATGCGAACGATGCGCAACTTCATTGCCGGATTCCTGCTGGCCGTGCCGCTGTGTGCCCTGCTGCATGCGCAAAGCAAAGCAGGTGCGCCATCCGCCGGGAAGGTCCTCGCACTGGTTGGCGGCACGCTGATTGACGGCTACGGAGGGCAGCCGGTCGAACACAGCGTGGTTTTGGTCGAAGGCGAGCGCATCAAAGCCGTGGGCACCACGGCCTCGCTCCCGGTGCCCGCGGGCGCGGAAGTGATTTCCACGGAAGGCATGAGCGTGCTTCCCGGCCTGTGGGACATGCACGTGCACACCATGATCGTGGGCCACGCAGACTACGACCACTGGGACAAAACCTACCAGCCGCAGTTCGAATCCGTGATCATGCCCGCCGCGGCGAGGCAGCTTCTGATGGCCGGAGTAACCAGCGCGCGGGACCTGGGAGCGCCGCTCGAGGCGAGCCTGCACGTGCGCGACTCCATAAGAGCCGGGAAGATCCCGGGGCCCACGCTGTACGTCTCCGGGCCGTTTATCCAGCATGCCCCGTACCCGGGCACCGAGGCTTACCGCTGGGGCGTGAATGGCGCGGATGACGCGCGCATGAAAGTGCGGCGGCTGGCCGAAGCGGGCGTGGACGAAATCAAAATGATTGATCAGGACCAAATGACCATGGAGGAAGTGCAGGCCGTGGTGGACGAGGCGCACATGCACAAACTGACGGTGGTGGCGCACTCCCACCGGCCCGAAGAGATTCGCCGCGGACTGAAGGCGGGCGTGGACTGCTTTGAGCACACCGGCCTTTCCACCGCTCCAGAGTATCCTCCGGATATCATCGCGCTGATCCGCGAGCGCACGGCGAATATGAGCATCGGGCCGCTCTTCTGGACGCCGACTGTCGAAGGCCTGCTGAATTACGAGCACCTGCGCGATACCCGCGGCTGGCTGGAAGACCCGGCCTGGCAAGCAGGCTTGCCGCAGGACATTGTGGACGACATCCGTGCGTCACTGGCGCATCCGGACCGGCTTCCCTACTACGCGATCACGCCGTATCGCCGGCCGACCCTGGCGCGGAAATTCGCGCAGCTCAAGGAATCCGGCGTGATGCTGCTCATCGGCACCGATAGCGGCATCCCCATGAACTTCCACAGCCAGTCCACGTGGCATGAACTGGCCGCCTGGGTGGATCAATTCGGCGCAGACCCTATGTACACGATTCGCGCCGCCACCTACTGGCCTGCCGTGCTCATGAAGGTGGAAAAAGACGCGGGCACGGTGAGCGAAGGAAAATTTGCGGACGTGATCGCCGTGAAGGGAGACGTGCTTCGTAATATCGGCCTTCTGCAGAACCCGGCGGTCATCGTGAAGCACGGCCACCGTTACAAGTGACTTGTTGGTGCGGACACTCTTGTCCGCGAGCTTTCCCAGTTCGCGTAATCAGCATGGATTTGTTCCTCCAGCCCCATCCGGCCGGACCGTATTGCCACCGCAAGCAAAGAGGGGGAGACAAGAGAGCCGGGGAAAAAGGACGTGCGGTCAAGGCGTGAAAGAGCGCTTGACACATTCCCGTATGGGAATATAATGCGCCCGTGCCTCGAGCCGCTGCCACCTCCGATGCCTTCAACGCCTTGGGCGAGGCCCGGCGCCGCGCCATCCTGAGTTACCTGGCGCAGGGGGAGCGCTCAGTGGGCGAAATCGTGGCGGAAATGAGCCTCGAGCAGCCCTCCGTCTCCAAGCACTTGCGTGTGTTGCGGGACGTGGGACTGGTCCATACGCGGCGCGAGGGCCGGCGGATTCTCTATCGCGCCAATGCGGAGGGCATCCGCCCGTTGCACGAATGGACAGGCACCTTCGAACGCTTCTGGAAGCATCAATTGAACCGTGTGAAGGAGCGCGCGGAGGAAATGGGGCGCTGAACGGAAGGGGGCGGAAAAGCTGTGGGAGATCCTGCTCCCGGCGGCGGCAGGAATTAGAGGTCCTGCACGGCTGAGGCTGCAACCGGACATGTGGTAAAGAATAGGCAGTGCAGCGGGTAATGATTAGGGTATAGCGCCGGCAGTGTGGGACCGGCGCGGGACATTGCTGACGGGGAGGCAGGCAATGACGTTCCTTCGAGATCTGAAATTTGCGTTCCACTCGCTCCGGCGCACGAAAGGGCTGGCGGTTACGGTAATCCTCACGCTGGCCCTGGGCATCGGCGCCAACTCCGCCATCTTTACTCTGGTGCGCGGAGTCCTGCTGAAGCCACTGGTCAACCGCGACGAGAACCGGCTGATCTATATCCGGCAGAGTGCAAGGGGCCTGGGCGTGGAGAATGAGGCGTTTTCCGTCCCCGAGTATCAAGACATCCAGGCCGCCTCCCGCACCATCAGCGAATTCGGCGACTTCTCCGTGATCGGCTTCACTATGATCGGGCTCGGCGAACCGCGCGAAGTACGCGCCGGAGTGGTCGGCGGCACCTACTTCGAGGTGATGGGGCTGCATCCCGTCCTCGGCCGCCTGATCGGACCGCAGGACGACGGTCCCAAAGCCGCCGGGGTCGTTGTTCTGACGTATCGTTTTTGGTCCACGGTGCTGAAGAGCGATCCTTCCGTCATCGGCAAGTCCGTGCGCCTGGGCAGCTTTGGCGAACGGTTCGCGACAGTCATCGGCGTGCTCGAACCCTCCGTGCCCTACCCTGCGGACACGGAAATCATCGCCAACATCGTCACCAGCCCTCACCATCTCTCCGCGACCATGGTCACCGGGCGCGTGCACCGCATGACCGAGCTTTTCGGGCGGCTCGCTCCCGGCGCTACCCTGGATCAGGCGCGCGCCGAGCTGCGCACCATCCACGCGGCCATGATGCGGGAACATCCCGAGGCGTATTCGAAGCAAGCCGGCTTTCAGATCGATGCCCGGCTGCTCCGCGACGAGATCACTTCGAACGCACGGACCGTGCTCCTGGTGCTGCTCGCGGCCTCCGGACTGGTCTTCATCATCGCCTGCTCCAACGTGGCCAATCTGATTCTGGCGCGGACAGTTCGCCGCGAAGGTGAATTGGCGATCCGCACGGCGCTAGGCGCCAGCAGGGGCGCGCTGCGCCGCATGCTGCTGGCCGAAAGCCTGCTGCTGTGCGGCGCCGGGGCCGGGCTGGGGGTAGCGAGCGCGCAACCAATGGTTTCCATACTGGCTCGCTACGCTTCGCGCTTTTCCGTGCGCGCGCTCGGCCTGACCGTAGACTGGAGCCTTCTCGGCGTGGGAGTCGCACTGGCCATCCTGGCCGCGGTGTTTCTGGCGTTTGTGCCGCGGCTTCCGTCTGCCGACTCCTCACACGGCCTCAGCCTGGCCACCAGCAGCGTCCGGATCACCGGCAGCACGCGCCGCCGCCAGCAGTTTTTCGCCGTGACGCAAGTCGCCGCCTCCTTCGTGCTGCTGGCCGGCGCTTGCATGTTGATCACCACGCTGATCGCACTGCAAACCGCGCCCACCGGCCTCGACACCCGGCGCGTCTTGGCCATTAATGTCCCGCCCATCACCTACGGAAAAACGCCGCGGGAGATCGTGGATTTCTACAAGGAATCCATTCGCAAGATTGAGTCCCTGCCCGGCGTGGACAAAACCGCCTTCGGCATTTCTGCTCCCTGGCGCGACGCCGGCAAATTCGGCCCGGGCCTGCAGTTTTCCGCCGACGGCCATGTGAGCCGTCCGGGCCAGGAGGATCCCCGCGCGCAATTGCGGGTGATCTCTCCCGGATTCTTTGCCGCGCTCGGCGTGCCCATTCTTGAGGGGCGTGATTTCAACGACCTCGATGGCCGGAGCAAAGACGATCCCGTGGTGATCATCAGCCAGACGCTGGCGCAGCGCATGTTCCCAGGGCAGGATCCCATCAACCGGCACGTGTATTGGACCGATCCGGTACTCCAGTTCGTGCCCGGGATCAGCACGGCGCCGCACCGCATAATTGGCGTTACCGCGGATATCGATGATGAGCATGTGGTGCCGGGGCCCGCGGTCACCATCTATAACCCAGTGGAAGAGGGTCCTCTCTTTGGCGGGCGCCTGTTCGTTCACACCAGGACGAATCCCTACGCGCTGGTCACGCCGATTACGCACATCCTCCGCCAAATGTCCGCGGAGCAGCCGGTGGAGCGCGCCGCCACGTTGGAAGATATCCGCGCCGAAGTGCTCACGCCGGATCGCCTGAACTCGATGGTGTTCGGTGTATTCGCGGCGGTTGCGCTGGCCATTGCGGTGGTGGGCGTTGCGGGAGTGCTGGCCTTCTCGGTCAGCGCGCGAACCCGCGAATTCGGCATCCGGCTGGCATTGGGATCGAAGCCGCAACATCTGGTCCGGAGCGTCATCACGGAAGGAGCGGCGATGGCTGTGGCCGGGGTGCTGGCCGGCGCGGGCCTTGGATTCGTGCTGGCCCGCGCCGCGGGCACGCGCTTTCTGGACGTGAAGATGCCGGGCGTTCTGCCCGTTGCCGCCGCTGCCATGGTGTTGCTGGCCGCCGCGGTGGTCGCCTCGATGCTCCCGGCGGCGCGGGCCGCGCGCGTGGACGTTATCGAAGCGCTGCGCTCGGAGTGATTTCCAACTACGTCACCAAAGGAAAAGGAGAAGTCATGACCGCACAAGCTATAGCTGTTGCCCTGGAGGACCTGACACTGAGCATCACTCAGGAGATACACGTGAAGGCGCCGATTGAGGTCACGTTTGCGGCGCTGCTCGAACAATTGGGGCCCGGCATGGACACCCCGGAAGGCACGCAGATGCACGCGAAAATCGAGCCGTGGCCGGGCGGGCGCTGGTACCGCGATCTCGGTGACGGCAACGGGCACCTCTGGGCCCACGTGCAGGCAATCAAAAGCCCCACGCTTGTGGAATTCTGCGGGCCGCTGTTCATGTCCTACCCGGCGTCGAATAACCTGCAATACCGGCTGAGCGAGGTCCCGGACGGCACGCTAATCAAATTTCATCATAAGGCGCTGGGGCTGATTGATCCCCAGCATCGCGAGGGTGTAGTGAAAGGCTGGACGTATATCAACGAGACGGCTCGCAAGCGTGCCGAAGAAGCTGCGCGCCGGAAGTAAATCCGAGGGAAGAAGGCAAGGCTAGCGGTTTACGGTCACCTGGCCGCGCAATCCCTTCGGCCCGTGTCCGCAACGCTGGCAATCAGCCACTTGCCATCTACGCGCACCAGGTTGAACAAGTCGGTGCCACAGTGATCTACCCTGCCGTCCACGAGGAATTCAAACGGCGCCCAAACGACGGCCAGGTCGCGATCGATCCGGATCAGTGGATTGTGGATGCGCTCCTCAATGGCAGCCTTGCCCGGCTTGCCCACGCGCTCGGCAAATTCCTCAAACGTCATCTGGACGGGCTTGCCTTCGCGCATGAGCACCATGGTGCCCCCGGGCAAGAGCGGCGCCTTGGTTGCTGCGGCGTCACGCCTGGCCATACCCGCAAACATCGCGTTGACCGGTGTGAGGACTGCTTTGTCCTCGGCAGTCGTGGCGCCGAGGGGCAGAACCAGAAGAGCGGCAAACACCACTCCCGCAGAGGACCAGCCAAAAGCTCCTGGACATGTGGTTTTCATGGCGTGGATTTTAAACCCATCCGTGAAGCGGCGTGCATTTGACCCTGCAGCCTCCCGCTTGTTACGCTGGAGATGGAAGGAAACCTCTGGGGGCGACACGGTTTCGACGGAAGCTGTCGCGGCCAGAAGGCATGCCGGGGGCCNACCTGCCCGCAATCGGGTGGAAAACTACAGACGCCAACACCAACTTGGCTCTTGCTGCCTAACCAAAAGTTAAGGTAGCCGTTCCGCCGCGTGAGCCCGCGCGCGCGGGCCGGAGCGTAACCTAGCGGGATGGCCGGCGCCTTTCGGCCCGTAAGGCGCTGGCGAGATCCATCGGGCTAGCCGGACGCGTTTCTTGCCCGCTCTGAGCGCGCTCCGGCGAACTCGCCGTAAACCCGCAAGGGCAGGCGGCGAAGGGAACGGGCTAAGCATGTAGTCTTCTGGTGGCAAGGCNGCGGCGTCGCACTTTCTGGATTTGCGAGGCCGGCCGGTCCAACACGGCTCTCTTGAAGATAAGGCCGCGTTCCAGATACGTTCCAGTTGGGCGCAATTCGTGCGATTCTCGCGTTTCTCGCGTGTCGTGTTTTCCGTAACTTGCGTGTTTTCAACGAGGCGAAATATTCCGACTCCCCCCGCCTCCAAGCTTTTAACCCTTTTTTACCCGGTTGATACGGGCGGTTTCACTGCTGCTGTGTTCCGTTTGCGTGCCGACCTTCCCACAGCACCGCTTGTGGAAAACTTCCTGTAGCCGACGATTCGCTCAGAATCTTCGTCTTCGGTTCTCAGAATGCTAACTCAGCATTGTGACCACCGTCCGGCTGTCATGCGCGGCGAATGAAAGCCCAGGGAACTAGACGGATTGCTGAAGCAAACTCGCCACGGACGGATGGACTATGCCTTCTAAGGATTCGATGGCGGGCCGGCCGATGCGGCCTCGGCCTGCGACTTGAGCAGTGGCTCGAGCGCAGCTTCGAGTTGGGAATACGTGAGCACGCCAACCATGCGCCGTCCTTCGAGCTTTCCATTGGAAGATCTGCCGATGAAAAAGGTGGGAGTTCCGGTGATTCCCAGAGCGGCCGCGGCAGCCGCATCCTTTTCAATGAGCTGTTTGTACTTTTCCGAGTCCAAGCAGGCGTGGAACTTATGCTGATCGAGTGCGAGGTTCTGGGCGCGCCGCTCCAGGTCTTCCTTGCTTAAGTCGCCGCCGCTAGCGAGCAGCACATGGCGCATCTCCCAGAACTTTCCCTGTTCGCCCGCGCACCGCACCGCCTCTGCCGCGGGCATGGCCCTGGGATGGAAATCGAGCGGCATGTCGCGGCTGATGAAGCGAACCTTTCCGGTGTCGATGTAGTTTTTCTTGAGCTCCGCAAAGGCCCCGGAGTGAAAGCGGCGGCAGTAGGGACACTGGTAGTCGGAATACTCCAAAATGGTGACGGGCGCGGAATCTTGTCCGAGTGAGAATTCCTCTCCGGTGAGGCTGACGGTCGCTCGCGCGGTCGAAGTGGCAGGGGGAAGCGGAGGACGCAGACCGGCCGCCTGCTGTTTCTCCAGCAGCTGGCGGATCTGACGCAATTCCTCGAGGATGGCGTCGGCCTGCTCACGTGTAATGCCCTGCGTGTCGCTGGAGGATTTCGGAGGCTTGGCAGGAGATTGCCGATCAGGCGGCTGTGACTGAGCGGGCGTCTGCGCCCACCCGGAAACGGCCGGGAGAGCCGGAACCGCAAGAGCCAGCAGAAAACGAAGGATTCTGAATCGTCGGGTGCGCATGGTGTCAGCGATCATTCGCCGTCAGCTCACTGGGGCTGCGGTTGCCCGGGGGTAGTTCCGGGGTAACAGAAACTGAGCACAAAGGGCCGGCCACCGCGGTCGGGCCAATCGGTGTGGCCGTGCAGCCGATCTGCTGGGGCCGCCGATGCACACACGCCATTCGCATCCACATCCGCCTGTACATGGGTATTGGTGAAAACCTCCGGCCCAACCAAATAGAAATCGCAGCTCGGGTCCGGCACAACTCCATCACCGCCCCAGTTCACAGCCCCGGTAGCCGGGGCAAGGCGCGGGCAATAGTGGCACTGCCCATCGGTGTAATAGAACAAGTCTGCGGTTCCGGAGCCCAGCCCGGTTGTATCGTCCAGATTGCTTTCGTCCAGGACGCCGGGAGTAGCCCCTCCGGTAGGCAGGGTCTGCTCGGAGTAATCGAGCCGCGCGCAGTGGCTGGCTGGCGGGAGGCAGGTCTCGCCGGCGAGGGTGCAGTCCGAGTCCGTCTGGCATGCATATCCGGTGAGCGAACAGCTCGCCTTGGCGCCAACGATTGGCGGGAGGCAGTAGGCGCCGTTCGCGCCGCAATCCGCATCTACGGCGCATCGAAGCGGTGTGCGCGCGCCGCGGGCGGCGCCGATGGGGATTCCGTTCCGCTGATACGTGTAGTTCATGATGCTCAGGTAGTTGGGCTTGTAGTTCGGCTCCTCCTCGCCGAGAAGACCGTTAAACGTCTCGTGGCACACGGGGCCCTCTCCGTCTTGAAGGTCCATGCAGGTGTCACCGTCGGGGCAAGTGCCAGTGAAACAGGGTTCATCCAAGTGGCCGTCGTGACGGAGGCCAAGGTTGTGTCCCAGCTCGTGCATGAACACAGAGGGAGAAAGGAAGTGCGGCGAAACCCCGCTGTTGTTGACGAGCCCGCCCAAGGAAACAATCAGGTCGTTGCCTTCCAGCCTGGCCATTCCCGATTGCCCCCAAGCGAGGGTGCTGCTGTGACAATCGCTGGTGTTTACGGGGCTAGCCGGGCAGTGCGTACTGGTATCACATCCGCTGTAGTGGGCGAAAAGCGCATAGTGGTAGGCATCGCGGCGCACATCGGGATTACTTACAGATTTGAGGTCGTCGAGACTGACCGCATAGCTGCCCGGACCAACGTTGGCTGCCGACTCGCTGCCGCCCTCGCAACTCAGGGTCATCTCGGAATCCGCCCGGAAGGAGACAACGTGCGAATGCGGCTGCGCTTTACCTCTCAGAACGTGCAGGTTGATGCCGTGGGCGGCGAAGCGGTCGATCACGGCCTGATATGTGTTTGGCTCGAGAACAAGCGGATCGTGGGTGTGCTCGCACACGTTGCTGATGCAGCGCTCGCCGGCGTGGGCTTCAGGGTAGGAGCGCGTGGTGCAGTCGGAATCTGTGGTGCATGCGTAGGCGCACTGGCCATCTCCGCCGCACATTTCGCCGTGATGATAATTTCCAAGCGAAGTGCAATCGAAGTCTGTGCCGCAACTCTCGCCGTCCTTGCCGTAGTCCATCCAGTCGTAATACACGTAGATGTCGGGCTTATTGGGGTCGGCGCCGGGAAGCAGCAGGTCGTGCGCCGAGTCGGTGATTTTGCCGTCGCCGTTCAGATCAATGCCGCCGGCCATTTCCCAGGCATCGTTGAGGCCGTCGCCGTCGGTATCCGCGCATTGCAGGTAATTAGGGTCGCCGNTTGAGGCAGGCTGTCCGGAGGTCCTGGGAGATCGTCCCGCTCAGTGATATAGCCCGGGGCGCGAGGCAGGGATCGCCCACGCGAGTTTCGTTAAATGCAGCGGACGTGGTGGCGAGCGGCCCGGTGGGCGTGGTTACTGTCGCGACGAGCGTGTAGCCGGTGCCGAGCCAGTCGATCGCCAGGTCGGAGAAGTTGGCCGTGCCGAAGCCGTCCGTAGTGCGGCTCAGCGTGCCGCTCAGTATGCCCGTTCCGCCGTCTCCCGCATTCGTGCCGATGCTGATGGTGACAGTGATGTCGCGGAGCGGTGAGCCGCGGTTGTCGTGAAGGTTTATTTTGACCGCAGGGGCGATGGGCGCGCTCACCGGAGTGTTGCCCGGCTGCACCGAGAACGCCGGGGGCGAGACGGTGACTACGGTCAACGTCGTCGAACCCTTTTGATGATGGAATTCCGCGGTGATCGTGGTGGTGCCCGCACTCACGGCCACAGTGTGGCCGTGGCTGTCGATGGTGGCCACGGCGGGGTTCGACGATGTCCAGGAGTCCGCGTTCACGGGATCGTCGTGGTCTTTGTCCCGCTCGAGGTACGCGCGGAAGTTCACCGAGAGTCCCTGAATAACAGTCGAATCGTGAGGCGCGAGGCGCAAGCTGTGTGCGTCAGCGAAAGCGGGGACGGCGGCAAAGAGGGCGACAATTCCGGTTAAGGCTGTCGCGCGAAAAACCCGGGAAGGGACCATGTTGTTCTCCACTCGCTTACACGTGCGGGCGAAATGAACCGTTATGAGACCTGATTGGCTGCAGTCTACGCTCCCCAGGGTGATTCACCAAGCGAAAAGCGCACTCGAAGGTGGGCGCCGCCAGCCATTTTCCACTACGTGGTGGCGGCCGCCGTGGGCATGGGAGCAAGCAAAAGCATGTCCGGCCGCTGGCCTTCGACTCGCTCCGCTCACACAGGGTCAGAGTCTTGCAGGATGTGGACCGGCCAATGCCTCGTCCAGGTGGTTCGCGGCCGTCCTGTGGATGGCAGGAGTTGCACTGACATTCTCCGATGCTGCCACTGAATTCGGACGGATGACGGGCTACCCGGAAGTGATGTTGTGTGCCTCAAGACAAAGAAAAGTCGAAAAACTCCGGTGACTGAGCAAAACGCCGTGTTCCAGATATGTTCCAGTTGGGCGCAATTTCACGGTTTCTTGCGTTTTTTGCGCATCGAAAAATCAGTAATTTGCGTGTTTTCACCACGCCTACTTATTCCGACTCTCCCCCGCCTCTACCCTAACCATTGAGAATCAATTACCTACGGAATTCCGACTCAAGAAAACGGGGCCAACAACGACCGAACGACTGACTGATTGGAGTTTTGACGGCGAGCCCGCTGGCTGACGTTTTAGGGTTGCTTCCGGCTTGCCGACAACTCGCACGAAACTGCTGCGTGTCTCTCAATTGCTGGCGAGATCGAACGCCGAAACCAATGTCCTTTGCTCAATCAACTCGATGCCCTCTGACGGGAATTCCATGCTGGAGGCGATGCGCTACGCACCTACCTCTACTGACCCAGACTTCGGGCCTGAGTGAAGGTGCTCGGCAGCCAAGGACACGCCCTGGTCCCTGCAAAACGCACTCGACTAGTGGGTGACTCCCCAGCTCGTCCTCGGACTCTTGGTCCCCGCCATCTTCTTGCCCTTCTTCAGTGCCTTTTTCTTGGCCATTTGTGAACCCTCCACGCTCGAGATGAGCCCGCATGGGCTATATCGGTCGATAGCACGCCGCGTACCAATCTTGAGGTTGAATTTTCGCATGTCATGACACGCAAACAAAGCAGTTACAGCCCCCTGGAAGGTTTGGAGATTCACAGGGACGATATGCCGGGATATTAAATGCACCCCGAGGGGGATTTTTCCCACTCGGATCGGATGAAGAGAATCTCAGGTGCAGCTGCTCTGAACGGCAGGGCGCTGGTCACAACTAGGCGAACGCCCCATTGCAATGCACAAAGCAACCGACACCACAACTGACACCAGATTGCGACGGCGCAGCGCCGCGCGGCAAGCCTTCCGGCATGGCTGGGATGCGATGCGCTCAGAACACCGCTCTGCGGGCGTCTCCTGCGCAAATGCGGGGAATTCTAGACGGGCGTAGCGCTTGTGTGCGGCCTGTGAAGCCGCAGAAATGAACCGGGGCAGCCCCCCGGAAACCTCCTGACAGTGAAGCCGGGGCTTAGGCGCCTAATTGGAACGCGCTATCCGAACGTGATCCGATTACTTCCGAGTTGCCGACCAAACGGCGGTTGACGCTGGTTCGGGTCCGAATTTCTCGTGCGCTTGGCCAGCACGGGCGTGAACACGCCGGAGACAATGTGCCAATATTCTCGAACGGCGTGGACCAGCCACCCCTGGGACTCTGACTGCGAGATTATTTCCGAATTGCCGACCAATGGGGACTCAGGAAATTGCGAAGCTTGCGGGCAACCGGATACGATGGCGTCGTAAACACAACCGGGGGGGTGGTGCAATGGTCGAGCTGTCGGTCGCGGAGGGGAAGCTGACGCTGCGCGTAATGGGCGCTGACAAGCTTTGGGCTTTGAAGAGCAGTCTCGAAATACCGCTGCTGCATATCGCGGGCGTCCGAGCAGACCCAGAGGTCGCGCGCGGCTGGTGGCACGGAGTTAGGCTGCCCGGGACCAATGTGCCCGGAGTGATCACGGCGGGAACTTTTTATCAGGACGGCAAGCGAGTTTTTTGGGATGTCCACCATCCCGAAAGCACCATCGTCATTGACTTACATGACGAGCACTACAATCAATTGATTATAGAAGTGGCCGACCCCCAGGCAGCAGTCAACCTGATTCAAACCGCATTGTGAAGGGAGCTCTCCGGGCAAGCCGAAGTGCGCAAACTCCCGAGTAACGGGAAATCCGTCAATCGAGATTTCCCGATGGGACCTCAACTTCAGAGTAGCCGACAATCCGCCAGGAGGAGCAGGCACTGGAGGTTGTGAGTGGAACCGCGATTCATCTCTACTCGTTTCAATCTACAAGCTTAATGCGTAGCCGCCGCAACTTCCTTGTTGATACGTTCCACGAGGGAGGGATTTGCTCTGATCAGCATGACCGATGCTGGCTTGTCTTTCGACGCAGGGAGTTCGAAAACGCCTAAAGCGATGATCCTTTGCTCCGTCGATGGCTCGCCACTAAGTAAAACAAGAAACGTATTGCCCTCACTGATTTTGAAGGTATCGGACTGGACTCCCGCCTCCCCGGTCTCGGTGTTCATCGAGAGCCGCAACGTTGCCTTCTCCGATTTCAGTTCCACCCACCCCGGCTTGCCCTTCTTGAACTCTGAAGCGATCTTCCAAGGGGTGTTGTGCCAGCCATTTGGGCCGTGGAAATAAACCATCATTAGAGGGTGGTGATCCGGCGCGGTCAGCCAGATGGAGGTCATGCTCGCAGAGATCGGTTCTGCTCCAAACCCAGTAACAGTAAGCTTCACTTCAGACGCCGCAGTCGCGAATGAAAGCAACGTGATGACGACAGGAAGCAAAGTAAGTTTCACGGCGAACTCCGTATGGTTGGCGACTTGTATCTTACCGCGCTTTTAATGATTGGCGTAAACAGGCGATTACAGTCATAACCCGACAAGCCCCGATTGGGGCCGTATTACGGGCTATTCGGAAGTTAAGCCCGAAGCTGCAGCGCAACTTCAACCCAGACGAACTTAATGGGGATATCGTAGCTAGAGAACAGCCAAGGAAAGAGGAAGGAACTTTTTTTCGGTTCGCCGGCGGGACGGCCAATCTTTAACACGATGACCTGCCGTGAGGCCACATAGTGGCATTCCGTCCAAACGTCCAGGAAGGGGAAGCCCGGCCCCCACCACGTCGGCTCGGTGACTGAGCTGAAGCCGCCGATCTTTAGACGTTGAATCGGCGCGCTGTCGTAGGGCAGCAACCTCTCGGGGCTGACATCAGCTTGAGCCATCGGTTGCGATTCCAATGGGTCCAATAACGTTAGCGTGGAACGCCGCTCCTGGGGAAATTGCTGAAGAAAGAGTAAGTGGTCTCCTAACCAGAACGCGTGGGAATATAACGTCGGGCCACTGACGGCCACGTTAGGAGACTCGGCAGCTCCGTAAGATACAAAACATGCAGTGCCGTCCTTGCGCATAGGTGCGAGAAACGCAACCGGCTGTGTCGGTGAACATAGGGCGGCAATGAGCCGCCCCGGAGCGGCTCGGAGATACTGTGTTCGTTGACTATCCAGATCGAGCAAGACCGGTGGACTGCCGTAAGGACAAACGAGGAGCGACCGGCAGTCGAAGGACCACGGTTGATAATGCTCGGGACAGTCAATTCGGGGGCGCTCCTTGCCAGGGAGCATTAGCTCAATCGTATCCGCGAACGAAGTCGTCCTGTCGCCCAACCGGAGGGCGTAGTGCCCCGAGCCGTGGGCGAACTCGCCAAGCCAGGCCGCCCATAACGTGCGTTTGCCGTCAGGAGAGGGATAAGGGACTTCATGCCGCAAGCCGACCAGTGATTCAGTCGGCTCCTCTTCGAGCGGACGCGCGCTCTTAATGTCTAATCGCATCGCTAACACTTCGCTAACATCGCATGGACTCTGAATTCCCGATTCTACATCCCCCCGGAATAAGGGGTAGCCGCAGGCGCGGTCCGCGACGAAATCGAGGCAGGCGGATCCTTCAAGAAGCGTCTTGGCGGATGACGGGCAACTCGGAACTTATCCACCGACAGGGCATAACTTCCGGTTTGCCGACTATCCGGAAGTTATCGGCTATGCGTCGCCTTCACGTGTGTGGCTTTTGCAGGTGCCGATGGGATTGAAGCGCTACTACGCTCAGGGGCTCGGTTCCTTTTTCCCCAGCCTTGACCGTCGAACAGCTACCTAGATCACTCGGTCGAAGGAGCCGACGCTGTCATCTAATCAGCCCACACTCTACAAGCAGCAGCCGCTGCAACGGCCCCCCTCAAACCGCCGCGGTAGGGGGATCGACGCCCGGCTTGTTCGCTGGGCCCAGGATGGTCGAAGCTAGAAGGCCCCGCCCTCGCTAATAATCGCGAGAACGGGGCATCCGGCGAGTGAACTATGGAATTGTGTCGCTCCAGCGAATCAAGTCCCATACCGGTTGTTCCGCGTCAGGGACGTGCGCCTGGGTCCACAGCGTTGCCGTGCGCAAGTCACTGTTCGGCGTAGGGCGGTCGTCCTCAACAAAGGTAACGACCCAAATTCTTCGGTCTGAATCTGTGATCAGCCTGTCTAAAATCTGTCGGACTGTCGTGTTTTCCAGCAGAAATGTAAGCGCAGGGTCTCCTGGCCTAACTCCCTGACTGGAGATGATGCCCACCCCTCGCTCAGGCGCAGAACCTGCGCCAGGAGCTTGTAACCGCACCCAGTTGCGGAGCCGCCGGCTAACGAGCTCAACTACCTCGTTTCTTACGCTAAATCTTGCCACTTTCAAGTTCAGAAAATTTCGGTCGCTTGTTCGAACCGACNATGGCAAAGACATGGATAATCTCGTTGTTGAAGTCGAGGCGATAACCCCCTTGGTTCTTGACCAGAGTTTGGAGCATTTGTTGAACCGTTGCATCGTGCCAGGAGAGTTCAATTTTTCTGAGCGCGTTTGGTGAGCGGATCCATTCGACTGCCATGGGTAGATGATGCTTCTCAGCGAACAAAATCAGCGCGTGGCCAAAATCCTCCGCTTGCAGAGAATAGGCAGGAATCCTTTTCCGCAACTTCGCATTTGTGTCCTCCTCGCTCGACGTGGTGGCGGCCGATCCGGCAATCGAACCCACAACCACGCAACACGTGATTAAACGAATTATCAATGGGTGACTCACGCGCCGTTGACCAGGACTTTCTGGCAATAGTAGGAGATGCTTTGTGCGATTGCGCCCGTTCCGACGTGCCAAGTTTGTGTAACCACGCTTGGTCCGCCTGCGACGCACGCGCCGTTGCTGCGGCAGACTACAGAACACACACTAAGACTTTGCTCCATGAACTGCCCGTTCGAATCCGTCGTGATACCGCACGGTCCGGTGCCAGCTGGAGTGCACGTCGTGGCAAATTGCCCGATATTGAGGGGATTCGGGGACACAGTCCCGAAAGAATCCCAAAAGAGCATCTCTGCCTGAATTGTGTTGTTTGCTTGATCATAAACCTGGTATAGAAAAGACCTTGTTACCCCGCAACCCGTATACTGAACCCCCCCGGAAGTAAACATGCAGGCGGCTTCAGGAGTTGTGGAGTCCTGGGCGACGATTGAGAGGCTTGTCGGGACCTGGAGGAAGAAATTCACACTGCTGCTTGTTTGGCCGCCCGCCGTAACTGTGACTGACTGATTCCCCTGTGTCGCAGATGCGGAAATATTGAAGCTCGCTTGGATCTGAGTGTTCGTGGCTGAATTAACAGTCACCGTGATTCCCGTTCCCGCGTTGACGGTGGGGCTCGTGCCGAATCCAGAACCGTTGATCGTCACTGTGACCGTAACCCCGAGCGGCCCCTTGGCCGGTGAAATTGTTGAGAGGGTCGGCGCGACGTTGACACTGCCGCTGGGCCTGTACCCTTGAAGCGGGCAATTTCGATATTCGTCGTTGTTGTACAGCGTGCCGAAGGTTCGCGCAATGGTTGAGCCGGCGCTTACTCCTGTGACGTTTCCATAGGTATCCACGGTTGCGATAGACGTGTTGTCAGAAGACCACTGTCCGAAAAAAGAATCACTGACATCCGTCAGCAGCCCGTTCTGGCATTCGTCCGGCGCATCCACCTCTTCGCCGGCGGATGAGCCCGTATTGATGTCAAATGGGTTGTCCGGAAGCAACGGGCGGCCATAGCCGCAACAGAGCGCGCAACCATAGGCGGCGTGGCCGTACGTCTTGTCATAAATCACCTTGCCTTCGTAGAGGGTGCCGGCTCCTTTGTGCGTGAGATCGCGGACTTCGTAGGAGCCACTGGTCAGCCCGACCGGGAGCGCATTGCCGTTCTTGTCCGGCACCTGGCCGGTGATCAATTTGCCGACGTCAATCCACATCTGCTCATCTGGTTGAAGGGTCTGCTCGATATCGTACCGCGCCGTCCCCTGATTATAGAAGATGGTGAAAGCTGCCCGGGTTGGCCCGGTGCCGCCGTTCCCGGCGGTGATCATGGAGTCGTGCAGCGGGTCCACCTCCCACTGGTCGCCTTCCCACTTGAACGTGAGCTGATCGGAGAATGGTGTCTGCGCGCCGTACGCGAACGTGGCATCGTAGCTCGCGGCCACGGCAATTACTTCCTCCGGGTTGCTGTCTGTGGTCAAGGTGACGGAAGTCCAGCGGGCATCCGGCGGAAGGGTTTTGCCGTCCTGGAGGGCAGCGATATCCACGCGCAGTGTCTCGAAAGGGTTGAGGCGTAGAGCAGGGCCAGCAGCGTGCCCGGTAGTAGTGTCGTTCCGCCAATTGAACTTGAGAGTTGCATTGATCACCTTCCCGGTTGTGTTACGCACGAGGATTTGAGGCTGGAGAGTGGTGCCCGCGGGGAAGCCCAGGACCGCGTCCGGGCTGGAGAGCGCGAGCATGGGCGCGCGCAGGGTCCACACGCCAGTGTGCGCGTAGTCGCGGGACTCGAGCGTCGTGTTCGGGTCAAAGTCAAACATCTTGAGGATGGCGGAGAAGTTGGCGGTTTCATCGTAGAGGAAATGGAACGTGTTCAGAGAACCGGCGTAAGAGGTGGCTGAAACCTTTATCCCTCCGTAGGCGCGGCCCGACAGGCTGGCGGCGGCGAGAAGCTGCCGAATCGAATAGCGGTTGGTGGCGCGAGGACCAAGCTGGATGCTCTGTGTTCGTGGATTCCCAGCCGCGTCATAGAGGGACAAGGTCAGGGCCAATGGATTGCCACCTTGATTGGATAAGACCAGATATCCGCTTGTGGAGTCCTTCGGCAGCCACCAAATACCCTCGCGTCCGCCGACTTGCAACACCTGATCCTGGCCGAGACCGTCAATGTGAATGGCGATGGCGTGTCCATTCCGGTGAATCATCTCCGCGGCGTATAGAGAGCCGTAAAAAGGAGCGCTGTAACGGAGCACCACAGAACCCCAGGATTCCAGCAGTTGTGTCGCCCCGGCAGCCACGATAGCCGAGTCCAGGTCGATGGCCTTGACCTCCTGGGGTTGCACAATGACCGGGGCGAGATTCACCTCGGTTCCGTCCGAGGTGCGCAGCACTGGCGTTACCGTGAGCGCTCCATTGTTCTGGTTGTTGCGCAGATGAATCTCGCTGCTCCAACCAGTCTCGGCAGTCCAATAAGCAAGAGATTGCTCCTGAGGAGTCGGCGCTGCGGCCCGCGCGATTGACGACCGATTCGCGCTCTTGGGCTGCGGAGGAGGAACCGTTTGGGCTGCGACAGACTCAAGGGTCAGCAAGAGAAGCAGGAACGAAAGAGAGATGCGCCGCATGGGCCTCCTTCCAAAGACACGTCAGCGTGGTGGGCATCTTATAAGGGGGGGGGGCTGTGTCGTGTCAAGAGAAATATCTGTTGCGGCAACTACGCCAGACTTATTTAACTGCGGCGTTACGGCGGGCTGGTGGGCAGCTTCCCTCTCTGGCGCGACCGCAGCGAAGCACATTTGCAAATTGATCGAAGACCGGAATCCGCGGGGTCTTGAGGACGGGCCAGTGGGAGGCACGCCAATTCATTTCGGCGACGATGTCATTGGCCAAGCCATCGACCCGCCTATAGCTGCGACCGGACCTTGGAATCCGTCACGCATCGCTGACTTGTCTCTTGCACAAGCGGCTTATCCGCTTGCCAGTGAGAAAGGTATTTGGCTCCCGACTATGCAGGAGTCCAAAGCTGTCACGGTGCCGATTGCCACCGTTAAATCGATTGGTGAAGTTGGTCCGTACCACGCAGACATAAACTACAGCACCCCGAGTGGCGGAATTCGAGGTCCAATTGTGATTTCTGAAATTCAGGGGAATTGCACGCCTGTAGCTGCTAATTGACATCCCGGACAGGTGGGCTAAATCCCCCAGAAGTCAAGCCCTAGGAAGTATGCCGAAGCCGATTGAAGCAACTCATCCCGAGTGACGGGCCACTCGGAAGTTACGCCAGCAAGCGCATCTGGCAGCGCGTGTTTCGCGAGCACGGGGGTGAACACGCCGTCAAAGGCCAAAAGGACGAATGACGGGCTGCTCGGAAGTTATTCAGCTCCGGAGGTGCCCGCTCGGGATTCTCGTCGCGCGCCAAAAAGCGCGTGTTCCAGATACGTTCCAGTGGGGCGCAATTTGCGCGTCCCCTGCGTTTTGAGCGTTCAACTTTTTCAATAGCTTCTGCGTTTTCAATACGCCTACTTATTCCAACTCCCCCCGCCTCCACTCGTCGTGGCACACAACGCGCGCCATGGCGAATGCCCGCCACAGCTCCCACAGTTGTGGCTGGCTGTGCGGGTTCACTCGAAATCAGGACACGTTCCACACGTTGGACATGAAGGGTTGAAGCGGTTAACATCTCCGTTCTTGCCGAACATTCAGCCGCAACTCTAACGGCGAAGAATAGAAGCAAAACGCCCCCAGGGGCGATTTTCGTATTGACATCGCTCCCTGGAAAGGTCGTATTGGCTTCGGCGCTTGCTCCGGGGATGAAGATCGCATGAACCGAAGGGATTTTGTGCGGTTTGGATGGGCCACCGTGCTCGCGACAAGCGCAGGCAGGCTGCGGCCCGCGTTGGCGCAGGGGCTAATGCTCGGGCAGGGCGCGGGGCCGCCACCGCATCCGATGGCGCCGCTGGAACCGAAGGCCACCGGGGGCGCGGCGGATTTCGTCCTGCGCATCGCGCCCACCATGGTCGAGCTGGCTCCGCAGGTGGTCATCAGCACGATCGGCTACAGCGATAAAGTTCCCGGTCCCTTGCTGCGGGTGCGCGAGGGCCAGCAAGTCACCGTGGACGTAGTCAACGACACGGACGTTCCGGAGTACGTGCATTGGCATGGCCTGTTCGTTCCGCCGGAAGTGGATGGGGTGGAGGAAGAAGGCACGCCTTCGGTACCGCCCCACGGCCGGCGGCGCTATCAATTCGTGGCCAGGCCGGCGGGTTCGCGATGGTACCACTCGCATACGGCGGCCATGATGGATCTGCATCGGGGCACCTACACCGGCCAGTTCGGTTTTCTCATGATCGATTCGGCGAATGACCCCGGGCTCTACGACCAGGAAGTCTTTCTGGCGCTGCGCGAATGGCAATATTTTCTGACCACGATGGACCCGGATGAGGAGTGGGCGGATCCCAACGACCCGATGCCCGAAAAGCCAGCCACTCCAGACCCCCGTCCCAACGGGCTCGAGGTCAACGCCCCTCTTTATTCGATCAATGACAAGATGCTCGGCGCGGGGGATCCCCTCCGCGTGCGGCCCGGTGAGCGCGTGCTGATGCACCTGCTCAATGCCAGCGCTTCGCAAATCCATCGCATAGGTTTATTCGGTCACCATTTTCAGGTGATCGCTCTCGACGGCAATCCTGTGCCCAGGCCTCAGCCGGTCGATGTGCTTGAGATCGCCCCGGGTGAGCGCGTGGATGCGATCGTGGAGATGAATCTGCCGGGAGTTTGGATTTTAGGCGAATTGCGCGATGCCGCGCGGCAATCCGGCATGGGCATCGTCGTGGAATACGCCAATCAGGCGCAGCCGCGCCCGCAATGGCTTCCGCCTCGGAAGTCGCGCTGGGACTACACAATCTTTGGCAAGCCGGCTCCGCATCCCCCTCCGGACCAGATCATCGACATGGTCTTTGAAAAAGTCCCTGGCGGGCCCCATGGGATCAATCACTGGCTGGTCAACGGCAAGGAATATCCGCATGAACGAGAATTCGTGTTCCGGCAGGGACGCCGCTACCGGCTGGTGTTTCACAATCGCAGTGACGATTCTCATCCCCTGCATCTGCACCGGCACCTGTTCGAGCTTGTCGAGCTCAACGGGAAGCCGACTGCCGGCATTCAGAAAGATACGGTGATCGTGCCCGCATTTGGACGCGCAGCGGTGGATCTGGTCGCCGACCAGCCGGGCCTGACGCTGTTTCACTGCCATATCCAACACCACATGGACTTTGGTTTCATGGCCCTGTTTCGCTACGCCTGAGCACCACAGGGTGTACAAACCACCGATCGGGCGATTCAGCCAAGCCTGCGGTTGTGCGTCCGTCTAGCCGCATAGCTTGCACCCGGTCGTTACGAATCTACGGCGGGTTCGCATACGGCAAGCCTTTTTAGTCCTCGGTGGCAGCCAGGACCTTCCTTTTTGCTGTAAACAGCCTCGCGAATAATCCATGTGACGACTTTTTCACACATTCGACATACACGGGAAAGATTGAAAACACTAAATACGCTGATTTCGCAACTATCCACCATAAGTCCGAAGGGAGGAACGCATGAAGACCATCCGGGGAGGGTTCCGAGCGGCAGTGCTCGTGGGAGCAGCCGCCTCGGTGCTGGTATTTGCAAGTGGGGCGATGGCACAGAATCAAAACTCCAGCAGCAATGCGGGGCAGAACGGCAATCAGTGGGGGAACGACAATCGAAATTCCAACGACAATACGTGGCCGTATGCAAAGAGGGGGCGCTCCCCTGTGCTTGCGGTGGTTGGCGACATCGCCTGCCAGCCGGGCGAGACGGAGCCGGCCGGTGAGGCTGGGAAGGAACTTTGCATCAACCCCAAGTCCCCCTACAGCAGCACCTCTCTGTGGCAGTCCCAGGAGGCCACTGCGAATCAGATTGAGGCCATGAAGCCTGACCTCCTCGCGATCACTGGAGACCTGCAATATCAGGTAGGCCAATATTCGGACTTTGAGAACTCGTTTGATTTGACGTATGGCGCTTTCAAATTTCTCCACCGGCCCTCGCCCGGCAACCACGAGTTTTATGACGAGCATAAGCAGACCGGCGTTGCCGGCTACGGCTACTTCTCCTACTACAACGGCTTCCAGATCGATGCCAACGGGAACCCGATCACCACTACGCTCTCTGACCCGTGCCCGCCAGCTTTGGCGGCGGCGTGCAACTATCCGGGCCTTACCACTCCCAACCCCCAACCCGTGCCGCGGGCAGATGGGCAGGCGGGGCACTTCGAGGCGCAGACCGGAGTCGCCGATGGCTGGTACTCGTATAATCTGGGCTCGTGGCACCTGATTTCGCTCAATATCGAGTGCTCGACGCAGCCGGGCGGCTGTTCGACCACAGGCTCCTGGTTTGGCGCGCAACTGGCATGGCTGAAAAAGGATCTGGAGGAGAATCAGTCGGCGTGCACGCTCGCCTACTGGCATCAGCCCACGTTCAGCGCCACGAACGGCATCACTCCGGAGGGCGTGGCCGCTGTGGCCTTTTGGCAACTGCTCTACGACCACAACGCCGACCTGGTGCTGAACGGGCACGACCACCTCTACGCCCACTACCGCCCCCTGGACCCCAACGGGAATTACGATCCAAAGAACGGCATACGGGAATTCATCGTGGGCACCGGCGGCGAGACGCTGGATCCGGTAGTCACCGCCACCGTGACCAGCGGCGCAAACGAAACAAACATGGAGGATCCTACCGGCAACCCGAACTTTAACGCATTGAATCTCGAGGCGGGGTCAACCGGGAACTACTGGGGTGTGATGGCCCTGACGCTCCATGAGAACGGCTACGCGTGGGATTTCGAGTCGGCACTGATAGCTCCTGTGGCGCCTGCGGGGTCACCGGCTACTTTCAGCGACAAGGGCTTCGGCACCTGCCACGGCTCGGTCAACAACAGGTGGTAACCAGATCGTCTTCGCCACGCTGTCCTTGACGTTTCGTTCGGTACGTATTCCCCACCCTTCGCAAGAAGTCGTCGCGAAGGGTGGGGAATCTTCGCTTGCCTCGGACCATCTTCTGCAAGTTGCGCTCACCGTAATGAATCGAACTAGCCTTCGCGTTCCCTGTCACGCTTTTGGCGCGGCTATCCACTCATCAGGCAACAAAGCTGGGCAGCTATAGCCGGCCTGTTATCAGGGCTAGTTTTTCCCGATTCCCGAGAAAACGGGATCATCGGAATGTGGGTTTTCCATGGGAGAAGGCACGAAGCCAGTCTCCGCTTTGGATAGCGGACGGTTGACGGGCCATTCGAAAGTAATTTGCTTCTTCAGAAAACGGACTTCATTGTCATTGGGATTTGCCGGAGCGGGCCTTGCAATGCCCCAAGCCTTACGCTCCAGCGAAGAAAAGGCGATGTTCCAGATGCCTGCCGGTTGACCGCAATTCCTGATGCGAGAGCGATTTGTGCGTTTCTGATTTTCACTAAGTTCCGCGTTTTCAGTAGACCTGTATGTTCCGACTCCCCCCGGCTCCACCATACCCGAAAAGGGTATGGCGTCCCGGGCGGATGCGGGGGACTCGCCTTCCGACCAGCTAGCAGTGTCCCGCACGCAGCCCGCCGGGCGAGCTACTGATCCGCCAGATATGCAGTCTCTACTTCTTTGCCAACAAGGGCGCGGGTGGCTGGAAGGGGCGCTCCGAACTTCAATATTCCATCTTCAATCCTGCCCAATCTCATGGTGAGCATGTCGAGAATGTAGTTCTGCCGTATGATCCAGGGTTTTTTCGAAGCCTGCTTGGGAAGGTTGGCCGCGGCCCTCAGGACGTAGCCGGAGGTGAGGCCGAGCAAAGGCCGGGCCTCGAGCGCGCCAGTCTCGCATGCTGGCCGGCAGGTGCGATACCCGAGGCGATCCATATGTTTCAGCAGGCGGCAGACGAAGATCGAAGACAAATCCGCGCGCAAGGTCCAAGAGGCGTTCGTGTAGCCCACGCAAAATGCGAAGTTCGGAACGTTGCTCAGCATCACTCCCTTATAAATGAACGCGGCCCCGGGCTCTACGGCAGCGCCATCAACCGTCAGCTTTACTCCGCCCAGCGCCAGCAACTGCAGACCTGTGGCTGAGACGATGATATCGGTTTCCAGATCCTGGCCGGACTGTAAACGGATCCCGCGCTCCGTAAATGAATCGATCTCGCCGGTGACCACGGACGCGCGTCCTGCGCGGATGGCCCGGAACAAATCAGCGTCGGGGACAAGGCACAGGCGCTGGTCCCAGGGCTGGTAGCGCGGATTGAAGTGCGTATCCACCTCGTAACCATGCGGCAGGTTCTGGGCCGCTCCCTTGCGGAAGAGCCGGCGCATGAAATCCGGCGCGCGCCTGCTCACCTGGTAAATTCCCAGGCTGATCAGAATATTCTTCCAGCGCAGCAGGCGGTGGGCCGCGCCCTCCGGCAGCCACCGGCGCAACCGGTCGGCAATGCCGTCGCGAGCCGGCACGCTCAAGATATACGAGGGCGAGCGCTGCAGCATGGTGACGTGCGCTGCCTTCGGCGCCATCGCAGGGACCAGCGTGACGGCTGTGGCTCCGCTCCCAATAACCACCACTCGCTTGCCGGCGTAATCCAGATCTTCGGGCCAGTGCTGCGGATGCAGAAACCGGCCGCGGAAACTCCCGGTTCCGGGAAATGACGGCTCGTAGCCGGCATCGTAGCGATAGTAACCGGTGCACCCATACAGGAAGTCGCAGGTAAACTGGAGTGTCTCGCCGTTCGCGCCGGTCTTGACCTCGAGCAGCCAGCGCGCTTCCGCGGACGACCAGGCAGCAGACTCGACGCGGTGCTGAAATCGGATATGACGGTCAATGCCGCATTCCTGCGCGGTCTCGCGCACGTATCTCAGAATGGCGGGCCCGTCGGCGATGGCCTTAGCTTCTTTCCAGGGCCGAAACGGATACCCCAGCGTGAACATGTCGGAGTCAGAGCGGACCCCCGGATAACGGAACAGGTCCCAGGTCCCTCCGATTTCGGAGCGGGCTTCAAGGATCACGTATCGCTTGGCGGGACATCGCGTTTGCAGGCGGTAGCCGGCTCCGATGCCGGAAAGCCCGGCGCCGATGATCACCACGTCGAAGTGTTCGATGGGCATGCGCAGTGGATTCGAGCTGTCGACCGCCGGCTTTGACTGCACCGATTTCTGTCCGAGACCGGCTGTCCACAATTATACGCAGGAATTTAAGTTCCCTGCCGATTTCCGCCGTAAGTTCCGCGCCCGCTCGCGGTTGCTGCAGACGGAGTCAGCTCACTGACTGGAGGCCGTGACCAGGGCATCTACGACGGCGATGTTTTGTTCCAGCTCGATGGGAAAGCCGTGGCGCTCCTGGAGGTACGCGGAGCTGTTGTAAGAAACCCACACTTTTCCGGCGCTGTCCTGCGAAATCAGGATTTTGAGCGGCAGGTCGATGGCCGTGGAGGGCGCAGCTTGCATCAGCGGCGTGCCTGCTTTGGGGTTGCCGAAAATGATGACTTTTGTCGGAGGCATTTTCAGCCCCACCTTTTCCGCCTCGCCGGAATGATCCACCACAGCGAAGATGGCCACTCCCTTCGACTGCAAGATGCTCTTCAATTTCCCCAGAGTTTCATCCACGGAATGGCGGCTTTGCTTGCTGATAATTCCATTGCTATGTCCCGGTGCCATAATTCCCTCCTTCGTAGTTTCAGATGAAAGGCGGGCGGAATCGCGCACGGAAATCAGGTAGATGGCCATGGCCAGCCCAACCAGGGCCAGAAACAGAGTGGTGCCCACCGCCAGCGCCGGCGAATGAGAGTGCCCGGGCGCGCCGCTCTGCAGCCGGCGAACCAGTTGAAGGTGATGCCACCCCGCCAGCAGGTTCACCACGGCGCCCGCAGCGATCAGCGCGGTTCCGAACCACAAAGACAAACCATAGGAGTGCCCGGCGGGGCCGCGCTGTACAAACTGGAGCTGCTCGAGGAAAAGCGCGAAGCGGGCAATCACGAATCCGAATCCCATCAACGCAATGCCGGTGCGGATCCAGGCCAGGAGCGTCCGCTCCGCAGCGAGATAATCGCTCAGATTCGCCGCGTGCGGCTCACTGCTCGAATCCTGCACGGATATGCGCCCCCGCCCCGGATGAACGATGCGAAGAAAAATGAAACGTAGACCGCGCGCTGAAGATGCAGCCGGGGGCTTCCATGCGCAATGTGGAAACGCCCCGGGCGGCTCCTCTGCGTGGAAGCCGCTATCCCCCCGCGGCGCGCCGCCGCCGTCCACTGAGCAAATAGAGATTGGCGCGCGCATCGAGCAGGGGGTCCGCGGAAGGTTCGATCCCGTCCACGCGCGGGATGGGATCAAAAATAATGTGCCGTTGCGCGGCGTCCCCTTCCGGCACCAGGGTATTCAGCTCGATGGTGCCGAACTCGGCCAGCGGCCGATCCGCCGGCCAGTGCACGGTGGCATCGTCGGTCACGTCGCCGGCCGCGGCCGTCTGCACCTGAATGCGCATGCGCACCGGGCCACGCGCGATTCTTTCGCGCATTTCCGTGAACAGGAAATGCGGATCCTTTTTCCCAACCGTTGCGGAGTCCAAATACTCGTTGCCATCGACGGGAAGGATACGGAAGCGGCCATAAACGATTGCTCCCTGGGCGTTCGTAAAGCGGTAAGCATTCACGCCGTAATAGGTATCCCTGGCAAAGCTTGTGGGAATGGGCTTGGGAATCTGCACGAATGCCAGCGCCGCAGGGTGGGAGCCGAGAAACTTTTCGATGGGGAGCGGCTTGGATGCGCCGGGACCGCTGGCCGCCACGGCGCGCAGAAATTCCAGAAATTCCTCTGCCGTCCGGGTCGGGAAACCATCCACCGTGTGGCCGATAATGTCTGTGTGCGAGTGCTCCGCCAGGTAGAAGCGCAAAGCGAATCCTCGCGGGCTGGCATGCTCGAGGTCATTGTCGGCCACGGCCGGGATGCCGGCAAAATCGGAAAAGCGCGCCGCAATCGGAGTGGTTGGCCGCGTGGCATGCGGGGCCCGCGTGAGCCCAGCCGCCTTCGGCGATGGCGTAAACGTGCCCGACAGGAATATCCCCTTGGCGTGCGCCGGCCGGTAGCCGGGATGCACTCCTCCGTTCACGGTGTCAAATGCCTGGAGAAGCTCGCGGCTCAAAGGATCCACAGTGGCCGCTTTGGCTGGCGCCGACATTTTCATTTACCTCCCTTTTATGCGTTGCCGCCCCGCGGGGGATTGTGGCGCGTCTATGATGCGCTGGTGAGCGCGGGCGTTACACGGCCAACGCGCCGGAGAAACCGCAGGATCAGATGCAGGCCGCGGCCGGGCAGGAAGAGTGCTGCAGGCCCGGTCAGGAGACGCGCTGGCGCCCGGCCTGGGCACCGGCGGCGCCCTGGCGCTTCTCAAACACGCTAATGGCGTGGAGGATGGTCTCGACGGCGGCGTCCGTGCCCAGCGTTGAATTCACCATCAGGTGGAATTTGTGGCGCTCCGGCCACTCCACGCCGAAATATTTCTTGATGAACGCGGCACGCTCGTGGTCCACCGATTCGGCAAGCTGGACGGCCTCCTCTTCGCTCTTGCCGCCGGCTTCGAGCCGCCGAACCTTCTCATCAAAGGGCGCATAGATGAAGACGTGAAAGGCATCGGGCCAGTCCTGAAGGTAGTAAGCGGAGCCGCGCCCTACGATCACGCACTGCCCCTGTTCGGCCGCGCCTTTCACCACCTTCTCGGCGACCACGCGGATGCAATCGGTATCCGCAATTTGCAGGCGCGGGGCATTCAAGCTCCCTTCAAAACTGCCGCGCATGAACGAGCGCACCAGCCGGTAAAACAGCGGATCGCGCTTCTCCTCATGCTCCTCCACCACGCGGCAATCGCACTGCATGCGCCGGGCGATCTCGTTGGTCAGCAACTGGTCCCACAGCTTCCACCCGAGGCGTCCGGCGAGCATCCGCGCAATCTCAGCGCCGCCGCTGCCGTATTCGCGCTCGATGGTGAGGACGCGAATCACAGGGTCCACGCTGGAAGGGTAACTCGTCCTCTGGCCCGTTCCACGCGCTTACTCTAGCACTGCGCGGCCCCTGCCGGGCTGGTTTTTCCGCAGCGCAAAGGACAGCACAAACATGATGGCTGCGCCCACGGAGAGAAACGGGAGCGCCCGCGGGCAGCGTCTGGCGCACCCGCCGCTGAGCGGCAAGGCCATGGCATTGGAAACAAGATAAGCGGTGAGATTCCGGGTGCTCCGGCCGTTGCGGGCGCCCAGGCTTCCGGCCATGCAGGCAAGCGCTGTCAGGGCAATACCGGCGCGCAGCCCTTCCATGAACGCGGCCGGCAATCCGCAGAAAAAAAGGGGGAGCCTTGGAAAAGGCCCCCCCGGATGGGCACATCGGTGCTGCGTGCTAGTGGTTGCCGTGCTCCCCGTGGTCGCCATCACCGAAACTGGGGAGTGCCAGCACCCAGGCGCCTAGACCGTGAGACGCGGCGTAGAGTCTGCGCGCCGACGGCACGATGGTCAGGCCGGCGACTTCCACGTTGGGCATTCCGGAAGCTGCCAGTTTCCAGCTCTTGCTTCCGCGTGCCAGGCGGAAGACACCGAAGTCGCTGGAGGCGTAGAGGTCGTGGGTTGCGTCGTCTCGAGCGATACCGGTAATGGGAATATCGCCCAGGTCGTAGCTGACGTCCTTCCAGGTGGCGGTGCCGCCGATGGGATCGTAGGCCACTTCAAACACATGGCCGGGGGTTGCCGGCGTGGAGGCGCTGAAACCGCTATAAGAAATCCACGCGCGGTCGCCGTTGTGGGAATCAACGTAGATGCCGCTGACGAAGCGGTTGGGGCTGTTGGCGGCCAGAGAATCCAGGCGCGTGAACACCACGGCGCCTTCCGGTTCCGCGTCCGCATTGGTGCTGATGAAGACGCGCCCGGTGGCCGTGGCCACCCACAGAGTGGAAGTATCCTTCGCGGTGCGGGCCAGCGAAGCAACGTCTCCGCCCTGCCGGTCCGCCCCGTACCCGGAACCGATCATCATGCCCTGGCTTCCGAGCGCAACCCAATCCCCGCAAGGAACCGCGAACACTCCCGTGAATTCGTTGCAGTTCGCGCGGAACTGCGCCAGGGTTTGTGCACCCACGCCTTGCGTCTTCGTGCGCCAGACGTGCCCCGTCCCCGCGTACATGGTCATGCTGACCTTGGGATCGGAGATAATGGGAATGTAGAACTCAGAGGGCTCCGGATTGATAAAGAACGTGTCTGCGATCCAGTTCCAGTCCGAGAGCAAGCCGCTGGTGAAGTTCACATCGACCTCCGGGCCCGCGTAGGTGTGGAACCGGAACTGAGAATTGGCGATGTCAAAGCCGGATTGGCCGCCATCGCCGAAGATGGTCTGCACCCAGCGCTCCCGGTCGGGAGTGATCTCCCAAGTGCCGTTATCCTGCGTACCGCCCTGGAGATCGTTGGGATTGAAGGGATTCACCGAAAGGCTCTGGAACTGGAGCGTGGTCAATCCCCGGTTGATCCCGGTGAGCTGGGTCGGCACAGAAGAAAGCAGTTGCTGGCAGCGCGTGAGAGCCGATCCCGACAAACCGCGCGAGCCGCAGTTGGCGGAAATATTAGCCAGGCTTCCGCTCGAACGAATAATGCCTCCGTCGGAGGACTCCCAGAACTGCAGCGGGTTGCTTGGATTCACCACCAGGAAGTGCTGATCAGGGTGAATGCCGTTGGGCTGCACTGGATCCGTGGCGTCCATGGTCATGTCTGTGAACGACACGCCGGCGTCGGTGGAAAGCACCACGCCGCGGCCATTCGAGATGTTTCCCGTCTCGTTATAAGCGTAGGAACCGCCCAGGTACACCATGTCCGGATAGCCCTTGGGCGTGGTGACAAAATTGTCGTACCAGCACTGCCCTTCGCAGTAGTTAAAAGAGCCGTAGCCGGGGTCCGCCGGATTGCTGCTGGTGAGCGTGGTGAATACCGGGCTCGCAGTGGTCACGTCGTCGCTGCGGAAGAGCCGGGCAAACGGGCTCCCTGAGGCGCCCTCCGCCACGTACATGCGCGTCTTCCCGCTGGGCAGCGTAGTCACCGCGAGTTCCGGTCGCATGGTGGTGTTGCTGGATTTCAGCGACGGATTGATCTGAGACCAGGTCGTGCCGCCGTCCGTGGATCTCCACACGCCCCGCGCATAGGACCCGGCATACAGAGTGTTCGGGTCCGTGGGATCGAAAACCACGCGGCGCACACCGCGGGGGGAGCAGGGCGTCAGGTTGGAAGCCTCCACCACATCGCCCGTGCACTGCGTCGGATCGGAGGAGCCGTTGTGAACGTAGGTCCAGGTTGCGCCACCGTCCGTGGAGCGATACAACCCCCACTTGGGCGCCCCCGGGATGAGCGTCACGACTCCATTGCAGCACACCGAAGACTGTCCGCGCAGGCCGCGCGTGGTTGCCACAAAGATGGTGTTGGGATCTCCCGGCTTCACGGCGATGGAACCAATGGCGCGAGCGTTGAATACGGACTGGCCAATGGGACCCGTCCAGTGATCCCCGCCGTCCCTGCTCATGTACAAACCAACGCCGGCTTCGCATCCGCTGCCGCACGCATTGGCCTCGCCGGTCCCCGCGTAGATAGTGTCCCCATCCGGGTCATTCGGATCAATGGCTATGGAGCCTATGGAATTGATTTGAAAGCTTTCCGAGAGGTAACTCCAGCGTGGTTTGTCATCCAGTGCATTCCGCGTCCGCCAGATTCCACCGCCTGCCGGGCCGGCCCACAGGGTGCAACGGGCCTGATCGCAGCGGGACGACAAGGCAAGACTGGTCGTGCGGCTAGCCGCAAAGTAGGCATTTGGCACGTAAAGCGTAAAATTCCGGAGCGGGGTGAAGGGATACAGCGCCTCACTCGGCCCGAAGGATTGCCACTCGCCCGGCATGTCGCCTTCGAGATCGCGCGACTTCAAGCTGGCATGGCTGGAACGCGCGCCTACGATCCGCTCTACGGGGATATCCGTATCCGGATAGGCGCGGTGCGCGAATTCGGACTCTGCGGCGCCTTCCGGACCGCTCAGTCCCCCGTTTGGGGGAATCGTCTTCGCCAGTTCCTTCAGGTGCTGGGAAAGGGCCATGGGCATGCCGTCGGCGGCCAGCTCTTCCTGCTCCGACTTCTTCGTGGCCTTTTTCCCGGGCGTGGACTTTTTGACAGCATTGGTAGTGGCAGCAGACTTGGAGTTCTGAGGGGCGGGGCTTTGCGTTTGTGGCGCAAAGACACCCACGGCTACAATCAACAGACTTGCAAGAAACAAGGGAAATTTCTTCATGATTCGATCTCCTTGGTACGCCGATAGGTTTCGCCGAAAGGCTGACTTACGAGAGATAGAAAAGATGCAACGAGATTCAGAATCCCCATGGAGGTCTGCTGGCGCAAACCTTCGAATGCGACTCCGGAAATGCAACGTGAATATGACTATCTGATGGAAGCGCCCCGGCTACTTCGCATCAAAAAGTCATATCGAACGGCGGCACGACAATACTACCGCCAGTAGTTTTGTCAAGATGGACCGCAGGGATTTCCGAGGGCACTCGGTGCTCCAGACTGTTTCTTCCACTACTCGCCAGTACGTGGAGGCCTTCAGAGGCTGGACGGTGTTCCCGGTTGAAGGAGACGAAGGCTTCTCAGGCAGTTGTGGTGGAGCGGCCGGGCAGATTCCGTTTGATGCCAAAGTGCGCGCTGCCCCAGCCGCACAGCGCTTCCATCAACGGCACCAGCTTTTGGCCTTCTGCGTTTAGCGCGTAAGTCACCTGGGGCGGCGACGAATGGATCACCGCGCAGCTGATCACGCCGTCGCGCTCAAGCTGGCGCAACTGCTCCGAAAGCACTTTTTCCGAGACAGTTTTCAATTTGCGGCGCAGCTCCGCAAACCGCGCGGGCTTGAAAGACAAAAACCACAGGATCTGTACCTTCCACTTTCCAGCCAGGACGTTGATCGAGGCCTGTACCGGACAACCGTGATGGTCTTTCATGGCGTCACCCCCGGCAATAGTAAGGATGCCCGATTGGGGAGTGAAAATCACTTGAACCGCACTCGGGCCTGCAATCCGGCATACACCGGCCGCGACCTTACCGGCGGGAACGGAGCTTACAAAATTGTGCGTACTTCCGGCGGCCCATCGCTCTTTATAGCATGGGTGTGAACGCGCGGAAGGCTGGGGCATCCAAAGTCCGTCGTTGTTCGCTGCGAGAGCCTGGCCTGCCGGCGCGTGGCCAAGGACGGAATGCGAAGGGGGGAGAACATGATTCTCATCACGGGAGCAACCGGAACCGCGGGCGGAGCAGTGCTCGAAGAGATGCGCAGGAGCGGGCGGTCCGTGCGGGCGATGTACCGCAGCGCGAAAGATGCGGCCAGCGTGCCCGCGGGCGTGCAGGCGGCAATCGCCGATTTCGCGGACAAGAACTCAATGAATAAGGCGCTCAAGGGCGTGCAGGCGATGTTTCTGGTGTGCTCGCCGATTCCGCGGCTCGTCGAGCTGGAGAACAACGCGATTGACGCCTGCGTCGAAGCCGGAGTGCGGCACATTGTTCTCAATTCCGCTCTGGGGGCGGGCAAGTACGACAAGTCGTTCCCGAGCTGGCACTACAAGGTGGAGCAGAAACTGGCGGCCTCGCCGCTGAAATACACGATTCTCCGCCCGAATGGATTTTTCCAGAACCTGGTCACTTACAGCTCCGTGACCATCCGCGAACAGGGGGCGTTCTACGCGTCGCAGGGCGAAGCCCGGGTGAGTCTGCTGGACGTGCGCGATGTGGGCGCGGCGGCTGCAAGAGCGCTGCTGGAGCCGAAGGCGCACGAAGGAAAAACCTACGAGCTGAACGGCCCGGAGGCGCTGAGCAACTCGGAGATCGCGCAGCGCATTTCCCGCGTGGCCGGGCGGGCGGTGAAGTACGTGGACATCCCTGAAGACGCGCAACGCAAGGCCATGCAGAGCGCGGGCATGCCGGAATGGCAGGTGCAGGCGCTGCTTGAGCTGCAACAGTATTACGCCTCCGGAAAATGCGCAGAAAGCGCGGCGGTACTCTCCCAGGTGCTGGGCCGCGCCCCACTCCGCCTGGACCAGTATCTCGAAGAAAACAAAGCCAGCTTCCGCGGCGCAGCCGCAGGCGCGTGAAAACAGGAGGCCCGGTATGGACGCAACAGTCTCCACGGGAGCGGTGAATTCGAAGACGGGCTTCACGCTGGCAGAAGCCAAGCAATTTGTGCGCAATCACTTCGAGGAATTTGTGAACCGCAAGAACCTGGAGGTCGGCAGGGTGAATCTTGCCCCGGAATTCGTGGACCATGGGGCGGACGTACCACCCGGCACGCCGCCCGGCCCCGCAGGTGCGATCCAATACGTGGGCCAGGCGTTCAAGAAATTTCCCGACCTGCGTGTGGAAGTGCTGGACGCACTCGCTGAGGACGACAAAGTCGTTGTGCCGAATCGCTGGACGGGCACCGAGGCGGCCACGGGAACGAAGTACGAATTCTCCGGCATCGTCATTTGGAGAATTGCGCACCGGCAGCTCGCGGAGCGCTGGGCCTATCTGACTCCCCCAGCGCCGGCACGTTCCTGACGCGCGCCGCAACCCGCGTTCTGGGATCATTCGGCGTAAATTGTTCACAGGCCTATGTGACGGCAGTCACCCACTGAGACTGCAGCGCCGCAAATCAACTCAGTATTCCTTGACGCATCCCACCAAGAGTGGTTAATTTCGGTTTCCGTTCCCCGATGAACGGCGAGGAAGAGAGATTCACTTCCATGATCCGCGAAGACATCCTGAAGANCCCGGCCTGTTCGGCTCAAAGTCCGTGAACGGCCGGAACGTGCATGTGGAACAGACCATCGAGGCGCTGGCCCGGGAACTGGGCCCGGAAATCGCCGCGGCCATGAATGCGCGGAGGAAGCTGCTGGAGTCCCCCGCGCCCACCCGCGAGAAATACGCCTGGCCGAAGTGGGAGGACACCTTCCCCGATCCCGTGACCGGAAAGCCGTGGACCTTCCGGCAGATTGTCGAAGGCATGATTGACAANTGCGCTGGGCCGCGAAACGTCCTGGCGCTGGCGGCTCAACGACGAAGTCCCCATCCCGGCGGACGCGCATCCTCTGGACAATCCCGGCCTCGAACTGACCGGGCCGTGGCACCCGCTGGACATGGCGTTTAACGCGTTGAACAGCCCGGCGCCGGTCAACATGCCGGATTGGGAAGATGCCTCGCCGCCGCACTTCCTGCCCGACGGCCAGCCAAAGTCGCAGCCCATTGGGATTTTTTCCGCACTGCAGAACGCGAAAGAAATTCTCGAAGGCCAGTGGACCGGGCGGGTCTATGAGGTGGAAAAGAAAGGCAAGAAGCGAACCTACAGCATCAGCCGGCCGCCGGGAAAATGGCCCACGCGCTTTGCGCGCCCGCCCGGCATGCATCTGAGCTATCCCTTCGTGCAGGTGGATGGGAAGCCCGTCTCCGGGCTGATCTCCTTCGTGGTGCTCTGGACCTTCAACAATTACGACGCGCTGAGAAACGCGGGCACCGGCGTGTATTTCTACGTCCCGAAGATTCAAACGCCGCAGGAAGCGGCCATCCTGGAGAAGCTGCTGTCGCGGGTCGAAGGAATGATTGGTGTGCCCACAGGCTCGCTCAAGATCAAGGTGCTGTACGAAGAGGGCAATGCGGGACGGTCGCTTGCGGCGCTTGCCTGGGTGCTGCGCCGGCGGCTCTTGGGCACGAATGTGGGCCGCTGGGACTACCTGGGCAGCATCATTGAAATGTGGAAGGACGATCCCCAGGGAGTCTTTCCCGACCCGCAAACCGTGGGCATGGCCGCGCCGAACATGATCGCCTACCAGCGTTACAACGCTCTGATCATGCTGCTGGCGGGTATGAAGAACGGCAAGCTTACTCAAGGCGCGCCCATCGGCGGCATGGCCGCGGTGATGATTTATCAGCCGAGCGACGCCTACGGACGCAACCGGTACAATCCGCTGGCGCTCCGCGCCATCGCCATCGACAAGCTGCGCGAGCGCCTGCTCGGTCTCGTGTTCATCCCTGATGCTCCGCTGCCCGCGGGCAGCCGGCCCACGCTGGAAGAAATTCTAGAAGGGCGCGTGAAGGGGCACCTGTACGACTCCTACCGGCAAAGCTGGGTGGCCAGCCCGGAGCCGGCTTACGTGGCGGCGGGAAACGTGCCGCTCCAAGTCCCGATGGAAAAATTGCAGTCCCTGGTGGACGCGCCGCGGGACACGGCGGACGTGAAAGGTAAACACGTGCCCACGGCCGCCAGCGGGCTGGTGGAAGCGGAACGCGCGGTGCTGGAATCGCGCGGCCTGCTGAACGCCCAGGGGAAGATTACGCCCTGGGTGCTGACCCGCGAGGACATTGCCACGCCGGGGAAAATCTTCAGCCAGGAGCTCTGGGATTCCATCTACCGGGCGCCGAAGGGCGAAATAACCATCGAGCACGTCCAGCATGCCTTTTACATGGCGGCGAATTACGGCTTCCAGATCCTCAACGGGAATTTCGCCGCGGCCATTGACGACTACGAGCTCGGTTTGCGCTTTATGAATGACCTGGCCACCTACCGCATCAACGTATCCTGGCTGTGGACGCTGGTGCGCCACCAGGCGGCCATCACCAAGGACGGCTCGCTGCGGCGAGCCGCGCTGACGGAAGATGGCGTGGTGCTCTCAAAGCCGGATGCCGCCATCAAAGCGGGAACGCGGTTTACGCGGGACCTCTTCGACAAAGTGTGGAACTTCCACAACGAGTGGACCGCGGAGTTTTTTGCGGAGATGGACCGGCGGGGTGACCCCGGGCGTTTCGACCGCAGCAAAGCGGCAGTGATCATGGAGCTGCTCAAGCGCCAGCTCACCTGCCCGCGGTACATCCAGCACAGTGCGCGGGTGCTATTCGTGATCGGCGAGGCCGGCGCGCAGGAGCATGGGCCTCTTATGGACGCCATTTTTGATCTCTCGCGCGAGGAGATCTCCAAACGCGTGGCTTCCGGCGGCATGACTCCGGCGGCGCTCGCCGCGCAGGACTACATTTACGATAACTTTTCCTGAGACCCGCGGAAGCCGAAGATCACAGTCTCGCGAGAATTCAAATCGGCGCGGCCGCGGTTCCGCCAGTGTTGCGATCCCACAGCGTGGCGCTCCAATCCTTTCCCCCGCTCCCGTTCCGAAAGGAATCCTGGAGCGACGAAAAGAACATCGCGCGCACGGCGATGATAGTAATGCGCCGGCAACATTTCTTTCCAGGTTCCCATAGCCATTGACCAGGAAGGCAGCGCGGCCGGCAGGCTGAACTCAGGCCTCCTCGTGCTTACCGTTTTCGACTCGGCCGGCAGAGTGGCGATAGAGAAAAACGAAATATCCCGTAGCCAGGGAAACTCCGATGACCCACCAGACCAGCCCGATCTGCAGGCCGTAATTGGCGGCCTTGGCGTTGTAAATGGTGAGCGAGTAAGCGGGATTGGTGCACGCCGGCAGGACAAAGGGATAGACGCCGAAGACCACGCTGGTCAGCATGCCGGCCAGATACGCGCAGGAAGCCAGAAAGGCGGGGAGGTCCGAATCTTCCCTGCGGCCGTACCACAATACCCCCGCCAGCCCGGCCACGGCCAGCAATGGGAAAATCGCGCCCCAGGGATAGCGCGAGAAGTTCCGCGCAACTTCCGGCTGGATGGAAAAGGTGGCCGCAGTGACCAGCAGCGTCAACAGTCCCGTGGCCGCCCAGGCCCAGCGCACCACGCGGCGCGCGCGCTGGCGCACCGCCCCAGACGTGCGGTACGCCACCCACAGAGTTCCGTGAAGGGTCAAGGCAAAGTACGCGGCCAAGCCCACAAGAATCGTGTACCAGTCCAGAATTCCGGCATTCGGGCCGAGGCGGAAATCCGTCCACAGGGGTTCAAAGAAATAGCCTTGTGCGTCCAGCGGGACCCCGCGCACCACATTGCCCAGCGCCGCACCGAAAAAAATCGCCAGAAAAGCGCTGGAGAATGAGAAGACTGTGTCCCAGAACGGCGCCCAGACCGGGCTCTCTACGTGGCTGCGAAACTCGATGGAGACGCCGCGCAGCACCAGCAGCCAGAGGACGATCATCAGCGGCAGGTAAAAGCCGCTGAAGCCGGAGGCGTACAGCACCGGAAAAGCGAAATACAGAGTGCCGCCGGCTGCCAGGAGCCAGACCTCGTTCCCGTCCCAGACCGGGCCGATGGAGGCAAGTACAGAGCGCCGCTCCGCGTCCGTGCGCGCTACGCCCAGGTGAATGATGCCGGCGCCGAGATCGAAGCCGTCCAGGAGCACATAAGCGGCAATCATCGCAGAGATCAGGCAATACCAGATCGTTTCCATGGCGCGCTCCCCTTCAGGCCTGCGGTTCCGGCTCCGGGCCGTGAGCGATTTCGCGGGAAACCAGAAAGAGAAAGAGGATGCCCAGGACCAGGTACAGGCCCATGAAGCCGATCAAAGTGAAGAGAGCGTTTCCGGCGGAAACGCGCGGGGAAACTCCGGCCGGCGTGCGCATCAGCCCGTAGATGAGCCAGGGCTGGCGGCCGGCTTCCGCGGTCACCCAGCCCGCCGTGTTCGCGATGTACGGAAAGGGACAGGAGAGCAGCAGCAGCCACAAAAGGCCGCGTGAGGTGTACAAAGTGCCGCGCCACAGCGCCCATCCCGCCAGCAGCATGACGGCAATGAATATCGTGCCCAGGCCGACCATCACGTGATAGCTGTAATACACCAGCGGAATCTCGTCGGGCCAATCGGCGGGCGGGAATTTGTCCAGCCCCTGGACTTCGGCCTCCCAGCGCCGGTAAGTGAGCATGCTGAGCGCCCGCGGAACCTGCAGGGGATTATCAAGACGCCGCGCGGCCACGTCCGGCTGCCCCAGAATCACCAGCGGCGCTCCGGGCTGGGTTTCGAACAATCCCTCCATGGCAGCCAGGGTCACAGGCTGGTGCAACGTCACCATCCGTCCCTGTCCATCGCCGGTGGGAAACAGTTGCAGGAGCGAGGCGACCAGGCCGGTGATGACGCCGAGGCGCACGAAGGTCTTTCCGTAACTCCCGTGCACGCGGGACAGAAGATAAAAGGCTCCGATAGCAGCCATCACGAAGCTCCCGGTAATCACCGCGCCGCACATGTTGTGCGCGTACTGCCAGAGCGCCCAGGGATTGAGAAGCAGGCCCCAGAAGCTGGAAAGCTGGGGCTGACCATGAACATCCAGCGAGTAGCCCACAGGATGCTGCATCCAGGCGTCCGTAGCTACGATGAGGTAGCCGGATGCCCAGGAACCGAGAAATACCATCAGGGCGGAAAACCAGTGGCCCCGCGGGCCCAGACGCTTTTCTCCAAACAGCAACAATCCCAGAAACGTGGATTCCAGGAAGAACGAGAAGATGCCTTCCATGGCCAGCGTCTGGCCGATCACGCCACCCGCGGCCCGGGAGAACTGCGCCCAGTTCGTACCGAACTGGAATTCCATGGGAATGCCCGTGACCACCCCCAGAGCGAAGTTGATCCCGAAAATTCGCGCCCAAAAGCGCACCGCGCGGTTGTAATGCTCGTTGCCGGTGCGCAGCGCCAGGGTCTTCAGGATCAGCAGCAGCAAGGCCAATCCCATGGTGAGCTGGGGAAACAGATAATGAAACGTCACGGTGAATGCGAAATGCAAACGGTGCAGGCCGATGGCGTCTTCCACGGAGGTCCTCCCCTAATCGAGCGCGCACAATACCGCACCGGGGCCGCAGGGGCACGTCCCCCTCCCGAATCCCCATTCGGCAGCATGGGGATTCGGGATGCCGTGCCCCCAGGGCTCACACTTCGGACTGGCTCCGGCCGGTAACTCCAGCGCCTCGCCTACTTCTTCTGCAGTTCGCGGATGTAGGCGACCAGCGCCTTCACCTGGTCATCACTCACGCCCTTCTTGGAAAAGGCGTGCGCGGCCTTCTTCTCTTTTCCGCCGTTAGCGATCATGTCCGTGAGGTCGGCGTCCGAGAGCTTCTTGGCCTCGTCGGAAACCAGGCTGGGAGCCTTCATCGCAGGCTTCCCTTCCCCGTTCGCGCCGTGGCAAACGGCGCACTTCGCCTTATAAACTGCCGCGCCGTCCTCTGCGGCCCCAGCGGAGCGCGGAGTAAGAACAAACGCTCCCAATAGAACCAACAAGGACATGGCGGCGATCATCTTTCCCTTCATAGTTCATTTCTCCTTTCCTTCGGACGGTGTACCGCTCGAGGAACCCTTTTCAGACTTCTCCCCGCCTGCTGCCGGCGCGGGCAACTTCCGTTCCTTACGCTCCTGCTCCTGGCGCAACCTGTCGTAATACTCCGGCCGGGTGTGCCGCAGATGGTCCGCGGAGGCCATGCCGGTGAGCCAGGCGCGATCCATTGGGTAGACATCGGGGTCGAAGACCACGGTGTACATGTGCCAGATGAGAATGGAAAAAGTAGCCAGGATGGCTTCGTAGTAGTGCAGGGCCGTGGCCGCGTCGGAAAACCACTTCGGGAAGAAGCGCAGCGCCAGGTTGTTGAACCACAGGGTGAACCCGGTGACCGCCATCAGCACCGTGCCCCACAGGAAGGCCAGATATTCCATCTTTTCCACGTAGTTGAATTTTCCGAAGGAGGGGGGCGCCGGAGCGAGGCCCAGGTTGAAGCCCACCATCTGCACCAGTTCGCGCGCATCGCGCACGGCTGGCAGCATCTCGCGCAACATTCCGCGGTCGCGCCGCACCAGGATCAGGTGAACCGCGTGATAGAGGACCGCTCCCACTAGCAGCACGCCGGCCGCGCGGTGCACCAGCCCGCGGAATGCAAACCGGCTCTCCCAGAGCAAGAGCGGCTTGGCCCACCAGGCGTCCGGAAACTTCAGCGCGAAGCCCGTAATCACCAGCACAGGGAAGCTGGCCACCACCATCCAGTGGGCCATGCGGAAGTGCAAGTTCATCCGCGGGAGCGTCTCGCCGGAGTTCCCGCGCGCAGCAGAGCGGCGCGCTTTCCGGATGAAGTCCACCAGGTGATGGAACAGCATGAAGCCCAGGGTGAAGGGGATGATGACCCAGTAGATCTCGCGGATCCAGCGAACCGCCACCGGTTCGCTGGCCGTCCGAGGCGCCACATGGACCGCGCCAATCGCGAAGTAGGTGCCCGCGCCGCGATGGCACTTCCCACAGGTACGCGCCAGGTTCGCGGGATTGACCGTGGACCGGGGATCGCTGGAAGGAAAAATGTCGTGGACGCCATGGCAGGAAGCGCAATTCGCCACCGTCTGGCCCCCGGCACGGGACTCCAGGCCGTGATAACTGTCCGCGAACGTGGGCACGCGGTCTGCCGCCAGGCTGTAGCGCGAGGCCAACCGCTCGTCGCTGTGACAACGCCCACAGGTGACCGTAGAGACCCGGCCCGGGTTGACCGAAGATCGCGCTTCCTGCGGTGCAAGAATCGTATGCTCGCCGTGGCAATCGGTGCATACCGGGGAATCCCGAGAGCCGCCCGCCACCGCCTGCCCGTGGACGCTTTCCTCATAAATCTTGCGGATTTCGGAGTGGCAGGTGCCGCACGTGGAAACCACATTCCAATGATTGATCTTGGCCCGCGGGTCTCGCCCGGGAAGAATCCCGTGGCTGCCGTGGCAATCCGAGCAGCCGGCCGCAGCGGAATTGCCGGCAGCCACAGCCCGGCCGTGAATGCTCAGCCGGTAGGCCTCGACCGGGTGTGAATAGGGAATCTGGTGCCGGGCCTGGAACTCGGAATTGGAGTGGCATGCGCCACAAGTGTCGGGAAGGTTTTTCTTGGCTACCGAAGATTGTGGATCGTCCACCGGCAAAATGCGGTGCACGGGGCCGTGACAGGACTGGCAAGACGGGCTCTGCGGATCCCCGCTCTTTGCCGCGGCACCGTGCACGCTGGAAGACAGTTCCTTCACTTCCTGCTCGTGGCATTGTGCGCAGATTCGTGTCGCGGAGCCCGCAGAGGGTGTGACGTAGTGCGCCGGACCGTGGCAACTCTGGCAGGCCTCTGCGCCCAGTGCCGAGTGCGCACTGTGCGGCACGGCCCGGGATTCGCCCTCGTGGCAGGCAGCGCACTCGACCTTGCGAGCGCGCGCGGGATGCGGGAACTCCTTGATTCCAGTGTGGCAGTCCCGGCAGCCCAGACTGCCATGGACGCTGGCCGCGTGCTGACCCGGAGAGATGGAGATGTCCTTGCCGCCTTCCGATTTCATGCCTGGCTGGCCATGGCAGGCCAGACACTCCTCGTCCTGTTTGGGAGGCTGCGCCTGATTCCTCCCATGTCCGGCGGCTTCCAGCGGAGAGATAACGAATAGGAGCGTGGCGAGAAGCACCGCGGGAACCGCGAGTGGCGAGCGCTGCCATGTGGTAGGTGTGGCCAAGGCAAATTGCCTTTCATCGGTACGCGAACAGCATGGCGTAAACTATCCACAGCACAATTCCGAATCCCACGGACAGCGCAGTCCAGGCGAAGGCCCGAATCACCCGGACTACGACCTGCGGGTAGGCTTCCTCGAGCCGATCATCCAGGGCGCCGCTGGTTACCATCGCCTGGTATTCGAGCGGCTTATCCCGTTTCAACTCGGCCAGGGGCATGCGGCCGGTAAAGATGGTGATGTCCATGGGGAATTTTTCGGGGCGCAGGTGCGTATTGAAAAAATGCACGGTAAAGATGAAACCCGTAGCCAGGAGCGCCTCATCGCTATGGATGACGGTCGCGACGTTTATGAACCATCCCGGCAGAAAGCGCGTGAAAAACACCGGAAACCACAAGGTAAGGCCCGTGGAGCCGATTATGGCGATGCCCCAGAATACGGCGAAGTAATCGAATTTTTCCCAGTACGTCCAGCGACCGTAATCCGGCCGGCGGCCCAGCCCCAGAAACCACTTTAGAGTGGCCGCCAGGTCGGCGAGATCCTTGGCGGTGGGAATCATGGTATCGGGGCCCGTTAGCAACGCGCGCCAGGAGCGATACTCGCGCCTTCTCAGCCGCAGGAGATCCCCCAGGTGCACAAAGAAAATCCCCAGCATCAGCACCGCGGCGGCGCGATGAATATATCCAGCAGTCTGGAACCCTCCCAGGAGGCGCGAGAGCACTGCCGCCCACGGGGTATACGAGAATTTCAAACTTAGCCCGGTCAGCGCCAGACTCATGAAACTAATGATCATTCCCGCATGCTGCAGACGATGCAGGCGGGTAAACCGCACGTACTGGCGGTGTCCTTTTCTCTCCGGCGCAGGTAGCTGAGAATCTGGAGCGCCAGCGCTCTTGGAAGCGGCAGTTGGCGGCCCCGCAGATGAGGATTCCGCCATGGGAGCCTTGCTGGCCCGGGGGATTTCCTCCTGGCCGGCGCGGCCTTGAATGATGGTTGTCGAGGACGTTTCCGGCAGCTTCTCAGCCATCTCCGTCCTCCTTGCGCGCGGATGGCTCTGACGCCCGGGGAGTCTCACTCTGAGGGGCGGGGTGATTCTCCACTTCGGCGGTACGCAGCTCGCGGCGCATCTGAAGTGCTCTCGGCAACCAAAGAAGAGTGTGCAGGCCACTCACCACAAAAGTGGTGACCAGCAGAGCGGTCATTCCCCAAAACGCGAAAAACAAAAAGGGATATTTTCGCGGGTCGTGGTGCGTGGCGTGGGTTAAGTAACCCGCGAACCGGCGGGTAGCTCCTGCATGGCATTTTTCGCAGGTTGCCACCACATTTGCGCGGCTCAAATGCGAACGCACATCGCTCGGGGGCAGGATGTCGTGGGAGCCATGGCAGTCCCAGCATTTGGCGGTCTTGGTGTAACCGAGCCGCGAAACCTTCCCGTGATAGGTGTCGAAGTAGGCTGTGGCCAGATCTTGATGGCACCGCCCGCACTTGGACATGATGTCCAGCCGGAAGGCGTCCTCATCGGTGCGGCGGATCGAATGGGCGGTGTGACAATCGTTGCATACGGGCAAATCCTTGCCGGTCTTCGCCACACGTCTTGCATGAATGCTGTTTTCGAACTGATTCTCGATTCCATGGTGACACTGGCCACACGTGAGGGGGACGTTTTTCGGATTCACCGTTGATTCAGGATCCGAGCGTGGCAAGACGTGATGTGCGGTGTGGCAGCTCGTACAAGTTGCTGTAACCGTCAAGCCGCTCTTCAACAGCCCTTTGCCGTGGATACTCTCCGTGTAGTGCTTGATGATGTCGTGCTGCGGGCCGCTGTAGCGCACGGCTGCTTTCTCACCCTCGCGGTGGCAAGTGGCGCAAAGCACTGGCACGTTTGTTGCAAAGGTGGGCGATCGAGGATCTTGCCGGCCCAGCACCCCGTGAGCACCGTGACAGTCCTTACAGGAAGGCGCGTTTGGGTCCTGCTTCGTGAAGAGCTGGCCGTGGGTGCTGCTCAGATACTGTTTTCCGAGCGCGTCATGGCAAGAGGAGCAGTCCACCTTGCGGGTGATCGTTTCGCACGGGCGCGCACGAGATGCGTTCACTTGCGAGTGGCACTGGCTGCAGGCGACCTTGGCGTGGCGTGAATCCTGGAGGTCTCCTGCGCGCACATAGAGGGACGCTCCGTCCCGGGCGCGCTGGAGATGTTCATTGGCGTGGCACCGCAGGCAGTCTGCGTCGGCCATACCTTGCGTGTAGAAGACCTTTCGGATCTTGTGGGGTTGGTGGCAATCCACGCAGGCCGGGAGAACGTTGACTTCTTTTTCCCACAGCGCGCCATTGATGATCTTACGGTGCACCGATTCGATCTGCGCATGACACTTGGTGCAGGTGGCGGCAATGTTCCGGCGGGCGATAGATGACGCCGGATCGGTGTGCGGCAGGATCAGATGCGCCGTGTGGCAGGTGGCGCAATTGGGCGCCACCACCAGACCTTTTCTGAGCAGTCCTTCTCCATGGATGCTTTCGGAATAGTTCTCCAGGATCTTGTCCTGAGGGATCGCCCGGTTCAGTTGGACGGCCGTGCCCTCCTGGTGGCACTTCCCGCAAACAAAGGGAACCTTCAGGGGAGCCAGGGCGGAACGCGGGTCTTTAACAGACAGGATATCGTGATTGCCGTGGCAATCCCTGCAACGCGGCGCCAGGGGATCGCCCCGGGCCACCGCTTTGCCGTGGAGCGACCGCACGTACTGTCCCTGCTCGGCATCGTGGCAGGTCCCGCAATTCACTCGGGCCAGCGGGGTCTCGTGGGGCAGTTCCTTTCCCTCCAGGTCCGCATGACAGCCGGTGCACCCCAGGCTGCCATGCATGGAGGCGGCGAACTTCTTGGCATCCACAAACAGGGAAACGGTCTTGCCGCCCCGGGTGGCCGTCAGGCTTTTTTCTCCGTGGCAAGCCAGGCATTCCTCCCCTGGCGGAGACGGGCCAAGCGGCTTGCCAGCCGCGGGCCGCGTGGCAGACAGAAGAGAAGCGCCGCAAGACAGAAGCGCAGCGCCAAGCAGGGTCGCGCCTGCCCACCTGCGCATCTGCCCTGCTCTGGGTTCCATCTCCAGCCCCCCCTTCCCACCTCTACTTCATACCCAGATCGTCCAGGATCTTTGGATTCGGCTCATCCACGGCCAGCAGGTTGTGACAGGTGGAACAATCATTGGGAATGGTCTGCCCGTCGGTGCTGGTGTGGCTCCCGTCGTGGCAACGGAAACATCCCGGAAAATCCGTGTGACCAAGATTGTTGGGGTGCGTTCCCCAGGTGAGCTTCATGGACGGAAAGACATTCCGTGAATAAATCGCGGCCACCTCTTCGGCGGACTGCTGCACCAGGGTGCGCCGGGTAGCGTAGATCTCGGGATACTTGGTCTTATAAAAGTTGGTCAGCTCCCCGATAATGCGCTGCTGGGCTGAATCGCGGTCGGGATAATCGGCCTTCAACAATTCCACGGCCTTCTTCTTGATGAAGGGCAGTTCCGGGCTGATGTTTCCGGTGTCCATGCGCTTGTCCACCGCGCTGTCGGGCATTTCAAAGGTGTGCGTGGGCCGGTTGTGGCAATCCACGCAATCCATGGTACGGTGCTCTCCCTGCTCCAGTTGCTGCTTGGTGGCTTTCACGTCCGTAGAAACGAAGGTGACTGTCTTGCCGTGGTCGTCGATGTATTCCACAACCGGGATCACCTGGCGCTGGGCGTCGATGGAGATGTAGCGGATGCGCGAAGCGGTTTCCAGGTGCCGCCCGTGGATGCCGACGCGCCCTTGCCAGGTAACCCCGCCGATTTTGAGCACCAGCACCGAGGTCTGCCGCGAGTTCTTTTCATCGTCCTGGAATTTCGCGCGCACCAGGAATTTGTCTCCGGTGAAGCGCTGCGGCCAGTGGCACTGTTCGCAAGTTTCCCGCGCCGGGCGCAGATATTTGACCGGGGAAGGTATGGGCCGCGAATACGTGCCAAAGGCCACCGCGTACACCTGCCGCAGGCCGGAGAGCTTGGAACGCACAAACCAGTTGGCCCCGGGACCGATGTGGCACTCCACGCATTCGACGCGGGAGTGCGGTGAGTTCTGGTACGCCGTAAATTCCGGGATCATCACGGTGTGGCACGTCTGCCCGCAGAACTCCGTGGAGTCCATGTAGCTCACGCTCTTGTATGAGGCCGTCCCAATCAGGACGAAGTTTACGAACGTGGCCGCGGCGACGAACCAGAATCCGCGCCGGACCACGGCATGGCTGAAGTCCACCTGGGGGTATTCTTCGAGTAGTTCCCCACGGACCCGCAGCGCCCTGCGCCGCAGCCAGATCCCCAGCGGAATCAGCAGCAACCCGAGAATAAACAGGGCGGGCAGGACGAGAAAGATCAGAATCCCCAGGTAAGGGTGCGGCGGCCCGGGAAGAAATACGAAATAAAACCAAAAGGCAATCAGGGTGAGCGCAGAACTCGTGGTGAGCACGACCCCGGTCAGGGAAACAGGATTCTGCGAAAAGTAGACAAGGGGCCGCAGCCATTGCCGCAGCGTGCGCACTGGACTCATCGTGAGCGTCCTCGGGTCGCCACGCGCATCTTACGTCGTCGAATTGGAAGCGGCCGTGCCATTTTTTTCGATCATCCGGATATAGGCGCGCAATCCTGCGAGCACCACAAGGATCGCCAGCACGGAGATGCCCAGGCCGACCCGCCGGTAGTTGCGTTCATGCAGCGCATCCTTGCCCGCCTGCAGGTTCTTGGCGGCCGCTTTCAGCCCGGCTTCAATATCCTGGCCAATCAGCTCCGGACGAAAACTATGGATGGTGACCCTGGCCTTGGTCAGAGAATCTCGCGCCTGGTCCTGACCCAGCCGCGCCTCGCTCACCTCCATCCCCGAGGATTCGGCAATGGAAAGGACCCGGTCGGCTTCCTTTACCGCCGCGTCGAGACGCAGGAGATCGGTGTGAATTTTCACCGTCGCCCGATCGCAGCGGTCGCCGGGGGTATGGCAGCGCGAGCACACGGATTGCGGGCCGGTGGTCAGCAGGGCGTCAGAGGGATGGCTCACGGCATGATTGCTGTGACATACCACGCAGCCGGGCAGTCCTGCGGATTGAAATGCGGTTTTGTGAGTGCTTTTGTCAAACATCTGGGACTGGAACGCGTGGCACGTTGCGCATACGTTTTTGACCGAATCCACGCCGGGCGGAGCGGCCCCGTGGTTTCCATGACACGTCGTGCAGGTCGGCGCGCTCAGGTCTCCGCGCACCACCATCGCTTCGTGGTGCACGCTCCTGCTGTAATTGGCGAACTGGTCTGTGGGAATGTGGTATTCCTTCATATAATCCGCGTTGGAATGGCATCGCGAGCAGGTCTGGGCGGCGTTCAGAGGATGTACCTTGGAGCGCGTGTCGCTGGCCGGGCGCAAATTATGCACGCCGTGGCAATCGGTGCACACCGCCACTTTGTCGTCGCCGCGCGCGCGGCGCATGCCATGGACGCTGGTCTTGTACTGCGCGAGCTGGTCCGTGCGCAGCGAAGGGTTGTATTGGCGCATGTACGCGCCATCCGAATGGCACCGGCCGCAGAACTCCGGAATCTGGCTGCGCAGCACCTTGCCGCGGAAGCCGGCCTTCTTGCTCATCGCGTCCATATCCGCCACGGTCGGATCGCCGCCATGGCAACTGGCGCAAGTCAGCCCTTTCTGCGCGTGAATGTCGCGGGCAAATTGCTCGGCGGTCACCTGGAGCGGCGGATCCAGCGAACCGTGGCAGTCCACGCAGGTGCTCTGCTGCGCGGCAGCAGGCGAAGCGCAGAGGAACATCCCCAGCAGGGCCCGGAGGAGCCGCTTATTTCGCGAGATATCCATAAACCGTCATCCCGAGCATGTAGCCCAGCGCGAAGATTCCCGCGCCCAGAATGAATCGCCGACCGCGGCCGCGCGCGAGCGGGTCGAAAAACGGCAGCAGCAGCCAGAGAGCGCCGGCCGCGCCGAATGCCAGGATCCCCGCCACTTCTCCGTCCAGAAAGAAAACTTTCGCCGGGATCTTCTTGAGAGTCTGAAACATGAACATGAAGTACCACTCCGGCCGGATGCCGGCGGGCGCCCNAACATGAAGTACCACTCCGGCCGGATGCCGGCGGGCGCCGCCGCGAATGGGTCGGCCTTGGTTCCCAGCTCCCACGGCCAGATTGCGGCCAAGGCGCCCAGAACTCCCAGCGCCATGTACCAGGCCATCAGCTCGCGAAGAAAGAAGTTGGGGAAGAATTTCATTTCCCGCGCTTCGTCGGGATGCTCTTTCCAGTGTGTCTCGACGCCCGGTGGCAGGCTCATGCCGAAATACTGCACAAGTGCGAGATGCAGAAGAATGAGCAGCGTGGTCAGTCCGGGAAGCACCGCGACATGGAAACCAAAGAATCGCGTGAGCGTGGCGCCGGTCACGTCCTCCCCGCCGCGCAAAAAGACCATCAGCGGGTGGCCTATGACCGGCACCTGGCCGCTAATTTCCGTTCCCACCTTGGTGGCGAAAAACGCCAGCGTGTTCCAGGGCAGCAGGTAACCGCTGAAACCGAACCCCATGGCCAGGAACAGCAGCAGCATGCCGCTCACCCAGGTCAGCTCCCGGGGTTTGCGGTACGCCTGAAGGAAAAGGACGCTGAACATGTGGGCGAACGCCGTGAGGATCATCAGATTCGCCGCCCAGGAATGAATCGAGCGCACCAACCAGCCAAACTGCACGCGGGTCATGATGTACTGCACGCTCTCGAATGCCTCGTTGGCGCCGGGACGGTAGTACAGCAGAAGCAGGATGCCCGTCGAAACCTGAATCATGAAGAGGAACAGCGTGATTCCCCCGAGGAAGTACCACGGTGAGAGCTTATGAACGGGAACAGTTTTCTTCTTGAGGGGTGCGGCCAGCTCCGCCCAGTGGAACCTTTCGTCCAGCCAGTCCCGGACGCGGGCCACGGCGCTCACTTCATGCCTCCCGCTTCCGGCTGACCACGATCTCGTCCCCGCGGACGTGCACTTGATACGCCGCGAGCGGGCGGGGCGGAGGCCCGCTGACATTTCTTCCGTTCAAGTCATACAGGCCGTTGTGGCACGCACACCAGATCTGGTGCAGATCGCCACGATATTGAACCGTGCAGCTCAGATGCGTGCACACGGCCGAGAGCGCGCGGTATTCGCCTTCGGCAGTCATCAACAGCAAACCCGGACGGGAGCCGAAGCGGAATACTTTCGAGGAGTTGGCTTTCAGCTCACCCACCTTTGCGGCCACCACCTCATCGCCGCCCAGGTCCGCCAGGGGCGGAGGAATCAGGTATCGCAGGATGGGATAAACGAAAGATGCCAGAGAGGCGAAGAGCCCCCCTCCGAGAATCGCTTCCACGAACCGCCGGCGAGGGGCTTGCGGGCCCTTTTGAACAGACGTAGCCATAAGGAGTCCTCAAGCAAACTTAGAAGAAGGGGGCCGGGGGTCCGGCGAATTTCGCCGCCGGACCCGGAGACTCCGATTGCAGGGAGGAGGCTGGATGCCGGGCCTGCCCAGGTAGCTCCTTCCCTGCACTTGCTGGGAAATTGGTTATTTCTTCGCCAGGCTGCGAATGTACTTGATCAGGTCCTTGATCTGGTCGTCGGTCAATTTGCCCTTGAAAGCAGGCATCTTGTTCTTGCCGTTGGTGGTGATTTCGATGAGTTGTGCATCGGTCTTCTTCTGCACATCTTCGCCGACCAGGCTGGTGACCTTCATGGCTTTGCCCGTGGGAGTATCGCCCTTCCCGTCCGGGCCGTGGCACATGGCGCACTTCGATTTATAAACGGTCGCGGCGTCGTCCGCCCAGACCGCAGGCGCGGCGGCCAATACAATCAGGGAAATTGACACCAACCCGGCAAGAAGCCAAAGCGTGGAACGCTTCATCGGTCCCTCCTCCTTGAAAGGATTCGCGGCCATGATACTCCGAAAGCGGCTCAACCGGACGGGGCCAGAAACGTGCCGGTCGGGGCCGGAGTCGGGCAGGGCCGTTACGAATAATGGACGCGTGCCCAACATGGGGCTGTGACAGAGGTCACAAGCCGCGGTATGGCCAGTCACATGGCTGCGCCCACGCACCCCGGCAACCCTCGCCGGGTCCTCAGAAGGCATAGCGCACCGACAGGGTCACCAGATTCGCATGGAAGTTGCGCAGCGCGAACATGTCCTGCGGCACGGGGGTGAAGTCTTCATGGTAGCCGTAATAGTTCCAATACGCCTTGCCCACCCAGTTCTTGTTGAACGCATACTCCAAACCGGCCAGGGGGGAGAGCCACTTGGAATTCAGCGGGCCGGACTCCTGGTTGGGATTCAAAAACAGGGCGCTGCCGCTGGTCCCGGTGAAGTTCCCGCCCAGATGCGTCGTCAGGTGCCGTACGGGAGTCCACACCACGTCCAGGCTTCCGTAGTGCGACTTGTTTTCGTAGGTGGAGAGTTGTTCGAGTAACCCCGAGACCGTGGCGCATTGATTAGGTCCCCCGGGAATCGGCGTTCCCGGGTAGCAGACGATGATTTGCGAGAAGACGTTGTTGTAATCGTAGGCCAGATCAATTGACAACTGCTCATTGACTAGAAAGCTGGCGCTGGCGCCGTAAGCGCGGTCGTGCTGCAGATTATTCACCTGGAAGACGTTGTCGCGGCCTTCCCAGATGCGGATGGTGCCCGCCAGGTTGATCCAGTTCACCGGTTTGTAAGTGCTGCGCACGCGGTATTCCTGCGACTGCCGCGGGCTGATGCGCGTAAAGACGTTGTCCGCGCTCATCAGTTCCGTGTCGAAGCTGATGCGCCAGTTCTTTACCGGCCGGCCCCAGACCCCAAACAGGCCTGAGTACTCGTTGATCGTAGTGCTCCCGGGACTGAAGGTTACCGCGGGCGTGGTGAACATGAAGGCCCCGCCGGTGCCGAAGGGCGTGCACCCGGCTGGAAGAGCTCCGCCCACCAGCGCGCAATTGCCGCGATTTGCATTTGAAGGAAAATAAAAGTCCGTTTCATCGTCAAAGAAATTGTCGTCAATGTCGCGATGCCGATAACGGAAGCCCACGCGGGCGCCAAACCTCCAGGAGCGCTGATAGTCCACTTCCGCCAGGTTGGTCTTTTCGTCCTGTTTCAGGAAGCTTCCGTTGAGCACCAATGACAGGTCTGGTTCAGAAGCCGATGGATTGCCGCCCGAGGGATTGGCATGCACCGGCGTTCCGGGCACGCTGTTGGCCGGCGCGATGCAGGTGAAGGGCAGCGCCGCGCCGGGCGCGAACGCGTTGAAGGGCGTAAGCATATTGGTGTTGAAGAACGAGCACGCGTCGTAACTGAACTGCATGGGGTCGTGGAAATTCGAGTAATGGAAGGTGTCCAGGAAGCGCCAGGCGTCCGTGATGTGCCAGGTGACCCCCAAATCGCTGGTGGCGATCACCCGCTGTCCATTCACGTTCCCGTTGGTAAGCTGGTTGCCCATATTCGTGCGCGCCTCGCGCCCGAGTAGGGACTCCAGGTAGCCGAACTCCTGGGCATCGCCGGCCGTATAGCTGGCCCGCGCGGAGATGTCCACTTTCTTCCAGTAGTTCGATTGCAGGCTGAGTTGCTCGGTCGGTAGGCCCGTGCGCACCCGGCCGTGCGTCACATAGTTAATCAGCGCGCTGCACGTCGGGTTGACGAAACCGGTGGCCAAAAACGTGCCCCCGCAGGGCTGGTTGGCGGTGGAATTGAGCGAGGAGCCCAGGTCCACCGGTGTCCCGTTGGAAAGCATGAAGAGCGGATTCTGGAAGGGGTCGGTGGCCCCGGTGTCCCCCTTGTAGTCGTTCCAGATAAAGTCGTAGCTCAGGTTCGTGCGCGGAGCGAAACGGTAATCCACGCCGAAACGGTAAGTGTTTACTGTGTTCCGGTCCTCCTCCAGAAGCTGCTGCTCGGTGCCCAGGTGCAGAGAAGAGAGGGACGGCCCCACGACGATATCGCGCGAATAACCCAGGCGAAAGCGCACTTTCGATTCTGGCAGCAGAAGCAGGTTGTAGTCGCTCAGGTACCGCCGCGTGTCGAACAGATGCGGCGAATTGCCCAGTACGCAGGCCGTGCAGGTGGAGGTGGCCAGCGGCCCGTAACCGGCAGGCCCGTTGGCGAATCCGGCCGTCGGGTTGAGAGGATTGCCCAGCAACGAGTAATCCCAGGCGTTCTGGTCGCGGCGGATCAGGGCGTCAAAGTTGTACCACTGGTGCTTGTTGATGCGCACGCGAGTGATGTCGTTCGGGTCGCCTCCCCAACCATAGGCATTGATGTAGAAGTTGTCGAAGAGGCCGCCCTTCCCCTCAATCGGGCGCATCTCTGTGGTGAACCCCAGCAGGCGCGCGCCTTGCTGGAGATTCACAAAGCTATCGTAGACGTTTTCGTTTCCGCTGATGTCCACCAGGCGCCCGCCGAATTCCACGGACTGCTTCACGTTGTACCGCTCCCCGTTGATGCCCTCGAGCTGGCCGTCCTGCTGCGGGTCCTGCTGGGCCCATGCCGCGGAGGGCAGGAGCGAAAGGAGCGCCAGTACTGGGAGCATCAGCCATCGAACCGCGCCGCGCCGCGCACCTGTGGTCGCGTCGAAACTGTGATTCCCCATCGTCTGCTTTCTCCTTTCCTAGGGCTTGAAGAAGTACTTGTTGCTGTTCGAGCCGTGGATGAACGCGTGGCAAAGGGTGCAGGCCTGATACTTCTGTGACTGGTTGTGAAAGGTGGGCACGGTCGGGGCGATGACGTCCACGGTGAAAGAGTGGCACTCGAGGCAAAGCAGGTTTACCTGGCTGCGCTTCAGCATGCGCGGGTTCGAAGAACCGTGGGGCACGTGGCAAGATACACAGCCCTCGATCTTCACCGCCTCATGCTCATATGCGAACGGCCCTGCCTTGTCCGCATGGCACTTGACGCAAACAATGTCCTGGCTGGAAGTTGCCCGTAACTGGCGGATGAGATTGCTGCCGTGGGGATTATGGCAATCGGTGCAGCGCACTAATCCCTCGTTCACGCGGTGGTGGAACGTGCGGTTGAACTGCTGCTTGAGTTCCTGGTGGCAGCCATAACAGAGCACCGGCTGCTGCTGTCGCATCAGGTATTGGCGCTCCTTGGGATGATGCGGCGAGTGGCAATCTACGCAGCTCACGTTGTTCTGCAGGTGGACGGAGCGGCTGTAGTCCGCGTGTTCCTGGCCATATTCGTGGCAGGCCAGGCAGCGCTTGCTGATGTCCTTGGCGGATGCGTCTTTGAAGGTAAAGATCTTGGTCTTGTCGCCCCCGCCTTCCACGTGCGCCTTGCCCGGGCCATGGCAGGCCTCGCAGCCGTGCCACTCCGGACCTTTCTTTGTATCCATGGTGGTGACGAAGTGCGCAGACTGCTCGAAAGCTTTGTAAAACCCCTTCGTAGGCATGTCTTCGTGGCAGGTTTTGCAGGTCTCCGCGCCGACGTAGTCGGAAGATTCGCCTGCGGCTGCGGCTTGCTGCCCGGCGGCCGCGGGACGAAGCGCCGCGAGCAGCATCACGCACGCCAGGGCGCACATCCCCGGCGGCACACAAAAATAGCTCATGGATTTTTTCATCCCCAGACCTCCCCACGATCGTGGCGGTAGAGCGCGGGCCACCCCTGGCCCCACAGTCCCCATGAATTTCCCACGGCGATCGCCTGCCCCACCTGTGGGAATGGACGTCCGCATATCCAGGGATGTTTCGCTCCCCTTTGTCCCTGGCTGCCTCTCCCCGGACGACCGATTGCCTCGAAACCTATTTTAGATTAAACGCCCGCGAGCATCCGCAGACCTCGCGGATCCTTGATCACCAATGTCGAACCATGCGATTCAATTAACCCCCGCTTCCGGAAACCGGCGAACAGCCGGGTGACCGTTTCGCGCGAGCTACCCACCATCTCCGCGATTTCCTGGTGGGTCAGCGTGAGCGTGGTGCGCACCGGGCCGGGAGACGCCAGCGTCTCCGCGCCGGCGGTGTCCACCAGGAAACGGGCCAGCTTCTGCTCGGCCGAATGCGAAAGGCCCAGGTAACGGACCTCCTGGCTCAATGCATGATATATATCGGTCAACATGCTGGCCACCTTTAATGTGGCCTCGCCGTATTCCGACAAGAACTGCAGAAAATCCTTGCGGGGTACAAAATTGGCCTGAATTGGCTCCAGGGCCTCGGCGCTCAGCTCGTACGGCCTTCCCGACAGCGTGGCGGGGAGTCCGACGATTTCTCCAGGCTCGGCGATGCGCAGGATGATGGATTTTCCGTCCGCGGCGCTGGCGGTCAGCTTCACCCGACCGCTGCAGACGACGAACACTCCCCGCGGCTCCTGCCCTTCCACAAACAGCACCGCTCCGCGCGGATAGGTGGCGGAGGAGGAGATGGCGTCGAAGCGGGCCAGCGTCTGCGGCTGGAGATTACAGAACAGCCGCTCTTTGTGCACCGGACATGTGACGCAGCTATCGATCAGCTTGAGTCCGTACGGAGTCTTGCTGGATGGAGTTTTGCGCACTACGCGGTGTTTCACCGCGGGGATGATCCTAAGGCCGTCGGACACGTTGGCACCTCCCGGACCCTTCCAGAGCAGGGCCCCTGTGCTCCCCCTCACATAGATACGATGTCAGCCAGTTTTTGCCTGTGACAGGCGTCACAAAGCACCGTGAGCAAGGTCACCGCGCATTTCCGCAGCCCAGCGCATAGTCACGGGCGTGGGAGGCAGCCATGAGAAAGGACGAGCGGGACTTGCTTGAAGTGCTCCAAGCCGAGCTCGATTTTCTGGAAAAAGGGGGCTACCGGCCTTCGCCGCGCGAGCCGAGGAAATTCAACTTCATCTTTGAAGATTCGCCGACCTGCATGAATTACGACTCCAAGGACAATCCAGATCCCTGCAGCGAGTGCGTGCTGATGCCCCTGGTCCCGCCGCAGGACCGCACGCAGACCGTGCCCTGCCGTCACATCCCATTGAACCCGGAGGGGGAAACCCTGGAGTCGCTCTACCGCTATGCGGACCAGCGGGACCTCGAAGATATTTACGGGAAGTGGCTGCGCTCGGCGATCGCCACGCTCATCGAGCAGCGCCAGCAGGCGCGCGGCACTATCAACCGCCCATTCGCGCCCACCGGGCCGGCGCCCGCGGGCGAGCCGCTGTTCGGCAAGTTGCATCCCAAGTGTGCCAATCCAGCATGCGCCACGGCATTCCACTGGCTGGCCGGCGGCCGTTTCTATCGCTTCGGAACCGGCGCGGTGGCCCCGGAAACGAAGGATCAGGCGGCGGAACACGCCGAAAAGGCGGCGCCCGCGAAACATTACTGGCTGTGCGAGGCCTGCTCTCAAAGCTACACGCTGGAATTTGACGAGGCAGGCAGAGTTCTGGTGAAGCTGTCGTGGCCGGAGGTTCCTGAGTCCACTCCGGTGAAAGGCCTTACGGCGGCCTGACTGCTGTACCCCAAGGCCGCTCCCTCGCCAGGCTGGCCGGTGCCTCCCCACGCCAACGGCCAGCCTGGTCCCCTTTTTGAACGCAGCGACTGGTGATTGGTGACTCGTGACGGGTGCACCCCGAGCCTGCAACCTTGCGCGATTTCAGGTGGGTGCGTCTGCTGCTGTAGGCACTGGGTTTTCAAGGTGTACTACAGGACAAGTCCTGAGAGCGGAGGACTAGCCACGTGTCACTCCTCACTGCTTCTCACGGCCGGATGGCCACTTTGATCACGTTGTCGCTGCGCGAGCCGAAGAGCTCATAGGCCTCGGTGATGCGGTCCGGAGGGAAGCAATGGGTGAGCCGAGGCGCCAGGTTCAGCCGGCCATGGCGCACCAGCTCCGGCAGCACGCGCATGCGCTCCTTGCCACCGGGGCACAGCATAGTCACTATTTTGAGGTCGCCTAGCCCGGCAGCGAAGGGCTCGGGCGGAATGGAGAGCTTTCCCGAGTAAACTCCCAGGCTGCTCAGCGTCCCGCCGGCCTTCAGCGCGCGCAGCGCGCGCTCGAAGGTGTTCTGCGTGCCGAGCGCTTCGATGGCCAGATCCACGCCGCGGCCTCGGGTAAGACGCCGAATCTCCTCCACTGTGTCGCGCTCCGCGAACTTTGCCACCACGTCCGCGCCCATGCGCCGCGCCGCCTCCGCGCGGAAGGGATCCGATTCGACTCCGATGACCAGGCTGGCGCCTTTGAGCCGCGCTCCGGCCGTGGCACAGAGGACGATCGGGCCCTGCGCGAAAACCGCCACTGCGTCCCCGATTTTCACCGGCGCGCTTTCCGCCGCGGAGATCCCCGTGGACGCGATGTCCGCAAGCAGCACCACCTGCTCGTCCATCAACGCATCGGGAATCTTTGCCAGGTTGGCTTGCGCGTTTGGCACCAGCAGGTATTCGGCTTGCGCTCCGTTGATGGTGTTGCCGAATTTCCAGTCTCCGATGGCGCCGCCGCACTGGGCCCAGTGGCCGCTCAAGCACTCGCAGCATTGTCCGCAGGGAGTGATCGCTCCCGCCAACACCCGCTCACCCACGGCATAGCCGGTCACGCCCGCGCCCAGTTCGTGAACCACGCCCACCGGCTCGTGGCCAATCACCAGGCCCGGCCGGACTTGGTACTCCCCCCTTCAAAATGTGCAGCTCCGTTCCAGAAATCGTGGTCAGCGTGATGCGGATGACGGTTTCTCCCACGCCTGCCGTGGGAATGGGAACGCGCCCGATGGCAATGCGATTGGCCGCTTAGAAAACCAGCGCTCGCATGGTGTCTGTGAATTTCGGGGTGGTAAGAGTTTCTGCGACTGCGGTGGGCCTGGCCTTCTCCTCCCTCCGCTGGCGCCGAACAGGGGGAAGACCCAGCGGGGTGGGCGGAGAATGTCTTCCGTTCAGGCTGCCCCGCCTTCGGATTTTTCCTCCGCCCACTCGTGGGCCCGGCGGCGTTCGATTCACCGCCGCCAACGGCCTCAGGATGCGCCCCTTCCCGCCGGAAATATGTGCCCTGCGTCACGGCTCGCTCGAACCCGGATCACATTCCGGCCGAGGAGGCCTGCGCGGCGCTATCTCGCTCTCTTGACATCCAGCCGCCAGCGCGTCTGTTCGCTCAGCCGGTGGCACCGCCACTGGAGGGACGCAGGTGAGTGGAGCAGACAGGTACGCCTCTCCCACCGGAGGCAGGAAAGCGCCCCATGGACCTCCCGGGGGCGGGGGCGCAGCCCGATCTTTCAACTTTCAACGCTTTGGTGTTCCGGATTCCGCGCACGGCATCCCCCCAGTTCAAAGCGCAAGCGTGCCCAGGACCACGGAGGGATCATCGGTCGTGGTGATGTGGAAGCCGACCTTCTTCACCAGCGCCTGCATTTCGATATTTTCCTGGAGCATGTAGGCGTGCAGCGTGCGCAGGTGCTCATCGCGCGCAATCTGCACCAGGCGACGCGCCAGTTCCAGGCCCAGTCCCTGGCGCTGGTACTGGTCGCGCACCAGCACGGCAATTTCCGCCGCGTTCTGGCCGTGCAGCTTGCTCATTCGTCCGATGGCCAGAATCCCCGGCGGATTTTCCGGGTCGGCCAGCAAAGCGATCTCGCGGTCGTAGTCGAGAAAGCACATACGGAGCAGGCGCTCATGGGCCACGCGCTGGTCCAGCTTCGCGGCATGAAAATAGCGGAAATACACGCTGCGTTCGGAGACGGCGCGATGAAATTCCGGCATCAGTGTTTCATCCTCCGGGCGGATGGGACGGATGGTCACCTGCGTGCCGTCCTTCATCTTCCACGGCCCCACATACTGCACCGGATACGGCCGGATGCCCGGCCGCGGCAGCTCCGCTTCAGAGACTTCCGGAGGATGCAGCACAAAGCGCGCGTCCAGCGCCAAGAGTTGCTCCGGCCCGGCAAGAATCGGGTTCAGGTCGGACTCGCGGATGGCGGGAATTTCCGCGATCAGGCGGGAAAAGCGCACCAGCAGCAGCTCGAGCCCCACCAGGTCTACGGGCTTGCGCCCCCGGACCCCGCCCAGCGCGTGGAAGATGCGCGTCTGCTCCATCATGCGCTGCGCCAGCGTGGAATTGAGCGGGGGCAGAGCCAGCGCGCGGTCGCGATACACTTCTACCAGCTCGCCGCCCGTGCCGAACACGATCACCGGCCCGAACTGCGCGTCCAGCGTGCTGCCCACCAGCAGTTCGTAGCCGGACGCTCGCACCATGGGCTGCACGGTCACGCCCTGGAAATCCGCCTCCTTGCCTCGCGAGCGCATCGCCGCCGCAATCTCGCGAAACGCCTGGCGCACTTGCGGCGCGCCGGCGAGATCCAGCTTCACGCCGCCGACGTCGGTCTTGTGCGTGACGGTCTCCGAATGCAACTTCACCACCACCGGGAATCCCAATTGCCCGGCCTGCTCCGCCGCCTCTTCTTCGCTCTTTGCCAGCCGCGTTTCCACTGCGGGGATGCCGTAGAACGAGAGCAGTTGCTTCGATTCGTACTCGGTCAGCAGAGCACGGCCTTTGGCGCGCACGCCCGCCACCAGCGACTGCGCCTGGGCGCGGGCCTTCGCCGCCTCCTGGTGTTCCTCCGCAAACACCGGCGTCTCGTAGATGCCGCGCAGATTGTAGGAGTAGCGCCACATGCGCTCGAAGGCGCGCGCGGCAGTGTCCGGATAAGCGAATGTGGGGATGCTCGCGGCGTTGAGCAGGGCCACGCCTTCAGCCACTTCCTTGCCGCCCATCCAACTGGCCAGCAGGGGCTTGGCGCGCTTCTCCGAATGCCGCTTCAGGCGCTCGGCGATTTCCGTGGGATGCGTCATGCCCTGCGGGGCCAGCGCCACCAGCAGCCCGTCGCTGGTGGGATCGGCCAGCGCTGCCTCGATCGCGCGCTCGTAGCGGGTTGCGTCCGCGTCGCCCAGAATGTCGATCGGATTGCCGTGGCTCCAGTGCGGCGGAAGAAAGCTGTTCAGGGCTTCCATCGTTTCCGGCGCCAGGGGAGCCAGTTGGCCGCCGGCGGCAATCAGCGCATCCGTGGCCAGAACGCCCGGGCCTCCGGCGTTCGTGAGAATGGCCAGCTTCGGGCCGCGCGGACGCGGCTGCTTGCTGAGCACCTCGGCCATGTAAAACAGGTCCGAAATAGAATTGACGCGCAGCACGCCCACGCGGCGGAAGGCCGCGTCGAGCACGTCGTCGCTGCCGGTGAGTGCGCCGGTATGCGACGCCGCAGCTTTCGAGGCCGCCTCGGAGCGCCCGGCCTTCAGCACGATCACCGGCTTGGAAAGAGAAACCTCGCGCGCGGCGGAAAGAAAGGAGCGCGCGTTGCCCACCGATTCCATGTAAATGAGAATGCTCTTGGTGTAGGAATCGTCGCCGAAAAAATCGATCAGGTCGCCCCAGCCCACGTCCAGCATCGAGCCGGTGGAGACGAACGCGCTGAAGCCCACGTTTTCCACCAGGCTCCATCCCAGCACCGCCGTCAGCAGCGCCCCGCTCTGGCTGAGAAAGGCCACGTTGCCGGTCCGGGCGATGGTCTGGGCAAAGGTGGCATTCAGGCCGATCCGGGGATTCATCACCCCCAGGCAGTTTGGGCCGATCAGGCGCATGCGCGAACCGCGCATGTTTTCGGCCATCTGCCGCTCCAGGGCCGCGCCTTCTGCGCCGCGCTCGCGGAATCCCGCGGAAATGACGATGGCGGATTTCGCTCCTGCGGCCGCGCATTCCGCCACCACCCCCGGAACGGTGGCCGCGGGAGTGGCGATCACCGCGAGGTCCACTGCTTGAGGGACTTTGCCGATCGCCGGAAAACATTGCCGGCCGAGAATTTCCGTGTGCTGCGGATTCACCGGATAGACGGCTCCGTCAAAGCCGGAGGAGAGAAGATTGGCGAGCACGGTGCGGCCCACCGTGCTCTCCCGCGGCGTCGCGCCGATCACCGCCACGCTCTGCGGCCGGAACAAGGTATCGAGCGGGTGACCCTCGGACTGCAGTACATCGTGCGAGCGGTCCTGCTTGTCGATGGTCTCAGGTCTCACGGCCCCACTATGGTCAATTCGAAGCCGCGATGCAAGAGCCCAGCCCTGGCGGCTCAAAAGGGCAAAATTGCAGGGGCGCGACCTGTCGTGCCCCCACGCCTATCTTCTGCCGGAGAGAGCAGCGTTGGTTCAACCGCGGACGGTGAGCACCGGGCAGCGCGCGTGGGCCACAATCTTGTGCGCCACGGAGCGCTCCAGGTGCGTGGCCGCGCCCAGGCGGCCTGCGGCGTTGCGCACGCCGAGCACAATCAAATCTACGTGGCGTTCCGCGGCTTCGTTCAGGATTTTTGCTGCTGGCTCGCCGTATTTCACTACCGGTTCCGGGCGGCACCAGAGTTCCGCCTCGGGCTGCACCACCTCGAGCAGTTCGTGCAAGGCGTGGGCGATGGAGGACTCCGGAGTGCGGCGCTCCTTCCCGTTCTTTTTCCCGTTGATGGCATGGAAGAGGATGAGTTGCGCCTGATTTTCCTGCGCAATGGAGATGGCATAAGGCGCAGCCGCGCGGGACTCCGGCGAGAAATCGGTGGCATAGAGCACGTGGTGAAAGCGCGCTCCGCTGTGGCGGCCCACCTGGACGCGCGGGCCGATGGTCAGCACCGGGATCTGGGACTGGCGGAAAACCTCTTCGGCCACAGAGCCGAGCAGGATCTTCTGCGCGCCGGTGCGGCCGTGGGTGCCGAGCACGATCATATCTGCGTTGTGCACGGCAATCGCCTGTTCCAGCACCGGCCAGACGTCCGTGCCACGCACCACGCTCACCTCGTGCGCCACACCCGCCAGGCTGGAATCCGTCCGCTCCATTTCCGCTTGCGCGTACTCTTCCTGGGCCTGGATGCCGGCGACGCTCGATTCCGGAGTGGCGGCCAGATAAGCTTCCGGCACGAGAACGTGCAGGGCGTGCACGGTGGCGCCATACTCCCGGGCCAGGGACAAAGCGAAGGGCAGGGCCGCCTCGGAGGGCTCCGAGAAATCCGTGAGAAAAATCAGGTTCTTCAGGCTCAATCGTGCTTGCGTCTGCGCTGCGCTCATCCACCACCTCCGTAGGTAGTTTGTGCCGAGCTGCGTCGCCCGCCGGGCCAGCGCGCCCTTTTAGTGCGCGCTCAACACCGCGCAAGGCGCCCGGGCGATTACCTTGTGCAAAGTGGAGGCTGGCAGGTGCGTGGCGGCGCCGGGCAGACCCGCCGGTTCGCGCGCCCCCATCACGATCAACGCTGCACCGAGGCGCTCTGCAGCCTCCGGGATCTGTTCTCCCGGCGTCCCCCGCTCGACCAGCACCTCATAGGAAAAGTGGCTTTCCGCGTTCTCCGGGAGCAGCCGCTCCATCAACCTCTTGGCGGCGTCCGCTGGTTCCAGCGGGCGTCCGAAATTCAAATTGGCGCCATCCTCGAGCACGTGCAGCAGCGTCAGATGGGCCTTCCACTCGCTGGCCCAGGAGAAGGCCTGCCGGGCCGCGTGATAGCCTTCCGGGCTGAAGTCGGTGGCGTAGAGAATGCGCCCGCCGGCCAGAGAATTCTCGTCCCAGGTTTGCGCGTTGGGGCCGACGCACAGGACGGGACACGCAGCGCGGCGCAGTATCTCCTCGGCTACGGAACCCAGTAGGAACTTCGCAAGGCCCGTGCGGCCGTGCGTGCCGAGCACCACCAGTTCAATCTGTTTCTCTGTGACCGCGTTGTTGATGGCGCTCCACGCCGGGCCCTCACTTGCCAGAATCTCACTCTCCAGGCCGGGAAAATCCCGGTGCAGGGTCTTGCCCAGTTCCACGGCGGCCACTCGAGAGGCTTCCTCGGCCTCCTTCCAGAGCTGTGCCGGGACGGCATAGTTTACGGGCCCGCCCGCGTGCAGCGCGTAAAGCCTGGCACCGAATCGGGAAGACAAGCTGGCTGCGAAACCGATAGCCCGGCTGGAGACGGGAGAATAATCGGTCGCTACGAGAATGTTTTTCAATCCGGCAGGGGTGCTGACTGCGGTGTTCGGCATAACCATTCTCCGGAAAATACGATGCATCCACGCGGGCCGCCGCAGCAGTGATTGCAGTCACGAACCCCCGTGATGAAAGTCACCCCGGAAGGCGCGACAGCTCTCGCAAACGTCAGGCGCAAACTTCCATTGCGGTTTGCGTCCGCGTTGGATGGATTGCGAAGGGTGCCTCTTCAGTTTGCGCGCGAAACCGGCACAGCACTGCGTGACTCAAGTTGTATCCGAACCGGCCGCAAGTTACCCCCGGGTCTAAGCCATTTGCGCAAGCCCTCCACACACCCCGCTGAGCCCGTTTCGATGCGACCACGTTCGGAGAAACCAGTGCAGCGGCCACGCGGGAGTTCATGGCGCCATGGAAAAAGGAAGGGAGCATTGTTCATTCTTGCGACGATGATTCCCGGAAGCGGGCAACGGTCCTGAGTGACCCGGCTCGTGGCGCCAATAAGTACAAGCGGGTGAAATAGTTAGCACGGATTGGGCTGGCAGGCGGTTTGCGTGGGTTTTCCGCCAGGCAGAGGTGCGCGATGGGCACACTCATCGAGGAGCCGCCCTTTGCCTTGCGAACGCTGCGCAAGAATCCGGCCATGCGCGTGGATCCGCTTGTGGCGCTGCGTTACGAGAAGGGTGAGAAAAGTGCGCAACCGCAGTTGCGGGCCCTGGGCGCTTTCCGAACACCAGGTACGGAGAGTTTGGGCGGCAAGACCTTCACTGCAAATCTTCGTCCAATTGGGGGAAAGATATTCATCCATATCCGTTCCCCGATCGGTGGTTGGCCACCAGCGGTCACGGAAGCTTTCATGAGCATGCTCTGGCAGGACGTCCGCTACGCGTGGCGCACGCTGAGGAAGAGTCCTGGGTTCACCGCCGTGGCGGTGGTCACGCTGGCGCTGGCCATTGGCGCGAACACCGCGCTGTTTTCCGTGGTCAACGGCGTGTTGCTGAATCCGCTGCCCTATCCGCACCCGGAAGAGCTTGTCCGCCTGCACGAGAGCAAAGTGAACTTCGCCACCGGCTCGATCTCCTATCCGAACTTCCGCGACTGGCAAAGAGAGAACCGCACGTTTGCGGCCATGGCCCTCTCGCGCGGTTCCAGCGTGAACCTGACCGGAATCGGCGAGCCGGAGCGCATCAACATCCAGTTCCTCACCTCGGACTTCTTCTCCATCCTGGGCGTCAAACCCGTTTCCGGCCGGCTGTTTGCCACCGGCGAGGATGAGATCGGACGTGCGCCGATTGCTTTGGCCAGTGAAGGCTTCTGGAAAAGAAAACTCGGCGGCACGCCCGGCGCCATCGGCAAAGCCCTGATCCTTGACGGCGGCAGCTACACACTGGTGGGCGTAGTCCCGGCCAATTTCGACTTGCGCGTGGGCAGTTTTCAGCCCGCGGATCTCTACCTGCCTCTCGGCCAGTGGACCAACCCCTTGCTGAATCTGCGCTCGTCCGGCCTGGGCCTGCATGGACTTGGCCGGCTGAAGCCGGGCATTACCCCCGAGCAGGCGCAAGTGGATATGGACGCCGTGACTCGGCACCTCGAACAGGTCTATCCCGAGGCCAATAAAGGCATCGGGGCTCGGGTCTTTCCGTTGCGCCGGGAAATGCTCGGCAAAATTCAGCCGTTCCTGCTGGTACTGCTTGCGGCCGTCGGCTTCGTTCTGCTCATTGCCTGCGTGAACGTGGCCAATCTGATGCTGGCGCGCTCTTCCAGCCGGGCGCACGAATTTGCCGTGCGTGCCGCGCTGGGCGCGAGCCGCCGGCGTGTGGTCCGGCAACTGCTTGCGGAAAGCTCCCTGCTCGGCCTGGCGGGTGGTGGGCTGGGCCTGCTGCTGGCCTCCTGGGGAACGCAAGCAGCGCTCCGCCTGATGCCCATCGCGCTGCCGCGCTCGGCAGGGGTTTCCGTGGACGCGCGCGTGCTGCTTTTTACCCTGCTCATCTCGCTGCTCGCCGGCGCCCTCTTTGGGCTCTATCCCGCCTGGCAACTTTCGAAAGGGGACGTGCGGGATGCGCTGCAAGCCGGAGGACGCGGCGGCAGCGGCATGCGCCATCGCGCCCAGGGCGCGCTGGTGGTGGCGGAGGTGGCCCTGGCCCTGGTGCTGCTGTGCGGCGCCGGGCTGATGATCCGCACCCTCGAGCGTTTGTGGAACGTGAATCCCGGCTTCGACCCGCAGGATGTGATGACCTTCGGCGCCTCACTGTCGCCCGCTATGCAGAATGCCACCGCGGACGCGGTGCGCGCTTCGTTCCGCGAGTTCCATGCGCAGCTCGCAGCGGTTCCGGGCGTGAAAGCCTTGTCGCTTTCCTGGGGCGCTGTTCCCTTGTCGGAGGATGACGAACGGCTCTTCTGGATGGCGGGCCAGCCGCGGCCCGCGAGCCCCAATGACATGAACTGGGCGCTGAGCTACGTGGTCGAACCTGACTACCTCGAGACCATGCAGATACCCCTGCTGCGCGGCCGGTTCTTCACCGCCCAGGACGACGAACACGCCGCGCCGGTGGCCGTGGTGGACGAGATCCTGGCCCGCAAATATTTCCCGGGCGAGGACCCCGTTGGAAAATACGTGCAGATCGACAGCGACCCCGGTCAGCCTGCGCAGCGCGTGCAAATCATCGGCGTGGTGGGACACGTGAAACAATGGGGCCTGGATACCGACGACACCCAGAAACTGCGCGCGCAGATGTACACGCCTTTCATGCAGCTCCCGGATCGGGCCATGATGCTCTCGCCCGGCGGGACCGGCCTGCTGGTGCGCAGCGCTCTTCCCCCGCAAGCGCTTTTCGATTCCCTCCGGCAGGGCAGCCTGCGCCTGAGTAATGCGCACGTGCTCTTCGGCATGCAGACCATGGAGGAAATCATCGCCGCGACGCTGGCCACCCGCCGCTTCACCATGGCGCTTCTGGTGGCCTTCGCCTTGATCGCCCTGACGCTTGCCAGCATGGGCATCTATGGGGTGATTTCCTTCCTGGTAGGCCAGCGCACGCGCGAATTCGCGATCCGGCTGGCGCTGGGCGCGCAGCGCGCAGACGTGCTGCGCGGCGTCCTGCGCGAGGGCGGGCGCATGGCGCTCATCGGAGTAGGCGCGGGTCTGCTGGCCGCTTTGGGGCTGACGCAAATTCTCACACGCTTCTCCCTGCTCTTCGGCGTTAGCGCCACGGACCCGGCGACGTTCGCCGCGGTGTCCGCGCTCCTGGCCCTGGTCGCCCTGCTGGCCTGCTGCATGCCCGCAGTGCGCGCCACGCGCGTGGACCCGCTGGTGGCGCTCCGGCACGAATGACTGGCGGTTGGTGGCTGGTGACTGTTTCGATCGACAGATGGCCTGCATTCTGGCGAAATGATCTGTGGGCCCGATATCGCCCCCCTCGATGCCTCGGCCCGCCTGCGCGAATTGCAGGCCCGTCCTTCGGCCGTCGCCGGTCACGAATCGCCAGTCAGCGTTTTAGGGGGATGCTATGAGCACTTGGCTGCAGGATCTCCGGTTCGCTTTTCGCGCACTGGGGAAGAATCCCGGGTTCACGGCCGTGGCCGCGCTCACCCTGGCCCTGGGCATCGGCGCAAATACCGCGATATTCAGTGTGATCGACGCCGTGCTGCTCCGCGCGCTTCCCTTCCCGGAGCCGGACCGGCTGGTGGCCATCTGGGGCACCAGCGACCGCTCCGGGGAGAACCGGCGCGCCATCTGTTATCCCGATTTCGAAGACCTGCGCGCGCAGAGCCACGCCTTCGAGTCCACTTCGGTGACCGACGATGCTTCCTTCACTCTTAATGGCGCGGGAGATCCCATACACCTGACTGCGGGAGTGGTTTCCGCAGACTTTTTCCGTCTCCTGGGTGTCGTTCCTCCCGTAGGCCGTGGCTTCTTGCCGCAGGAGGATGCTCCCGGCACGCGTGTGGCGCTGCTGAGCGACCGGTTGTGGCGTGAGCGCTTTGCAGCCGATCCGGGCGTCGTCGGCAGGGCCATTACCCTCAGCGACCGCACTTACAGCGTGGTGGGCGTCTTGCCTCCTGAGTTCGAGTATCCGGGTAGTGAGCAGCCTTACGATCTGTGGACCACCATTGCTATTGATCGCGTTGCCTCCGATGGCGACAAGCCGATGACCGAGCAACGCGGCGCTCATTTTCTGCGTGCCATCGGACGCCTTCGTCCCGGCGCTTCTTTGGCCCAGGCCAATGCGGAACTCGCCGGCCTTGCCGCTGCACTGGGCAAGCAATATCCCGGCACCAACCTGCACCTCGGTCTGCGCGTGGAACCGGCCATCGAGGCCCTGGTCGGCGACGCCCGACCTGCTTTGTGGATGCTGCTGGGCGCCGTGGGCCTGGTGCTGCTGATTGCCTGCGCCAACGTAGCGAATCTCTTGCTCGCACGCGGAGCGGCACGGCAGCGCGAAGTGGCCGTGCGCGCCGCCCTGGGCGCCAGCCGCGCGCGCTTGCTCCGCCAGCTATTGACCGAAAGCCTGTTGCTCTCGCTCGCCGGGGCCGTCCCGGGAGTGCTGCTGGCGGTGTGGGCCACGAAATTCCTTGCCACCGTGCCCTCGCTGTCCATCCCGCGACTCGCGCACGCTTCAGTAGATTGGAGGACACTCCTCTTCACCCTGGGTACCGTGCTGCTGACCGCCGGCCTGTTCGGCATCGTGCCGGCCTGGCACGCCTCGCGGTACAGCCTCACCGCATCGTTGCGCGAAGGAAGCCGCGGCACGGGAGAAAGTACCGGCCACGCCCGGCTGCGCGGCCTGCTGGTTGTCTTCGAAGTGACCCTGGCGCTGGTGCTGCTGGTGGGCTCCGGCCTGCTGGTCCAAAGCCTGGTGCGCCTCCTGCGCGTGCCGCCGGGCTTTGATCCCCACAACGTGATTGCATTCGATCTAGACCTTCCCGCCACGCGCTACGGCAGGCCGGAGCAGAGCGCGCAATTTTTCCGGGAATTGCAGCCGCGGCTGGCTGCGCTCCCCGGCGTGGTGTCCGCCAGTGCGGCCATGCCGCTCCCGTATACCGACAACAACATGCGCACGTCCTTCGAGACCGAAGGCCGCCCCATGGCGCAAAGCGAGCTTCCCAGCACCAACTTCCGCTCCATCAGCCTGGATTATTTCCGCACCATGAGGATTCCGATCCTGGCCGGCCGGGACTTCACCGCCGCCGACGGCCGCCAGGCGGCTCCCGTGATCATCATCAATGAGCAGTTCGCAAAAAAATACTTTCCTGGCGAAAACCCCATCGGGAAGCGCATCAAACCCGGCATCTCCGACTTCGGAGATTCGAAAATGCGCGAGATCGTGGGCGTGGTGGGAAGTGTGCGCCACCGCGCGCTTTGGCGCGCGCCGGAGGCGGAGTGTTATGTCCCCTACGATCAGGTGGCCCTGGGCGGGATGACCGTGGTGGTGCGTGGCGCCCGCGACCCGGAGCAGTTGATGCCCGCGGTCCGTCACGAGGTGCGCCGCATGGACTCCCAATTGCCGCTCTACGGCGTGCGCACGCTCGAACAGTACATCTCCGGCTCAGTGGCCCAGCGGCGGTTCCTGACCCTTCTACTGGGCTCCTTCGGAGGCGTGGCGCTGCTGCTGGCGGTGATCGGCCTTTACGGCGTCATGTCCTACGGCGTCTCCCAGCGCACGCACGAGATTGGCGTGCGCGTGGCTCTCGGGGCGGCATCCACAGACGTGTTGCGGCTCATCGTGAGCCAGGGCCTGCGCCTCACTCTGCTGGGCATTACGCTGGGATGGCTGTGCTCCCTGGGTGCCTCGCGCTTTCTGGGCAGCCTGCTCTTCGGTGTTTCCGGAAACGACCCGGTAACGTTTCTGGCCGTCTCCGGCCTGTTTCTCGCGGTCGCTCTGGCGGCGTGTTTCGTGCCCGCGCGGCGCGCCATGCGCGTAGATCCGCTGGTGGCCCTGCGCTACGAATGATCGTCTGTGCTGGGCCTGCGCCGCTCAGCGTGTGCGCACTCGGCGCGGATCATAGGCGAAATCCACGAGTCCGTCGCGGTAATCGATCTTGATATCCAGCAGGCACAGCATTCTCAAGCCCAGAATTCCTCCGATTTCAGTTCCGGCATCTTTGCTCAACCCGGCATGGTCGAAGGCCACCATGTCCTGCTGGTCCTGCTGCAGGTGCGCGAACTGAATGTTCAGCCCGTAGGCGCTGTAAACGTTCTTCACTTTGCCGCTCAGCCCCCGGATCTCCGTGGAATCGTCCTCGTGAACCTTGCTGGCCTCGCGCGCCACCTGGGGCGAAATGGTATTTCCGAAGGCTC